>JACXTT010002910.1_pt1 | contig 26809 bp, 20 predicted proteins | sample 9270951 | NCBI WGS metagenome assembly JACXTT01 (sample SAMN15532306, study PRJNA645909) | rock metagenome | isolation source: weathered quartz diorite | place: Puerto Rico | collected 2017-06-21 | reverse complement strand
GGGCTGCTGCGGGCCCAGCGGGCGGGGGAACCATCGCGGGTGGCGCATTGGCGGATCCGGTCGGTCGGGGGATCGAGGACGTCGAGCCCCGGCATCGCCCCGGCGCAGTTCTGTCCGTCCGCGCCGACGGCCACGGTGTTCACGCGATTCGAGACGAGCCCGTCCTCGCGGGTGTAGCGCCGGATGCCCGGAGCCGTCTCGCCGGGCCGGTCGATGCGCCACAGGCCCGCCTCGCCCGTGGCGATCCAGAATCTATTCTCTCGATCGCGGGCGATCGCGCTGATCGAGCCCGGCGCCTTGCCTTCGCCCACCGGCACCGGGACGAGCGTGGCTCCCTCGACGCGCCGCAGATCGCCTTGGAGGAACCCCACCCAAACCGCGCCCGATGCATCCTCGGCGAAGCATCCGGGTTGCTGGAGCCTTCCGCCCCCCTCCGCGGTAAGCCGGTGGAATGTCCCGGCCGCCCGCTCCCAGCGGACGACGGTCGTACCTCCGTCCGCGAACCCGACCCAGACGTCGCCGCGCGAGTCTTCGAAAACCCGGAAGACGTCGTGCCCCCTGATCGCGGGATCGTCGGCGTACGTCGTCACCGGGGAACGGCGCGCGAGCCCTCGCGCGCCCCGCTCGCTAGGAAAGCGGACGAGACCGCCGCCCGCCGCGAGCCACCACCCTCCCTCGCGGTCCTGCAGGGCGGCTTGATTCCACGACCAGGCGAGATAGGACAGCCGCGCGACGCCGCGAGGAGCGATTTCGACGAATCGGTCTCCGTCGGTGCAATACCAGCGGTCGATCCGAGGGATGGCGCAGACGGCCCCGCAACCATCTTGGACCAGCGCGAGGATCCCCTTCGTCGTGATGCCGTCCGATGGCCCGTACGAGATGAGACCGGTACGCTCCAGCTTGAGCAGGCCGCAGGTCTGGGACCCGAGCCACAGATTGCCGTCGCGGTCCTCGAGGACCGCTTCGATCTTTTCGCCGCAGAGGCCGTTCGTTTCGTCGTAGCGCCGCGTGCTCCTAGGGCCGCCCCGCACCGGGTCGATCTCGGTCAGGCCGAACCCGACGGCCCAGATGTGACCGCGCCGGTCGATCATCAGCTGGTTGGTCCACGAGGTCAGGTGGCTGTAGGGCGGGCTCGCCGCCTGGACGAATTCGACCCTGCCCGGGCCGCGGTTCACGGAGCGGCGCACGCGGGCGATGCCGACGCGGGTGGCGAGCCAAAGATCGCCGCCGGCGTTCTCGATGAGATCGTTGACCGTGTCCCATTCCTCGGGAAGTTGCGCGACCAGGGACGCACGCCCGCTCGCATCGACGCGGTACACCGCGTTCTTCGTGCCGGCGATCAGCCCGTCCCGCGACCAGAGCAAGCTGAGGATTCTTCCCGGCGGCGAGATCCCCGGCGCCGACGTCAGCGTAACCCTCGCCACATCGATGGAATCGTCTCGGGGTTTGGCGATGAACAATCCGTCGTCCGTGGCGATCCACAGCGAGCCGTCCACGGCCGCTGCCAGATCGTCGATCGAGCGCGAGCCTTCGGAGGCACCGAGCACGACGCTCTCGAACGGCGTCGGTCCGTGTTCTGCCGCGCGGAGCCGGCAGAGACCGGCACCGGTGCCGATCCAGAGATCGTGCGCCGAGGATTCGGCGAGCGCGGTGATCACCTCACCGGGGAGCCCGTCGGCGACGCGGAACGTGCGGAACTCCCGGCCGTCGAAGCGGGAGAGCCCCTCGATCGTGCCGACCCAGAGGAAGCCGCGGGAGTCCTGAAGCAGCCGGGTGGTCCGGTTGCTCGCGAGACCGTTGGTGACGGTGTAGGAGCGGAGGGGCAGACGCTCGGCGTGCGCTCCCGTCGCGGGAACGATCGCCGCCGCAAGAAGGGCTAGAACGAATCTCGGTACGACGCGAACGATCGGGCTAAGGCGCCGGCACGCAGACGCAGCAGTTCGGCCAGACCTGAGGCTGCTGCAGCACGTACCCTTCCGGACACTGCGCACAGGAGACGATCTTGCAATTCTGCCCCCCGCCGCCCCCGCCCCCCGGCGGCTTCGCGAGAGCCCACGTTCCCCAGCCGGCTGCGAGCACCACGAAGGCGGCAAAGGCGATCCTCTTCTTCATGACGATCCTCCTCCGACGAAATTCTACGCCAGAGCCGGTCGACTAGTCCGATAGGGATTGAGCGCATCGACCATGTGGCGGGCTACCGAAAAAGACCGGTGTCCGGAAACGACGATCGACGTAGACTCAACGGACGCATGGAGGATCCTCGATGAAGAACAACGGTCCCGTTTCTCTCAAGCTCGAAGTCGAAGAGGTCGAGAACCGCACGAGACCCGGCTGCAACGGCAGCTCGTCCACCAATCCGCTCTGTACTTGCCCGGTCACGGGGGTCAAGGAGTAGTCGATGAAAGAGACCATGCCGGTGGCTTTGAATCTCGAGCTCGAAGAGATCGAGACGCGCGAGCGCGCGGGCGGCTGCTCGACGTCGTCCAGCACGAATCGGCTTTGCACCTGCCCGTGCAAGGAAACGACGACGATCTTCACCCCTGTCAAGAAGTAGCCGCGTTCAGTTCCCGCTCCAGGCGATGCGCGGCGACGAATCGTGTCTGTACACGTTGCTGCACGCGCCTCGTGAGAACCACGAGCAGCTCCTGCGGGAGTTCGTCACACCCGTCGTGCGGGAGTTGCGCCAGGCTCGCGAGCTCGACTGCATATTCTTCGCGCGCTACAGCGTTCCGGATTGGCAGCTTCGCTTTCGTGTGCTCGGAAGGCCGGCCTGGGTCGAGGACGAGGTCCGGCCGCGCATCGAGCGGGCTTTGGCACCGGTGCGCGCCGCGGGGCTCTTCGAGGACGTCGAGTTCGCGACGTACCAACGCGAGTGGGAGCGATACGGCGGCGAGGAGGGGATGCGTCTGGCCGAGGCGATCTTCTTTCACGACTCGCTCGCATGCCTCGACGTCATCGACGCCGAGAGCCGCGGGCGGCTCGCGAAAACGAGGCGCGAGTACAGCCTCCTCTTCGTCGAGAAGTTCCTCGACCTGATGGGGTTCGACAGGGGCGCACGCATTGCGTACTACGAGTTCGCTCGCTCGTGGCCGATCAACGACGGGACCTGGAAGGAGGAGGATCTGCGCGCCCTCGACCGGAAGTTCGAGAGCCTGGAGTCGGGGCTCGTCGATCTGCTCCGTGGCAGCCAGAGCGGCGACTTGACCCGTCAGTGCGGAGGGGAGGAGCCGGCGGCCATCGCGTCCCGCTGCCTCGACGCCACACGGCCGGTCGTCGCTGAGCTGAGGGCGCGGCATGACGCCGGCGAGATCCAGCGGGATCTCGTCAACCTCGCCTGGTCCTACACGCACATGCATTCCAATCGCCTGGGCATCGACGCGATGGCCGAGTCGATCCTCCGCTATTTCATGTGGCGGCTGTACACGGGCCCTGCGCTCCCTCCTTGAGCCGTTCCCTTCCGTGAGCACGCTCCTCCTGCTGCGCCATGCGACGCGTCCGTTCGAGTCGCTCTCGGCGCTCGAGGCAGCCCGGGCCGAGGCCGCAGGCCGACGCTTGCTCGTCGAGGACGCTCGCCTCGCGACGGTCGGCGACGGGTTGGAGAGCGTGCTCCACGCCGCGGCGGGGCCGAAGACCGCGCAGCGCGACGAGGCGGCCGCTCGGGCGCGGCTGGCCATCCTGGCCGTGAAGCGCGCGGTGCACAATCGGCGGACGCTCGGCGACGACGAGGTCGGTGCCGCAAGGCCAGGCTTGACGGCTCCCGTGCTCGGTGCGCTCGAGGATTACAGCCACGCTCTGGCCTCGCGCGCCGCCGCGGCCTCGTCCTGGGAGGAGGCGTTTCTCGCCGAGCTCCAGCGGGGGCGGCGTGCGCTGGTGGAGACCACGAGAGATCCTCTCGTGTCGTTCGGGATCGCGCTCGCGGGGCGGCCGCTGCTCGAGAAGCTTCGCTCGCTGGAGGCGGCGGATCCCGCCGCGTGGGCGCACGGAGAGCGGCACGTCGCCGCGAAGGCGCTCGCGTACATCGCGCGGTTCGCCACGAAGACGAGCCCGAACGCGGTGTTCTGCGCGACCGCGCTCGCGCGGGCCGAGGCGGACGCGGCGAGTGCGACCGGACGGCCCGAGATCGATCGTCTGGACGTGATCCTGAGCGTCGCGGAAGCAAGGAAGGTGGCGGCCGTTCTCGCCGCGGATCCGGCGGCGGAGCCCGCGGTCGTTCCTCGGCCGAACGCGACGATGCGCGAGGCGGGAGGCTCGCTCGTCTACTGGAAGTTCGCCTCCTTGCGGCACGCGACCGACGACGAATCGCTGACGCGCGTCAAGGACCATCCGGTCGCTCGCGCCGTTCTCGAAGAATCGCGCGCCTCCGTTCCTCTCCCCGAGCTCCGAAGGCGCGTCGCGGCGCGTTGCGGCGTCGACGAGCAGGCGCTGGGACCGTTTCTCCGGGAGATCCTCGCGAGCGGTCTGTTGATCGGCGAGATCGAGATTCCCTACAACGAACGGCGGCCTCTCCGATTCGTGGCTCTCGGGGCGCGCGCGGCCGGGTGCGACGCCCCATGGATCGACCCGGCATTGGCGGTCGAAGACGCGGTCGATGAGCTAGGAGAAATCCCGGAATCCCGGCGAGAAGCGGCGATGGCACGCATCGAGAGCGCCTTGAGCGCGCTCCCGCACACCCGCCCGCTCAAGCCCGACGAATTGTTCCGTGTCGACGCGGCGAGCGGGCTCGACGTCACGCTGCCGGCGTCCGTGTTCGCCTCCCTGCACGAGGGACTGACGCCGTACATGCGCCTGTTCGCGACGCTCTATCCGGCGAGACGCTATCTCCAGGCGTGGGTCGCGCGATACCTCGACAAGTTTCCGCCCGACCGGGACGTCGAGCTCCTCGACGTCTATCGGGTGATGACGGAAGCGCCGGAGCGATATCGCCCTGCGGCGTTTCCGGAGCCCGCGGCGGGTGCGGCGGCGGATGCGGACCCGGCCGTTCGAGCCTTGAAGGCCGTTCGGGCGCACTTGGCCGCCGCGGCGCTCCATGCGCGGGCCGGTGAATCCATTCCGTTCGATGACGCCGTCCTCGACGGGCTCGTTCCCGTGAACCCGAGGCCGCGGTGGGCTTGCGGCATCGTGTTCCAAGTGGCCGCGCGCGATCTCGACGCGGTCGCTCGCGGCGAGTACCTGCTGGCGTTGAACGGCATCTTCCACGGCGCCGGATTGTCGCTGTCGCGCTTTGCCCATTTGCTGGGCGGAGCGTCCCCGGACGGGAGCAACCCGATCGTGAGGGAGCTTCGCCGGGCCTGGTCGATCGTCGATCGACCGGGCGCGATCGTCGCCGAGCTGACCTACAACCACACCGCGCGCACAGCGAACGCGGGGCTGCGCCCGGCGATCTTCGAGCACGAGATCGAGCTGCCGGGGGATCGCGCGTCGCCGGGCGCCCGCGTCCACGGCCTGCGCGATCTCACCGTCCGGTTCGATACGGGAGAGGACCGCTTCGTGCTCCGGCTCGCGCCCGATGGTCCCGAGGTCATTCCGGTGATCAACAGCGGCGTGAGCCCCGCCGGCTTCGTCTCGTTTCTGGTCGCCATCGGCGAGCAGGCGCTCCAGCCGATCGGCTATTTCCCCGGCTTCGACGAGCCCGGTGTGACGCACTGGCCGCGAGTCGTTGCGGGCAAGCTCGTTCTCTTCCGCGAGCATTGGGTCTTCCGGCGCGGGGAGTGGCCCGTGCCCTCGGCTCGCGCGGACGATCTGGTGGGGTTTGCGCGGTCCTTGCTCGCCTGGCGAGCGCGGTGGGGACTTCCGCGACACGCGTTCGTTCATTCCTCGGAAGATCCCAAGCCGCGCTATGTCGATCTCGCATCGCCGTTGTTCGTGGACCAGCTGCGGAGGGACCTCGTCGGCTTGACGCGCGCGGACGACCCGACGCTGCACGTGACCGAGATGTTCCCCGGACCGGGCGATCTCTTCATCCGGGGAGAAGGCGGAGGCTACGCCTCGGAGTTTCTGGTTCAAACCCACGGCGGCCCGGTAGGATTCACCCCATGAGCGAGCGGCACGACCCCTACAGGGGCATGGCCGGTCACTACGACTTGCATGGCTGGGACTGGTACGCCCCGACGTACGGCTCGCGCCTGCTCGATCTCTTGCGCGAGCGCGGCCTGGCTCGCGGCGCTTCGATTCTCGACGCCGGCTGCGGCACGGGGAGCCTCGCCCTGAAGCTCGCCGCTGAAGGCTACCGTGTGACCGGCGTCGATCTGTCGCCCGAGATGATCGCTCGCGCGCGAAAGAAGGACCCCGCTCGATCCGTCGACTTGAGGGTCGGGGACATCACGTCGTTGGCCTTGGGCTCGACGTTCGACGCCGTCGTCAGCGTCGCCGACGTCTTCAACCACCTCGAATCCCTCGACGACTGGGAGGCCGCGCTGAAGAGCCTCCACGCCCACCTCCGCCCCGGGGGGCTCCTCCTCGTCGACGCGATGACCTGCCGCGGCCTCGAGCAGCTCGACCAGCAGTCGGTCCAGGAGCGAGGCGGCATCACGCTGATCCTTTCGATCATCTACGAGCGCGCCGCCCGGCGCTCGACCGTCAAGGTCACGTCGTTCGCTCCGGCGGCCGCCGCGGGCTTGTACGAGCGGGCGCAGGAGACGATCAGCGAGTGGGGGCATCCGGTGAGCGACATCTGCGAGCGTTTCGAGCGCGCGGGCTTCGAAGGCATCGAACGCATCTGGGGGACCGGAAACGATGCGGAGGGGGAGGACCGCATCGCGATCCTCGCTCGTCGATAGCGCGGCGATGGGGGACGCGGCGCTCCGGTCTTGACGAGCGTTATAGCTTTCTATAACATGGGTCCATGGAGTTCCGGCCCGACCCGGGAAGCCCGATCCCGCTCTACCACCAGATCGCCGAGACGATCCGATATCGGATCGCGACCGGCGCGCTCGCTCCGGGCGCCGGCCTTCCGAGCCTTCGCGACGGCGCCGCCGCCTGGGGCGTCAACCTGCACACGGTGAGGCAGGCGTACAAACGTCTCGAAGAAGCGGGCCTGGTGTCGACGGTCCCTCCGCGCGGCACGGTCGTCCTGCCGAATCGCGAGTCGAAACAGCGCGATTCCCGGAGCCGCGCGGTCGACGAATTCGTGGCGGAGGTCCTGCGCACGGCGCGCCGGAGGCACGATCTCGGCGCGGGGGAGCTGATCGAGCTTCTCGGCCGAGCCGCGGTCGTGGCGCCGCGGGCAGTGCCGCGCGTCCACGTCCTCGAATGCAGCGAGACGCAGAGCGCCGATCTGGCGACGCAGCTCGAAGCGCGATGGATGGTCCGCGCCGAGCCTTGGTCGCTGTCCCGCCCTGGAGAGCCGCCCGAGGGGACCACCGTGGCGACGTACTTTCACTACAACGACATCCGCAGGCTCTGGCCCGAGCGGCTCGCGCGGATCCGGTTCGTGTCGATTCGACCCGACGCCAGCATCGCGCGGCGGCTCGATGGATTCCGCGCCGGGAGGCGGACCGCGCACGCCGTCCTCGTCGAGCGCGATGCTGCGATGGCCCGGAACATCGCGGCGGACCTGAGCGTCGTACTGCCGAGCTCGAAATGGAAGATCGTCCCCAAGGTGACGAAACACCCGCAGGCCCTTCTCAAATCCGGCTCCGGCGGAATACCGATCTTGTTCTCTCCGCGGATGTGGGACGACCTCCCGGAGGTGGCGCGGCGCGATCCGCGGGCGGTCGAGGTGCGCTACGTCTTTGTTCCCGACGAGCTCGAAGCGCTGGCGCGGGAGCTGGGCTGGATCCGGCGCCCGGTGCCCGCAAGGTCGGCGACGTGATGCGGCGGTTGATGGTGGCGGCTTTCCTCGTCTGCGGATGCGCGCGCCTCCATGCGCGAACGGAGCCCGCTTCGATCACAACGGCCTCGCAAGCGGCGTTTCGGAGCGACTACAAGGCGGCGCGGGCGCTATTCGAGCAAGTCGCGGCGCAGACGAAGGATCCCAAGGAGCGGGAGACGGCCGAGCTCGCGCTCGCCGACATCGAGTGGCGGATCGACGGCCGCGACGATGCGGCGCGTGCGCGCCTCGAGGCGCTCGGCACTTGTCGCGCTCTCCTGGCCGAATCGCGATTGGAGCGAGAGCGCTTCCGATACGGCGAGGCGGAGGCTCTCGCTCGAAGGGCGCAGCCGCTCGCCAAGACGAAAGAAGAAACCGCCGGCGCCAACCGAGTGCTGAGCGCGGCGATCGTCGAAGCGCACGTCAAGGCGCGTCTCGCCGGAGCGCCGCCGCCCCCATCGGATCTCCGCGAGGCCTTCCGGCTGGCTCAGACGCTAGTTGAACCGACGCCGGGGCGGCTGCGCCCCTCGCTCCTCTATCTCGATGCCGCACTCATGCTCGGCGAAGGGGAGGCGGCTCTGGCGGCCTGGAAGTCCTACTTCGGCGCCGCCGCGCGCTCGGCCCTCTTGGCGCCCGTCGGGCAAGAGCTTACGCGCTCGCTGTCATCGTGGCGCGGAGGCTCGTCGAAGGAGATCGCCGCGGCCCTCGCCGCGTCGCGATTATTCGACGAGGCGGTCTTGCTGGGCGCCGAGCCCGACGTCATCGCGTGGGACAAGTACATCCATCGCGTTCGGGAGGTCACGGACGCCTACTACCGCGAGATCGCCCGGGGCGGGGGAGATGCGCACGCCTACCGCCGCGATCTCGCGAAGCTGACCGACGGGGTGTGCTCGGAGCTGAAGGCCACCTGCAAGGACGTGCTCGACGGCGGGCTCGACTCACCGCTGTACGCTCGGTTCGGCGCGCTGATCGCGGCGGGAAAGACCGGGGGCACGTTCAACCTGCACTTCGGCCACGCCGTCGCCGACGACGCGCGTGAGGTCGCGCAGTACGGACACACCTCGAGGCTCCGCTTCGTGCTGCTCGACGGGATGGTGTCCGACGGCTTCGAGAGCTGGAGCTGGGATTACCGGGCCCAGCACGGTGGGTGGGGGCATGTGGGCTTCATCGTCCAGGTGCGCCCCGCCTACGCCGAGGGCCCGATCCAAGCGTGGGAAGCTCTCGACGATCCGGACCAGCGGAAGCGCGGGGACGACGAGATCGCGCGAGAGTCCCAGGCCGACTGGGGCCGCGCTGCTGCCGATCCCTACGGCTACCTGCCCGGGCTGCGGCTTCGCCTCGTTCGCGGCGCCGGCTTGCGCCTGCTGGACGAGCTGCGCGCGCGCGGCCTCTCCGACCCGGAGCTTCGCGACACGTTTCTCGTCGAATGGGACCGGCGCTGCACGGAGTCCTCGATCTTCGCCCACGAGGGGCGGCACGCGATCGACCTGGAGCGAAGGCCGGAGTGGGTCACCTGGCTCCACGGCGGCTCATCGCAGACGGAATTCCAAGCGAAGCTCTCGGAGATCGCGTTCGCACCCGACCCCAAGCTCGCGCTGACCGGCGGAATCCTCGTCACGAACATCGGAGCGAAGACTCCGCACGGTCTCGCGAACCAGCGGATCACGAAGGGGCTGGTCGAGTGGATGACCGCGCATTCGAAGGAGATCGCGGGGCTCGAACCTTCACGCCCGATGCTTCCTCAGCTCGACCTCTTGACCGACGATCAGCTTCGCTCGATCGCGCGGGGGATGGATCCGCTGGCGAAGTGATCGCGGCCTCGTCCTTCGGTCGTCCATCTCACTGGCAGTGGATCGCGGCGGCGTGGAACGGCGGAGTAAACAAGTCCGCCAGGTTAATGAGCGCCTCGCCCGGCGCTCCTGATAGTCCGCTTGGAGGCACGGGGTAGCAGGTGTCCGACAGTGTGTTGATCACCGAGCCGGCGACAAAGTCACCCGGCGCGGCGCCAGCTTGCGCCACGTAGACCGTCATTCGCGCGCCCGCCATCGCGCTCGGGGAGGAAAAGCTCTCGGGATCGAAACCGACGATCGGCGCCCCCGAACAATCCGGGGACGTAAAGTAGACGGAGTTTTGGTACTGAGTGCGCCAGAGTCCCGCGAAGCCATTGAAGTCTGTGGCGGTCTGGATAGAAACCAACCTCCCGTTGACGTTGAGCAGCGTCTCTCCCGTGGCGAACGAAATGAGTGAACCCACCGCGTTGTTGTTTGCGTCAGCCACGACGTAGCACGTTTGCACTTTGGTGTCCGGAGGCTTCAGCGGGGTGACAGCTAGGGAAACGCCCAAGGTGGCCGCGATCAAGACTAGCGGCATAAGAGAGCTCCTTTCTCCCGAAGAGGGATCTGAAGGAATGTGAAGCTACTGTGCGCCGTCGCGTCTTGCTCGTCAACGATGGGAAAGGACCGTTTCGCGGCCGATCAGCTCCCGAAGTCCGACAGCCGGCAAACGAATCCCCACCCTCCTCCCAGCTCGCTGACCGCGAGCATCAGCTCGTTCTTGCCGCGCTTCAGCGGAAGGTAGACGGCGTCGTTCTCAGGATTGACGATCCCGAGGAATCCCGGATCGCGGAACCCCTGGGCGCTGCGGCCGCGCCAGAGGATCTTGCCGTTCAAGAACACGCTGACGTCATCGCTGTAACCGATGAGTAGGCGTTTCACCTGATCGCGATCGGACTCGAGGGTCGTCCGCGCGTAGAGGACCTTCATTCCGGGCTGGGGCTCGAGCCGCTTCGAGAAGTCGCCCTGGAACGAGACGGCCGGATGCGGTGCCTCGCGATAGCGGTAGAGGACGACGAACCCCGGAGGCTCGGCTTCGACGTCTTGCCACTTGATCGACTCGGCCTCCGTAGACGAGAGCGGTCGCTCGAGGTCTCGAGAGAGCGCATCGTACGAAGGAGAGATGCTCCACTTGGTCAGAGTGTCCGGCGGCATCGGCGGCAGGTGGCGCTCCCACGGCGCGTCGGCCGTCGTGCGAGCTTCGAAGCCCGTGAAGTACGTCGCGCCGGTCAGCGTGTAAATCGCGACTTGGCCCTTCTGGCTGCCGCTCTTGAGATCGCCCATCACGAGCGCAGGTCGGTCCATGTCCTTGACGTAGAGCTTCGCCTGGGCCCCACTCACTTCGAGCCGCAGATGGAACCAGGAGCCCTTCGGGATGTCGACCGCGCCGGTGAAGCCCGGCCCGTTGTAGATCTGCCAGTTCCGGCCCGTGCTCAAGACCGGCGTGTATTGCATCGCGTCGGGGGCGCCTGAGTGATGCTGGCGCAGATAGACTTCCTCGCCGCTCGTGCCGTCGGCGCTCAAGCGGAACATGATCCCGAAGAATCCCCGCTTCGCCTCGGTCGCGACGTCGACGTCGATCACGCCGTCCCGAATCTCGAAGTCCTTGAGCGTCGCCGCGCCGCCGTCGACCAAGAGAGATTTCCGGCCTTGATATTCCGCCACGCTCGCGTGCCCTTCGAGCTCCCACCGCGAAGAATCGGCGGCCACGGCGAGGGGCTGCGACGCGTGCGGGCGGACGGGGCACAGCGCCAAGAGAACGAGAGCCCACGCAATCCGGTGGAGTGATCTCATGACGGCGACTCCTCGAAGGCCGCGAAGCGCTCGCGGCCCTTCGAGGAGTTGATACGGACGCCCGGCGCTCCGGGTTACCGATCGAACCGAGTCTACCGACTCGCCCCGTACTCCAAGAAGCTGGCCGGTCCGTTGGGATTCGACGCGGGCACGACGCGAAGGAGCAACCCGGACGGCTCGAGCACGAGTCTGCCGTCGTTCGAGAACGTCGCAGGTGCAACCGGTGACAGCTTCAGGTCCGTGCAGACGTCGTGTTGATTGCGCAGCGTGCGATCCTGCTGCCTCATCTCGAGGATCTCGCGCCTCGAGAGAGTGTCGCGAGCTTCGATGTAGACATCCCCGTACACCGGATGGACTGCGATGCTGAGAATCGCGTTGACGGTCGCCGGCGGCACGATGTCGACGCCTGCGAGGTCGATGTTCGTCTGGGTCGAGGTGTCGACGTCGAAGATGCTCACGATCGACCCGTGGGCGACGTACAGGCTCGAATGCCGGACCGGCGCGATCGGGCTCCCCGGCGCGTAGGCGATGGCGGTGATCCGGTCGCCCGGCGGGTTGATGACGACGGGCACCGAGTTCACCAGCCACGGACAAATCGGGCACTGCTGCTGAACGATGCGGACGTCCCCGTTCGCCTGCCAGTTCCCCAGGTACAACTTGGTGGGTCCGCTGGGCGTGTAGCTCTGGTAGTCGAACGCCGGTCCGACGGGACCCTGATTGAAGATCGTCGCCGCGAAGGGCTGGCTTGCGAACGTGGCGCTCGTCGTCGCGTCGACGCTGCTGCGCGCCGGGGAGAACGTTCCGTCGATCACGCCCGGGGTCGTCTGGGGGAACGAGCCGAACGGCTTGTCGATCATGACGGCGAAGATCTGGTTCCCCTGGCGGGCCGCGGCGATGCCGTTGAGCGGGGCGGCGTCGGTGCTCGGGTTGGTCAGCGACGTAACGCCGCCGGCCGGATCGACACGCAGCACCGGGCTCACCGAGGGATTGCGATAGGTCGAGGCGTAGGCGTAGCAAAGCGCGGCGCCGCGATCGAAGTCCACCGCGTCGACCCCGGTCAGGATCGGACCGGCTCCAGCGAGGGTTCCGGCGTTCGGGGACTGGCAGCTCGCCGGCGCGACCACGCATGACCCCTGGCTGCACATACGATCGGACGGACAGGCGACGTTGCACGCGCCGCAGCTGTTCTGACCGGAGAGGAGGTTGACGCACATTCCGCCGCAGCACGTCAATCCGAACGCGCAGGCCGCATCCCCCGTCCCCGTGCACGGGCAGCCGGAATAATCGCCTGCTTTGCAAACGCCGGCCTGGCAGGTGTCGTTCAAGGAGCACGCCTTTCCGTCGTCGCAGGGGGTCCCGTTGGGCAAGGGGTGACGGTAGCAGGCGCCCGTCGAGGAGTTGCAGGCGCCGACGTCGCACCCGCCGTTGAACGACGCGCAATCGGAATCCTGGAGGCACGCCCCGGGAGGCGGGGGAACGGCGACGCAGAACTGCGCGAACGAGCCGGAGGCGTTGCCGCCCACGACCAGAAGCCGATCGAAGATCGTCGATCCGTACCGGGAGTCAAGCGTCGGATCGAAGACCGTCGAGCCGGCAGGCGCGACCGGGAGCGACGCTTCCGGCGTTCCCGTGCTCAGATCGATCTGCTGGACGCTGCCGTCGTTCCTGCCGATGTACAGTTTCCCCAGCGTCGGCTCGACGTTCACAGTCGAGGTGAATGACGTCCCGGCGGGTGGGAGGACCGACCAGTCGAGGCTCGCGTGATTCCCCTTGTCGGTGAAGCAACTCAGATGTCCGGAGCTGTCGACGGCGAGGATCTTGCCCGAGTAGCCGCCTGCGCGAGACTCCACCCAGATGTTGCGGGTGATGCCTCCCGGGACGACGATCGGGGAATCCCAGAGCGGGAGTTTGTCGCCGGTGGCGCTGCCGTTGGGGTCGTAAGCCATGATCGATCCGTCTTTGGTCCCGACGTAGAGCCTCCCGTTCGCGAGCTGTGGGCGATTCCAGACCGAGCCGGCGTTGCCCGACCAGACCGGCGGCGCGCCGACGTTGATCGTGTTGAGGGCGAAGAGCGAGTTCTGCGCGTATCCGTCGGTCAAATTGGTGCCGCAGTAGATACGATTGTTGGTGTAGTCGAGAGCGCAGCCATCGCTGCCGAAGTCCACCTTGTAGGCCAGCGGACTGTTGAACACCCCTTTCATCGACAGGTCGGACGCGTAGTAAGCGATGACGCGGTTGGAGCTGGAGTCGCCGCAGCCCGTCCTCGTGGGGACGAAGACGACGTCGTCGCCCGGATGTCCGGGGTGCGAGTCCATCTCGGTGCGGAAGGCCGCGTTCGAGAACTCGTAGAGCTGTACGGTCGGCGTCGCTAGGAGTTGGTCCGTCGCGCACGACGCTCGCCGGGTATCCACGGCGCCCGTTGTGGCACCGTCGTCCGTGCGGATCTTGTAAAGGTAGCCGTCGAGGCCTCCCAAGAAGATGTATTCGCCCGTCCCGTTGCTCAGGGGCACGGGGCTCGGGAAATTCTGGATGGTCGAGCCCGTCGGCTGGTTCCACGTCCACACGATCGACCCGGCCGGCCCGCCCGCATCGGTGGAGTTCCGCAGGGCAAACAGCTTCGTGCCCTGGGCGACGTACGACCGCGACGAGCTCGACGCGGGGTGGAACGGCGAGTCGCTGGCCGGAGCGGAGGCGACGCCGCTTCCGAGGGGAGTCACCCAGCAGGGCTGCGCCGTGCACGTCGTCACGCACGCGTGCAGTGCCTCGTTGCAGACCTCCGATGTGCACGCGAGACCGTCGTCGCAGCTTCGCGGCGCTCCACCCGAGCAAACTCCGTTCGAGCAGGTCTTGCCGACGACGCAGAACTCACCCGCGCTGCACGGGCTCCCGTTGCTCGGGTTCGGATCGTGCACGCAGGAGTTCGTCGCCGTGCTGCACGAGTCCGCCGTGCACGGATTTCCGTCGTCGCACGAGGGCGGCTGGCCCGCCAGGCATTGGCCTGTGGCGAGCGAGCACGTTTCGACGCCGTTGCAGTAGTTCCCGTCGTCGCATTCGGCGTTCGATTGGCAGATGTGGAAGGCCCTGAGGTGGCGGCTGTTCGCCAGCTGAACGGTCAGCTCGCCGGGCGTGACGTAGGGCGGCGGCGGCGTGCCATTCGCGAACGCCGGTTCGCATTGGAAGTCGTATCGGAGAGAGATCCAGTCGTTGTATCCCCCGAGATCGGTCAACGATCCATCGCTGTTCAAGTCGGCGGAGACGCCCGCGCTGAAGACGCTGTCGCAGTTCCAGTCGATCGACCCGTGCGCCGGGCCCAGGTAAGGCCCATAGCCGAGGCAGTCGTACTGCACGATGTCGCGGTCCCGGGGCGGGGGCGCGCCGATCACGCCGGCGGTCTCGTCGAGATTGGACTCCGTGAGCGTCCCGAGCGGCTCGTAGGAATAGTCGACCCGCCACGAGTTGAGGGCGAGCGGGACGGTCGACCCGGACGTGGCGGATGTGGAGATGCCCGAGAGCTGGTACCTGTAGTTCATGACGCTGAAATAATTCGGCTTCTGGATGTAGGCGTCTCCCGGGCAGGGGGGCGGATCGCAGGCGCCGGTCGAGCTCGGATGTTTGAGGCCGAGTTGGTGCCCCACCTCGTGCATGAGCGTGCCGGCGTTCTCGCGAATCCTCTGCTCGGTCGCCGTAGGTCCGGCATACGTCAGGCTTCCGAGGGTCACGATGGAGTCGTTGCCTGGAAGCTCGGAGATCCCGGTGGTGTCGGACTCCGCGGCGAGTCCGTAGCAGCTGTTGTGACCGAACACGACGTAGCGGTACGCGTACCTCCTCTTCGGGTCGAAGTTGGCGCCCTTGACGTCGTAAAAGCTGACGGCGTCGCCCGATGCGCAGGCGTCCGAGCCGCCGCTGGGGAAGTAGAGGACGCTGGCGTGTGGGATCACGTGATGCACCGGGTCGATGTGCAGGCTGATTCCGCGCCTCGCGAACGCAGCGACCGTCGCGTCGACCGCTTCCGGCGGGGGCGCGTGGCTCGCCGTCTCTCCGCTCGCTGGATCCGGGCTCGCCTCCATGTAGTCGTACTGGACGTAGATGTCGGGAACGTCCGGATCCGGCGGTTCGGAGTAGACCATGTCCCCGCCCGAGTCCGAGATCTCGCCGTCGCAGTTGAGGTCGATCCCGACCGCCTGCGGTGCGTTCGTGTACGGGTTGCTCTGCGCCCTCTCCCACGCGTCGGGAAGACCGTCGCCGTCGGTGTCGGGGGACGTGCACTCCCCGTCTGCCGGTGGCGGCGTCCCGGGCGGGAGCTGCATCCCGCCGCAGCGCGCCTCCGAGCACTGGCCGCGGTTGTAATGCGCACATGCGCCGACGACCGATCCGGCCGAGCCCTTCGGCACGCAGAGGTCGGTCGTGCAGGTGTTGCCGTCGTCGCAGGTCACGCCGCACGCGCCGCAGTTGGTGATGCCCGTGACGCGGATGTACCCGGGCTTGAGATCCTGGTTCGGATTCGGGTCGTTCGCCCAGATCGAAGCAGGCGACGTGCTCTGCGCGATGTTGGTGCTGGTCTCGCATCCGTCGGCGGCGATGCCGTTGCAGTCGCCATATCCGGTGTTGCACGACGCCACGACGCACGCGCCCCCCGAGCAGGCGGGCGTCGCGTTCGGGAGATTGCAGTACGCTTCGCTCCCGGGCGGATCGATGATCCCGTCGCAATCGTCGTCGATGCCGTTGCAGCGCTCGGGCGGGTCGTACGCGCACGAGCTCCTCACGTTGTAGAAGTTCATGTGGCCCGGGGGAGGCGTGTCGCTGAAGCTGTGATCGGTCGTCTCGGCAACCTTGTTCCCCGGGTCGAGGACGTTCGCGGCGCTCGTCGAGCGGTATACCGAGAACGTGTAGGGGCCGGTGTCCCATGAGAGCAGCGCGGCGGCGCCGCCCGCACCCTTGTCCACGCTGAGATGGATTCCGTCGGGAGGCCCGGCCGCCCAGACGGGGAGCAGACAGAAGATGAGCACCGCGCCTGCGAGCGTCTTGAAGCTTGTCGTCATGGCCGCAACCCTCATGAGCGTGCGCCGAGGGTATGTTCCGGCGTCGTGCCCGCGAATATACCCGTTCTCGCGTCGTCCTGAACGAATTTCGCGGGGGCGAGCCCCGAAGCTCTCATCTCGAGGGCCCGCCGGTGCTCGCCTCGCGGCGCTACGCCGAGAGAAAGTGTCGATGCCGAAAGACTTTTGCCCTGACCGCCGGCGTGAGACCATGGCGCGCAGAGCCCACGCTCGGGGAGGAGGTCCTGCATGCACAGATCGGCACGCACGGTCGCGATGGCGGCTGGAATCGTTCTCTTCGGCTGCGGGGGACCGGCGGCTCGCGAGCACGGTCAGGATCCTGCGCTCAAGTGGATCGGGAACGCGGCGCCCGAGTTCCGGCTCGCGACCCTCGACGGAGGCGCCGCTGCGCTCGCCGATTACCGCGGGAAGATCGTCGTCTTGCACTTCGGCGCCTCCTGGTGACCGTTCTGCAATGCGGAGGCTCCGCATTTGGAACAGGTCTGGGAGTCGTACAAGGACAAGGGCGTGCAGGTGCTCGTCGTGGACGTCAAGGAAGACGACAAGACCTGCGCGAAATACGCGAAGCGCGGCGGCTTCACCTTCCCGATGCTCAAAGATGCGGACGGCGCCGTTTCCGCGCGCTACGCACCTGCCGACGCACAGCCCGATCTCGATCGGGATCAGGTGGCCATCGCCTCGAACATGCTGATCGACCGCGAGGGGAAGATCGTGTTCTGGACCCTTCTCGACACTCGCCACTTCGACGCGAAGCTCGTGGCCCTTACGGCCAAGCTGAACGAGATGCTCGCCGCCAAGTGAGAGGTTGCGCCGCAGCGGTGCTCGCTCTGAGCTGGCTCGGGACGGCCGTCGCGGGCGGGCGCGAGGTGGTGCGCCTCGATCCACCGTCGCGATGGGTCGTCACGGCCGCGCACGCCGCGACGGTGCGGCTGTCCTTCGTCGTCAAGGACGGCTATCACGTCCAGGCGAATCCGGCCTCGGCGGACTACCTCAGGCCGGTGGTCGTCGTCCTCACGGGTGACTGCGGCATCGCGCCGGGCAAGCCTCAGTATCCGGCTGCCGAGGCGTACCGACTCCAAGGGGCGGATTCGGATCTGGCGACGTACTCGGGCCGGTTCACCGTGACGTTCACGGCCGCGGCTGCGACGAGCAAGCTCGAGCGTGGCGATTGCCTGCTTCGAGGAACCCTCGAGTATCAGGCTTGCGACGCCAGAACCTGCCTTGCCCCGGCGACGCTCGCGTTCACCGTCCCCGTCACGGTTCAGTAGCGGAACCGCTGAACCTGCACGCCTCCCGGCCCGTAGGTCCACCCGGTCCGCGTCGCCGGATCGAGCTGGATTCCGCGCTCGTTCCCGACGAGCCCGTTCCCACCGAAGAGCTGGGCGATGAAGTTGAAGGTCGGAAAAACCGCGATGGCGCTTCCCGAATTGGCGTTGAACACGCCGATCGCGCTCATCGCGTTGTTGTCGACGAGGTAGGTGTCCGTCGCAACGAATCCGGCGATCAAGAGGCCGTGCGCGGTGTCGACCACGGGGAAGAGCGGCGAGCGCGGACCGAGTCCGGAGAGATTGGAGGTGTGCAGCGAGGATTGATCGAAGGTCTGGAGCCGGGCGGGAGGGAAGAGCCGCGGGAAGCCGAACATCGGCCCGATGGTCAGGTAGCCCCGCCGGTCTCGCTGATCGGCGGCCAGCCCCGTAACGCAGTTCTGGACGGGCGCGACGGGCGCGGCCTGCGCCGTATCGAGATTGGCCGAGCCGGCGAAGGTGTCGAAGAACAAGCAGAGATCGCCCCAGAACATGGACGCGAGGAAGGCGTTCCCCGACGCCGCGTCGACGTCGAGGGTGGTGAACACCCCGAGATCGTCGGTTCCGACGTCCGCGAAGATCGCGCCGTCGAGCACCCCGGTGTCGGTGTGGAAGGGGAGAACGTTGTCGGAGAAGTCGTCGCCGCTCCAACCGAGCAGGGCCGCGCGGTGGCGCGTCGAATCCACCCGCCCACCGACGATCGCGAACTGGTAAGCCGAGTCCACGGGGACGTCGGCGAGCTTGGCGCCGCTCAGCGAATCGTAGGTTTCGAGGTCTTGAAGGGTGCCGTACCAGTCGTAGCGGATGGTCACGGTTCGGTGAAGCGTCGTGTCGCTTCCGAACATGTAGTAGTTGCTGAGGCCCGAAGGGTCGTCCGCGATCGGGGCGCCGTAGCTACCCGTCCCTTGGTCGTACGGGACGAGCGCGCTGTCGGCGAGATTCCCGAAGGCGTCGTAGCCGGCTGTGGCGACGATCGATCCGCCGCCGGGGACGACGTCGAAGTCGTTGATGATCTCCCCTCCAGGCGCGAAGCCGTCGTCGAACTCGAGTCCGGAGACCGCGGACGCCCCTCCGACGACGCCTTTGGCGTTCGTCGCCAGGATCCGCGCTGAATAGATGAGAGACGATGGAAGCCCGAGCGCGCCGGCGTCGAGCGTGAGGGTGCCTGCGGTGCCGGGGAGGGGATACCAGAGGGTCGAGCCGGCATCGACACCGTTGTTGTCGCGGCGGTCGCCGTTCTGGTTGGTGAACGTGTTGATCGATCCCCAGATCGTCTGTCCGGGCGCGGAGATCTCGAGCGCGGCCCCCGTCGCCCCGGGAACGTGGCTGGCATCCCATTTCACGGTGAACGCCGGCGCAGAGCGCGAGACGACCGCGCTGTAGCCGGGGATGCCTCCGAAGACGGAGAGAACCGGGGCGGGCGGCCTCGTGTCGCCGGCGGCGCCGAGGACGCGGATCGGTTCGAACCAGCCGTAGATTCCGTTCTCGGAGTCCTGCTGGATGCCGATGCCGTACAGCCCGGCCCCGCCGGTGATCGCATCGGCCGGAACCGTGACTTTCACGTCGTTCGCGCTGATCGGGATGACGCGCTCGTTGCGAAAGAGTGGAGCCGCCGCCGGGCTCCAGTGGTCGACGGACGAGATGATCAGTCGCGGCTTGTTGACCCCACGGACCTTCGAGAGATTGTAGGCGACCGTGAAAGGCTTACCGGCCGTCACGGTCGCGGGCGCTGTCGGCGGCAGCGCCTCCGCGTACGTCCCGTCGCTCGGACCGAACGTGAGGGTCAACGTGCGGGTGGCGACGGCGTGGTTCCCGCTGCGGAGCTGGTAGGTCAGAGGCACGCTCCGCGTTCCCGTGGAGACGACGGGCAGCCCGGCCGCCGCCAGGATCTGCGACGGAAGCAGGCGGAACGTGGGGTCGCTCCGCACGAAGGTCTGCGCGCCGATCGTCAGCGCGAAGCTGGGGTTCGAGATCGAGCTCTTGCCGGCGACGTCCGCCGCGATCGAGATCGGACCGGTCAGGTTCTGCCCCGAGGGGGGCTCGAAATCGACGGGCGGGCCTTCGAGGTCGATCGCGCTCGGGTCGGTCGCCTCGGTGAACGTCGCGCCGAGGTCGGCGAGCGCCTGTCGGTGAGCGACGGACAGCCGAACGATCGACGCGGTGTGGTCGGCGCCCAGGATGGATTCGACCGCGGCGGTCAGGTCGAGCTGCTTTCCTACGGCCAGGCTGACGACGGACTGGGGCGGGCTCGGCACGCTCCGCCCGGTCGCCGCCAGTACGGCGCGAACCTGCGAAGGGGCCATCGCAGCCCCGGCGAGGCGGGAGCTCTGGATCGCGATCGCGGCCGCCGCGGCGACCATTGGCGTCGAGGCCGAGGTCCCGCCGTTGAGGACCGGGATGACCGCATTCGGCGGGCAATCGATCGAATCGCAGGCGTGAACGAAGGCAGGGATATTGTCGCTCGGCCCCGAGAAATTGAGGCGCGTTCCGAAGCCGCTCGAGAAGCTCGTCGAGCCGTCGTAGCGCGTTGCGGAAAACGTCCCCGCCGCGGAGAGCGATGTCCCGCTCAAAGGGGGAGCGACGAAGACGTCGTCGAGGGTCGATCCACCGACTTCAATCGATCCGGTGTCGTCGAGGCGCGAGGGAGCCGTCGAGGCGGCGACCTGATCGACCGAGGTCGGGGGCATTCCGGCGGTCGGGAGATCGGTCGGGGCGCTCCCGCCGTCGGGACCTATGGCGGCCGGCGTGAACAGCCGCGTGCCGTCGTTCGAGGAGATGCAGACGACGATGCCGAGATCGGCCACGATCGAGCGGACCGCGGCGCGGACGGCGGGATCGTCCTCGAGGTCTCGCGCGGGGAATCCGGTGGTGTCGAAGCCGAAGCCGAGGCTGGCTGTGATCACGTCGGGACGAGGCTCTTGATGAGCGGCGGCGATCAACGCCGCTAGGATGTTGGCGATCGTCGGCTCCTGAGGAACGACGAGCCGGTACTGTGCGCCGGGGGCGATGCCGAGCAGATCGGTCAGCCCGCTGCCTTCTCGGCCCGGACGCTGCAGATCGTGGGGAAGCGGCGCCATCATCGAGAAATCGAGGAGCACCTCGCTGAGATAAGGATCGACGAACTCGACCTGGGCGAGCGGGTCAAGCGTGCCGTCCGGCGCCGCGCCCCACGCCGGGATCAGCGGCATCGAAGGAATGTCGAGATAGCGCTGGCCGCCCGTGACGACGGTCGTCGGTCCGAAGATCTGCACGTAGAAGTCCCCGGCGTCTGCCATGGATTGGTCGGTCAGGTCGCCGATCGACACGTTGGTCACGATCACCCCGTCGCCGGGGAGCGCGCCGAATCGCCGGCTGAGGATGTCGAAGGCGCCGACGGCGTTGACGCCGTTGGCGTTGAGATGCGCTTCGAACGATGACGCGAGACCGTAGTTCGTCGGAAGCGATGACGGCTGATTCCGGACGGCGCTGACGCGCGGCATGGTCTGCCGCGAGCTCGCGGTTTGGGCCTTGTCGATCACCCAGGACGGAATCGCGTGCGGCTCGAGCGCCATCGACGAGACGGTCCAGTTCGGAGCCGCGTAAGCGATCCCGGTTGCGCCGCGAAGCTGCTGCGTAGCGGACACAGGATCCATGCCCTTGAGGCGGACGACGAAGAACCGGGACAGATCGAGGGCGGAGCTCGTCTTTTGGGCTCCGGAGATCCGGCCCGACAACGACGGAGCGAGCGGCCGCGCGGAGATCGCGCCCACCGCGCGAAGAGCGTCGTCGGCCGCGCGATCTCCGGTGAGCAGCTCGGACGCGGTCGCGCCATTTCCGAAGAAGCCGCTCGGAGCGCCGTCGACGGCGACGAGGATCTCGCCGGGGACGTAACGGCCTCGCTCGGGGAGCGAGGCGCGCTTGACGATCGACCGCGTATCGGGTCCCCAGCCGCCCATTGCGGAGCGCCCCTGGGGACGCATCATCAGGAAGGGGTGGTTCCGGCCGTGGATGTCCGTGCGCACTCCGAATCCGTCCTGGCCGAGCGTCAAGGTGGAGCCGTCATAGAGGGTGATGGCGTCGTCCGTCCTCGGCGGCGGAGGTTGGATGGAGGCCGGGGGTTGTCCCTGGGCGTGCCGGACCAGCGCGCTGCCGGAAGGACCATCCGGCACCGCCGCGGATGCCGGAAGGGAAGAGAGACTCAGAGTGGCGAGTGTGGTCCACGAAAGCAGTCCCCGCGAGTGAGCAGTCATCGACAGCCTCCTCGACGTTCGAGTCCTTGAATTTCCCGATGTTCCAAGAGTCTACGGCGGTCGGGAGGGAGGGGCCACAGGAACCGTTCCCGTGGCGGGCCCCTTCGTCACGATCCCTGCATGAGCGGGACGCCTCGCGTGCCCGATTCATCGGCGATCGGCCGACTCGCCCGTATGCGGGCGAGCACGGCGTCGATCGACCACGGACCCGGGCCGGCGATCAGGAGAAACAGCACGCTCATGATCTGCGCGTAGTCGGACCGGATTTCGTGGAGAACCGCCCAGGGGCCGATCTGAGGGGGAGCGGGCGGGAGAGGCAGCGGGGAGGTCCCCAGATAGAGCGAGATCTTCGTCGTCAGCACCGCGACGATCATCTCGATGACGAACGGAACGGCGATGACCCTGGTGAGGAATCCGGAGACGAGAAGCAGGCCGCCGACGATCTCCAGCACCGCCACGAAGTGAGCCATGGGTCCCGGAAAGGGGATTCCGAGCTTCGTGAACCGGCCGACGCCTTGGTTCGTGTAGACGAACTTGAGAATCCCCTCCCAGAAGAAGACGCCTCCAGCCATGCATCGGATCAGAATCGTGGACGCCGGGGCGGAGTCCGTCGGAAAAAACATCCATTCGAGCAGCCGTCGTACGTTCATGTGAGCCTCTCTTTCGACTGAGTTTCCTTCGATCGCGCGGGATTGCGCCGGTCACGCTTCCTACCGGCTCGCGAGGCCGTTTATTCCTAGCGCCATGGTAATTTTGTCGGGAATAAATCCAGCGATTGGCCGGTCTTGAACGATGTGGCCGGCAGGTATGGGGTTGCGTGGACGAGCAACGGCCGCGGGAGAGCAGGTTCGAGCAAGTCGTGTTGCCGCACTTGAACGCGGCTTACAACCTCGCGCGCTGGCTGACGCGCAACGAGTATGACGCCGAAGACGTGGTGCAGGAGGCCACCTTGCGCGCGTTGCGATTCTTCGATGGCCTTCGCGGCGGCGACGGACGCGCGTGGTTGCTGACGATCGTGCGCAACACCTGCTACGACTGGCTGCGCCGCAATCGACCCGAGGAGGTGCCGGCTTCGTTCGACGAGGAACTCCATGAAGTCGCCGATCCGGGCGACACCCCGGAGGACCTGATGATGAAAAGGGCCGACCGCAAGCGGCTGCGGGAGGCGATCGAAGCGTTGCCGGTGACGTGGCGAGAGATCTTGATCCTTCGCGAGCTCGAGGAGCTGTCCTACAAGGAGATCGCGAACGTCGCCGGGATCAAGCTCGGCACGGTGATGTCTCGGCTGGCACGCGCGCGGGCGCGCCTTCAGGAGCAGCTCTCGATCGATCCCGGACAGGAGTCGGCGCGGTGAACTGTAGCGATGTACTGACGCACCTCCATGGCTACGTGGACCAGGAGCTGGATCTCGTTCGCCAAGTAGCGATCGAAGGCCATCTGCGCAGTTGCGACGCATGTGCGCGGGCGTATCGGGCCGCGATGGCGCTGCGAGCCGCGCTCAAATCCGATGACCTGTATTTCAAGGCGCCGGCCCATCTCGAACGGCGAATTCGGATGGAGGTCCTGCGGCCGGAAAAGACGTCCTGGCGGCCGCGATTGTCGGCGCTTGGGTGGATCGGCGCCGCCACGGCGGCCGCGGCCGTTCTGGTGCTCGGGGTCCTCGTCGGTCCGACGCTGCAGCGCCCATCGCCGACCGAGCGGGCCGCGGAGGACGTCGTCTCGGCGCACGTTCGGTCGCTGCAGCCGGGGCACTTGACGGATGTGGCGTCCTCCGAGCAACACACGGTCAAGCCGTGGTTCGCGGGAAGGCTGGACTTTTCTCCGGTCGTCGTTGACCTGGCCGACGAGGGCTATCCGCTGGTCGGCGGACGTCTCGACTATGCCGCTCACCGATCGGTCGCCGCGCTCGCGTATCGCCGGGGGGCGCATCTCATCAACCTGTTCGTCTGGCCCTCGACGTCGCCGCGCGAGGCGGCGGAGACCGCCGACGTACGCCAGGGGTACAACCTTCTCCACTGGACTCATGGACGGACGGATTTCTGGGCGGTCTCGGACCTCAACGCCGCCGAGCTTCGGCAATTCGCTCGGCTCGTGCAGGATCGAGCCGCATCGGGACCTACCGCGCGTGATGTCGCGCCGGTGACACGCTCTCCCTAATTTCAACCCGAGGTGCGTCACGAAGAGGTACGTTTCCGCCTACCCAGACCGGCACCGATTACGACGCCCAGCACGACACCGATACAAATCCACATAGCCATCGCGTGCATCGCGGTGCCGATCGCCACGCCTACGCCAATTCCTACTGCGACCCAGACGCCTACCTTCTTGCCGTTCATTCACGTCGCCCCCAAGCGTTCAATGACGTCGAGATGCCCTATTCTGATCGCTTTGCCGGTTTGATATCCCGCTGAATGATCCCTTCTGGCAATCGAGCGCTCTCTCTCGCGCCGCCACGATCGTCAGCGGAACATCGGGGAGACGATCGCGAACGTCTGCTCTAGCTGACGTTTCGCATCATCAGCCGTTCGAAGTGGCTTGCCGCAGGGAACCTCGCCCAGCGACAAGCACACGGCGTCAAGTCGAGTTCGAGGCCCGGCAATGTCTACATTGACTGGTCTGACTCACGGGAGGATCATGCGCTCAGCATCGCACGGGAGAAAGGAGCATCTCATGTCGGAGCCCCCCCACGTGGGGAAGGAGTTAGGAGTGAGCACCGACCTATCGACGAACGCCGCAGCATCCGCAGCCGCAAGCGTCTACACGACGCCGGCGTTCTGGGAGCGCTTGTGGCGCATGAGCGGAATCAACTTCGTCGCCTTCTTCGTTGTGGCGTACCTCGTGTATGGCTATCAACCAAGAGTCGGCGCCCCGGCAGACGCGCTCGTCGCTTTCTACCAGGGCGATCGCGCGCGCATCGTGATCGCCGCGATCTTCGCTGGGATGGCGGTCCTCAACCTCTTGTGGTTCGCGGCGGCGCTCAGAAGCACGTTGGCGGATGCGGGGCAAGACGGTTGGGGCGCGGCCGCGACGGCTTCCAGCACGGCGGTCGGTGCGCTTTTTCTTTTGCTCATCTCGGCGGGCTCAGCCCTGGCGTATTCGATTGCGGGATCGGGGAATGACGCCTTCACGTCGGGTCTGAACGACTTCGCTTGGGCTTGTGCGGTGTTGAGCTCGTTCCCGCGTGCGATGCTGGTCATGTCTGGGTCGTTCGGGCTTTGGCGGGCCCGGCTGATCTCGAACACGCTGTTCGCGGCCGGGGTCGCGGCGGTCGTGCTCGTCCTGCTCGGCGGCACCACGTGGCTGAGGGGCGGTTTCTGGGCGCCGGATGGCGCCTATTCGCGATTCGTCTCGCCCGTCATCGGCCTCGTGTGGGTCTTGGTGGTCAGCCGCGTGCTCTTGAGCCGACCTCCTGCCGCGCGCTCCGGATGGTGACGCCAGCGAAGGAGAACCGAGTGATGAGCACCACTTCGCCTCTCATGTACGAGGTGTTCGTCAACGACCCGCCGCCCCGGGATAGCGGCGTTCTCCCTAACGGAGAGCCCAAGGGAGGCTCTCCCGTGGCGAGCACGCTGATCTACGGGCAGGAGGATGCGGTGCTGACGGACCCCGCATTCACCACGGACCAGGCGCATGCGCTGGGCGACTGGGTCGCGGGAAAGCATCGGAGATTGACGAACATCTTCATTACTCACGGCCATGGCGATCACTGGTTCGCGGCCAATCTATTGGCGGCTCGGTTCGGAGCCCGTGTCGTCGCAAGCGAGGGCACGATCGCGCAGATGCACGCCAGCACCGCCGTGCGCGCACGTCTCTGGGACAGGCTCTACCCCGGGATGATCCCGCCATCATCTGTCACGGCGGTGACGGTCTCCGGCAATCGCTTCGCGCTCGAAGGACATGATCTCGTCATCGTCGAGGTCGGTCATGCCGATACGAACGACAACAGCGTCCTCCACATTCCCGATCTCCGACTGGTCGTGGCAGGAGACGTCATCTACAACGGCGCTCATTTGTATCTCGGGGAGAGCGTGCTCGTGGGCGGGTTCAACCCCTGGCGACGAGCGATCGACAAGGTCGAAGCTCTAAAGCCCGCGCACATCGTCGCCGGTCATCAGAACAAGGCGCTCGACGACAATGCGGGGCGGACGATCGCGGAGACTCGGCAATACCTCGACGACAGCGACGAGCTGCTGAGAACCGAGAACACCGCCATCGACTTTTTCCACGCGAAGATCGAGAGATACCCGAGACATCTCGCGCGCACAGTGCTCTGGGCCAGCGCGAGCACACTGTATGGCGTCCGCGAGAGTCCCGAGGCGGACGTCGGCCAGATCCTCGCTGCAGCGTGGCTCTGAGCGCCAAGGGGAGGACCACGTGATGCATCAAAGCGACCGATCGCGCAGCGCCTTCCTCCAGACCAGCTCGATGTTGGGCTTGGCCGCGGCGCTCGGCCCGCGACGGCTGGCTGCGGCCTTTTCGGGGAAGGAGGCCGGCATGACCGAGCGGAGCGACCCATCAGAGCAGTTCGGCGATCTGCGGCATCGCATCAACGCGACCCGGTGGCCCGACCGCGAGCTGGCGACGCAGGGCCCAATCTCGGCGTCGGCCTTTGGCGCCCAGGTCTCCGGCGTCGCCTGGAAGTCGAAGCCGTCGTGGTACATCGTCGTCAAGCTCGACGAGGCCATCGCGCCCGACGAGGAGCGCTTCTTCGCGAAGCGCATGAAGGCGACGACCACGGAGCTCGGAGCGAGCCACGTGGCCATGCTCTCGCAGCCGAAGGCGGTGG
>JACXTT010002909.1_pt1 | contig 26810 bp, 25 predicted proteins | sample 9270951 | NCBI WGS metagenome assembly JACXTT01 (sample SAMN15532306, study PRJNA645909) | rock metagenome | isolation source: weathered quartz diorite | place: Puerto Rico | collected 2017-06-21 | reverse complement strand
TGACTTCTGGCGACAAGCTGGTTGAGACTACTCGAATCCCGCTTTCCACGAGTGAAAGTTCTGATCGGGGGAGCCGCTTGTGTAATCTGGTCAGCAGGCAAGGACCCCCTGTCGGTTGGTCCATTGTGCTGTAGCCGGTTGTGAATCGTAGGTGAACGGCGGCCTGGTGGAAGCTGGTTTCAATGGGATTTCGGCTTCTGATGTGGAGGAGCAGCCTCGATGTCAGCTTATGGTGTAGTGCATGCAATGTGGCGGGAGCTTCCCGAAGGTGTACGTGGTGCTGTCGCCAACAATGCCGCTCTAACAGCCATGAAAAACACCCTAAGCGGGCTCCTCTTGAGCCATGACGACATCTACGACCATGAGTATTACCAGGAGGTCGAGTCAGAGGTACGGCGTTCTGCTGGGCCCATCGTCGCTTCCGTCCTCCGGGACTTTGCTCCCAGGACGCTCCTCGATGTGGGTTGCGGCACCGGTGCGATACTTGCGGCCTTCGCAGCCCGAGGTATCGAGGTGACGGGGTTGGAATACTCCAAGGCAGCGCTCAGTTGCTGTCGCAAGCGTGGGTTGAATGTCCACGAATTCGACCTTGAGTCCGTGAACGCGGCGCCAATCGCCTCACACTTCGATCTCGTCATCTCAATGGAGGTTGCGGAACATCTACCACGGAAGATCGCTGATCGCTTTGTCGATCTCCTGACTTCCTATGCGGCTAACGTGGTATTCACTGCCGCGACCCCTGGTCAAGGTGGAAAGAACCACGTGAACGAGCAGCCTCACGAGTATTGGATTGAGAAATTCAGCGAACGAGGATTCGAATACGCGTCCGAGCGCTCGCTGGCGTGGCGAGAGGAGTGGAAGAGTCACGACGCGGCTTCATGGTACTCTCGTAATGTCATGCTCTTCTCAGTGAAGCCTTAAGGGTTGGTTCTCTTCGAACGGAAGCGCCCTTGGGGAAGAGTTACGTGATGGAGTTTGGATTCTCTCGTGACTGAAGGTCTTTCGGGCCCATCGGTGAATCGCAGCTAGCAAGAGCTGGTGAGACAATTCGAATGAGAGGGAGACTCTCTCGCAAGCTTGTTGAAGGTAATTGGCAGCCAGTTCTTGGTTGTAGGTCTGTTTGTCGATCCTCAGGCATCGTTGTGCAGATTCGGATGCCCCGTACTATCTCAACAGGATCCGATGGATACTTCCGCAAAATCAACTAGGTCTGCAACTAGCACTTGGACTAAAACGCGTCCCTCATCCTTACATCGGTATCCGTTTGCACCCAAGGCCCAACGGCGAGGCCTCAAGCTCTAGTGATCCAGCCATTGCCTTTCCTTACGGTAGTAGTTCCAACCCGCAATCGCGCAAAGATATTGGGCGACTGTGTCCGGAGCCTAATGCAGCAGGATTACCAAACTGACCGATACGAAATCATCGTGGTTGACGACGGATCAACGGATGAAACACCTGTGCTGGTGGCAGACATTCGCTCTCGCACAAGTAGTCCGAAACTGCGATACGTCTGCCCGGAGGGCACCGGCGTGAATGTGTCCCGGAACGCCGGAGTTCGAGCCGCAGAAGGAGATCCGATTGTCTTTGTCGATGATGATGTGATTGCCCCGCCGAAATGGCTAATGGCCATCTCTGGAGGGGCTCTCCGCCATCCCGAAGTTGGTTGCTTCGGTGGCCCCGTCCGGCTTCAGTTCGAAGGAAAGCCTCTCCGACTATGCTCACGCGACCATTCGGGGGAGACAGAACTAGACTTTGGAGATTCAGAGCGAATTGTGGATATAGTCGTCGGCGCTAACATGGCAATCCGTCGGGCCGCTGTCGAGAAGGTCGGGCTGTTCAATGAGGCGCTCTCCGGATATGGCGATGAGAGCGAGTGGCAATTCCGTCTGCGGGAGGCGGGTGGGCGAATCGTCTATATCCCGGATGCGTGGGTCTGGCACCGCCGCACAGCACTGGACCTCAAACTATGGCGCCTTCTCCGAAAGCAGTTCCAGCGGGGGGCCGAGCATCCTCGGTATGCGAAGTTAATCGGCCAGCGCTTGAGCGCTCGGCGTGAACTTGGAGCCATCCCTCGGTTCATGGCGCATGCCATTCGTCGTGGATGCGTTGGGGGTTTGCTTTCGGCTAGTGTCCGTGCGGGACGAGCGTGGGGGCTTGCTCAGGAGCGGAGTTCGCACGCCCTAAAGTCATTCAAGTCCGTTGTGGCCAAAGTGCTCAGTTGGGCAACCTTCGAGCAGCTTTAGGCGGAGAATCTTCGAGGTATTCAGAGATTGGTGATGAGTGCAGTAATCAGAGTCAGCTAGTTCAGCAACTGGCAGTTAGAACAGAGGCTATTTTTCTGGAGATGTTGTCACATTGACAAAGCCGCATGCCGATAGCTTATGCTGACCTCGCTGACCCCTACGCACTGGAGTTCAACGCGGGGCGGCTCGCCTCCAGTCCTTGCCGTTCTGCGGCCCACGCTTCGTTTTCTGCTAAGAACTTGGAGCCGATTCCCCAAAGCGCCAGGATACTTTTCGCAGATCGTCGAACGCTGGGGCGGGCGACTTGGCGTAGATCCGCTCGATTGTCGCCTCTCTAATGGGATGAGAATGAAATGTGATCTCAGAGACCACATTCAGCGACAGATCTATTTCCGTGCCGCTTACGAACCGATTGAGACGTATCTGTTTGAACTGTTGTTGCGTCCGGGCATGGTAGTGATAGACGCCGGTGCCAATGTGGGTCAGTACGCACTGATCGCCGCGAGCACTGTGGGTGACAAGGGTGAGGTTCATGCATTTGAGCCCGTCCCCACAATCTTCCAAAGGCTTAGGGCTCATGTCCTACAGAACGGGGTTGCTGCCGTAGTTCGCACGAACATGACAGCGTTGTGGCACCGAGCAGAGGCGGTCAGTCTTCACCTAGGCTCCGACATGCTAGGCAATGACGGTGCCTATACCATCGGGCTTCCCTTGGAGACGATGGATACGGTTGCCTCTTCGGGGGTACGGCTCGACGACTATGTCGCCGAGACTGGATTGAATCGTCTGGACTTCATCAAGATGGATATCGAGGGTGCTGAGCAATTCGCCCTCCTAGGGGCAAAGTCAGTAGTGGCTCGTTGGAGACCAATGATGCTCGTGGAAATCAACCGCGCTGCCTGTACGAGGCTGGGATATCAGCCCGAACGGGTCTGGGAGTTGCTCAAACCGCACGGGTACTTCATGTGGGCTGTGGGCGAGTCAGCAGGGGAATGTCGGCCTCTTACCAGTCTGGCTAACGTGGACCGCGCAAATATCATCTTTCACATAGGCGAGCTTCCTGATAACGTGATCAAAGGCTGGACACTCAAGTCGGTTCTCCGCTATCACCGGCGACGTAGCGCCTCTGCGATAATGACAAGGTGAGTAAAGATGCAGGGTGCCGCCAATCGTGTTGGCAGGTGCTAGCCACCGACGAGTGTTTTGTAAGATGAGAGTCGGCTTCAATGCGCGGCACCTCCATGACCCTGGCTTGCGCGGCTTTAATCGCTACAGCGTTTGTCTGCTTCGTGCGCTTCAAAACCTTCCAGACGTCGAGATTTGCTTACTCAGTGAGGAACGGTATCCTGTTCACGAACTATACCGATCCAGTCTTCGCGCTGAAGTGAGGAATCTTCCCGCGTCAAGGACGCTTTATTGGGAACAGTGGGTGCTGCCTCGATGCCTGAAGAAGTTGAGGCTCGACCTTTTCCATGCACCGGCCGAGGGAGGACTGCCATTCCGCAAGGTGTGTCCATATGTCCTGACCTATCATGGAATACCTGATCGCAGCTTAGCGGCCCTCGTCAATTCAGGGGAACTGCGCGGCAGGTTGGGAGACTATCTCGATGCGGAACTGAGCGACTCAAGTCCAATGAAAGCGACCCGAACCCTTAGGGCTCGACTTCTGTCGCATCTCTACCTTGGCGCAGCCGATCTGACAATTACCGTATCTCAGTTCTCGAAGCTTGAGCTCATCCGGTTTATCGGTCTGTCGCCGGATAAGGTGAGGGTGATCTACGAGGCGGCGGACGAAATTTTTGGACATCCATTGCCCGTCGAGTACATCGAGAAGGTCCGGGTCATGCACCGCATACCGTCTCGGTTTATTCTATTCGTGGGCGGGTTCGACAAACGCAAGAACCTGTCGACCCTACTTGCAGCGTTTGCCGAGCTAAGCAGAGTCGAGCCTGATGTCGGGCTCGTCTTGGTTGGTATCGGAGGCGACCTTGAGGGTTGTAAGGTCCAAGCCGACAGACTAGGGCTGAACGAAGGAAAGAACGTCATCTTCCTGCATCGGGTACCCGATCGGGAGCTTGCCGCTCTATATCGAGCGGCATCTTTGTTCACGACTCTCTCCTGGCACGAAGGATTTTGTTTGCCTCTAGTGGAAGCCATGTCATGCGGCGCTCCGATTCTTGCGTCGAGTTTCGGCGCCATTCCGGAAGTGCTAGGGGATGGGGGCTGGCTAGTCGATCCTCGGCGCCCGGAGGAAGTCGCCGCACTCATGAGGGACATCTTGAGGCGAAGTGATGTAAGAGATGACTTGCGTATGCGATCTCTCCGCCGCTCACAATCCTATTCGTGGGAGAAGACGGCGCAACAGACTCTGAGTGTATACAGGGAGTTGGGCGCCAAATGCCTGTAGACTTGGTCTTCCGGTCGCGGGAAATCAGTACATGAGCAAGCTCCGAATCATCATGGTCTCACCTGAGGCACCAGACCCATTCGGTAACGCGGCGGCTCGATGGTACTACGCCTTGGCGAAGGATCTCGCCCGGAGGGGCCACCGCCTGACCTACTTGTCCGCTTACTCGCCTGCCACTGGCCAAGAATCGCTTCGAAGAACGAACAGTTTCTTTTCCAAGCTGGAGATCGTACTACGGCTGTATCCCTATCCCGTACGTGGGTGGTTTCATAGGAAATGGAGTACGATCAGACGGCCGTACTCTTTCTTCTTGTCGGACGAATTGCAGCAAGATTTGGTTCGAGTGCTACGCGAGGGCTATGATATACTGAACCTGGAACAGATGTGGACGGGTTACCTCGGTGTAGGAGTGCAGCGGGCACTGTTGTCCGTTCACCACCTCGAACTCTTGGACCTGGCCGGCGTTCCCTCACGCTCTTTGAAGTCGCTAGCCTCGAAACACCTAATGCAGTCGGCAGAGCGGCGAATTCTGACAAGAACGCCCAACATCAGAGTTACCACCGATAGAGTGCGCGATGAAGTAACTCGCATCAATCCGCGAGCCAAAGTCTCCACTGTGCCGGTGGCGATCGATCCAGAACTCTATGAGTTCGGGCCGAGCGACCACAATTCGAATATCCTTGGGCTCATCGCCACCTTCAGTTGGTATCCTGGCTACAATGCTGCAGTTCGACTCCTGACGCGGATCTGGCCAAAGGTGAAGGAAGCCATTCCGGTCGCCAGGCTCTTGATAGTAGGCTGGAACGCCCGCCGGACTCTTTCTCCGTATATCGACGAGCGAGATGTGACGGTTGTCGAAAATGTCCCAGACACAGAGCCCTATTTTCGACAAATCTCGGTTCTCCTCTATCCACTTTTGCAGGGAAGTGGGATGAAGATCAAGCTGCTCGAGGCAATGGCGTACGGCACCCCCATCGTCACGACAACCGAGGGTGCGGAAGGCCTATCTGTTGTTAATGGGCGTCATGCCTTCATCGCCGATGACGACCATACAATAGCCCAGCGCACGATCGAATTGCTTCTCGACGAAGAACTTGCGAGGCAGATGAGCCGCGCCGCTCGAGGCTTGGTGGAAGAGCACTACTCCCCTGGTCCCGTGGTGACTCAGATGGAGCGTCTCTATCACGGCTTGCTTTCCGAGAACGGTTAGGGAATGGGACCGAGAGCGCTAGTTACGGGAGCTGCAGGATTCATCGGGTCCCATCTAACCGAGCGCTTGGCGGAAAGGGACTATAGTGTCCTAGCCGTGGATCGTTTACTGTGGGGTGACGAGCGGATCCAGCACCTACTGCAAGACCAAAGCGTCGTGTTGGAGCGGGGGGACATCCGGGACGAGGCGTTGATGAGACGCATCGCGTCCCTCGGTCCCTTCGATACAGTCTTTCACCTGGCTGCTCTGCACTACATACCGTATTGCACGGCCCATGCGGTCGAAACACTCGGTGTTAATGTGCTAGGCACACAGACTCTATTGGAGGCGCTCAAGCCTTCCCCCCCACGACGATTCGTTTTTGTATCTACCGGCGACGTATATGCTCCCAAGGAGGTGCCCCACGATGAAACGGATCCGTTGGAACCGTTCTCGATTTACGGCATTTCTAAGCTATTTGGCGAACGATTGATCGCCGCTGCTGCTACGCTGAGTCCGGAGACCAGTTTTGTGGTTGCGCGTTTGTTCAATGCCTATGGGTCACGTGAAACGAACCCGCACGTGATCCCTGACATTATCGCACAGCTCAAACGCGGCAGCCAAATCCGCCTCGGCAACACCTGGCCACGGCGCGACTATGTGGATGTCCGGGATATTGCTGAAGCATTGGTCGTTCTAGGGACCTTCAGCGGGAATGGTCCGTTCGAATGCTTCAACGTTGGAAGCGGCGTCGCTAGTTCCGTGGAAGATGTGATCAAAGCACTGGAGGAGATTCTCAAAGTGAAGGTGGGGGTGCAGGCCGACAGCGAACGAAGTCGCCGCGTGGAGCGAGGTCATCTCCAGGCAAACATCTCGAAACTTCAAACGGCCACTGGCTGGAGGCCTCGTTATGGTCTCCGCGACGGGTTACGGGAACTGTGTATTTACGAGAACCTTCTCAAGCTACAGTAGGTGCGTCGCGTCGATTGGAGTATGTGGCGGTGACCCGGGGCATTCTTGATTCTGTTCAAGTCACAGCGCGGGAGCAGAGCTTTATGGGAGTCGATACACACGTTCTCCGCTTTCTCTTGGAATCGAGGCGTGTTGGTGTTTCTCTCGAGTCGGTCATGATGATCGGGAGGCAGAACTATTCTGCCCTCAATCCAAGACAACTTCACGAGGCGTTGCTTCGCGGTGGGTCTTCTGTGACCGAAGCCCATTCCGAGAAGATCTTTCACGAGGGGGGCGGTCACATCGAGCCTCTGCTCCGGTTACTTGGTGCTCGAAGGGTCGAGTCTCTCGACGCATCCTCTTTTGAGCGAGCTACGGTTATTCACGACCTCAACCAGCCGATCCCAAATGGTCTAAAGGGAGCATTTTCCTGCGTTCTCGACGGCGGATCTCTGGAACACGTATTCAACTTTCCTCAAGCAATTCAAAATTGCATGAGTATGATTTCCCCCGGAGGACACTTCTTGGGCATCACAGCGGGCAACAACTTTCTAGGACACGGCTTCTACCAATTCAGTCCAGAGTTGTTCTATCGCGTGTTTTGCGAAGAGAACGGCTTTGCAGTCGAGGCAATGATTCTATGCGAAACCGATGCGGGAGCTCCATGGTACGGCGTCGTCGACCCTCAAACGCTCGGGCGCCGCGTCGAGTTGATAAACACCCGCCCCACGTACCTAATGGTCAGGGCGCGGAGGCTACGAAATGTCGACATCTTCCGAATTCCTCCGCAGCAGTCGGACTATGTGTCTCTTTGGGCTAATAGGCCCCTGGCAGCACGGAGCCCTTCTCGACGCAGGTTGATACCGGTCTTGCGACGGTTGCCGGAATTCGTGAAGCGGACGCTCCGACCGTTTAGGGCGTTGGTAGGGCTCAGAATCGTTACCCTCGGACCAAGTTCGTTCACGACGGATAAGGATGCATACCATGAGATTTGAAGCGTCTCGGTACACTTCAGGCATCAAGTCACTCCCCATGAATTGGCTGCCTACTTCCGCTTGGGCTCGTGCACTACGGACTGTTAGCCATGCTTGAGGCAATCATCCCGTATCCAGAGAGTGGGGGGTTAGGGCACGAGGTGCGGGAATACATGCTCTCGCATCTTGGGACTCGGGCGACGGCAGCTAGTCGCTCGGTTACGTGAGTGCGAATCCGCATATGAGAATTGAGTTACAGAGCCCATCTTTCTGGACGTCGCCCTTGGGGCACCTCCTTCAGGTGGTTCGCTTCCAGCCCTCCCGGGTACTCGATTGCCCGCGGCAGGGCGGCAGGGCTTAGGGCCCTCGCCAGGGGCGCAGTGAGACTGCCACCTCGGGAATCGCTGGTCGGTGCTGATCAGCTATTTCTCTATGATCACGATTGTCGTGAGCTTCACAACCCCGTACCCGGCGACTTTCAGCGGTTGATGTATTTGGCTCGGTTCGAGCGTGTGCTAGGGGCTATCGACAGATGGACACAAGGGAAACGGGTGCTCGACGTGGGGTGCGCGCAGGGCAACTTCAGTCTTGCCCTGGCGGAGAAAGGGTACAGCGTGGTCGCGCTGGACCTGCGCTCTTCGTTTCTCCGGTACCTGCGTTTGAAGCAGGAACGAGGCCAGATTCGATGCGTCAGCGCGAGCATCGAGGCGTTTCCCTTTCGGCAGCACGGGTTTGATGTCGTCGTACTAGGAGAGGTGATCGAACACGTGGCGTATCCGGAGCGATTGCTCCGAAATCTTGCCGAACTCCTCGCGCCAGGCGGCATTCTCGTTCTTAGTACTCCAAACGGAGGACGCATCCGCACGGGTCTACCGACCCTAGCTGACATCAAAAGTCGGCAGGCGCTCGTGGAACGACAGTTCAAGCCCGATGCCGATGGACATCTCTTTCTGCTGACAAGGCGGGAGCTCGAGACGTTGGTCAATGGCGCCGGGCTGCAGGTGCTGAGCCACCAGTTCATCTGCAGTCCATGGGTCACAGGGCGGCTGATGGCCCGCTACGTCGCTCGTTTTCTTCCGCCCTCAAGCCGAATCGCTCTGGATCGCGTGACGCTGATGTTACCCGGCCTCTCACGGAAGCTCTCTGAGGGACAACTTCTCGTCGCCACCAATAGACGACCGTGATCGTCAGTGATTCCGCGAGCCCTACCAAGATTGCGCCGCCTCGCGTGAGTGTCGTTGTACCCACTTACGATCGGCCCGAGGCCCTGTCACGTTTGTTGGACTCACTTCGAGGACTGATATTCCCAACAGACTGTTTGGAGCTCATCGTCGTAGGTGGCGAGGCCGATCGCGGCAGAGAAGTAGTGGAGGCCTTTGCGGGGTCGGTCAATTTTCCGGTGAATTACAAGACTGTCTCAAATGATGCGTTGCGCTCGGCCTCATTCAAGAGGAACGAGGGCGCTCGACTAGCCCGCGGTGAGATTCTCGCGTTCACTGACGACGATTGCGTGGTTCACCCAAACTGGGTTAGCGGCGCCATAGCGTACTTTCAATCTCCGGATGTGGGTGGGGTTGAGGGTGCCGTCGACATACCTAGGCCGAGCAGACCCACTTTGACCTACCGGCGGTCGTTGCGCCTATCGCTGCCTGAGGGCTACCAGACCTGCAACATGCTCTATCGTAAGTCGGTATTTGAGGAATGCGGTGGATTCGATCTTGCATTTCCATACTACTTGGAAGACACTGATTTGGCCTACACCGTTTTGGAGCGCGGGTACGTGATTCCTTTCGCAGCCGAGGCTGTCGTAAGCCATCCCGTTCCAGTGGGGAATCCGGTAAAGATGTTCACGATTGCCCGGACGGTCGAGCGGCTGCCGTACCTGTTCCGGAAGCACGCGAAGTCAAGAGTGAAACTCAAGGCTTCAGCAAGGGCGCTGACCAGATCTCACTATGCCTACCTGTCGCTGTATGGAGGAGCGCTTTTGCTATTCCTTATTCAGCCGCGTGCTGGCGCAATAGCGGTACTGCTTGGACTTAGTGTGCTCCTGACATTTCAGTTGGTGCACGATTTTTGGGGATTGCGAACGACAACGAGCGAATTGGCTCTGACAGCGTTGTGCTTGCCGATCATTCCTGTTGTCCGACTCTTTTACTTCCTGAAGGGACTCGCGGTCGTGCACCTCGAATAGGTCCGTGCACGAATTTGCTGAATACGCGCCCAGGCGGGCTGCCAGGTATTGAAAATGGATCAGCTTCTTCCCATCTATAGTGTCGGAGCACAAAGCTCGAGAGCGGTTGGTCGCTGAACCTCGTCGTTTCACACATCGAAGAGAACCAAAGAAACGAGGCAAACCAGAAAGTGCCCCAATGACGGAGCGAACAGAAACGACGACCGAGCGGAATTCTACAGGCCGAAATCGGCCTCCCCCTCTTCATCCCGCAGACCTCCTTATCGCCCTGCTACTCATTGTTGGGTTCTTCCTTGGACCGATCAAGCTGCTCGGTGTGTCGTGGCTGAGCTATGTAGCTGCTGATGGCCTTGCATTATTCGTGATCCTCATCGTCCTCTGGGAAAGGATTAGTGGACGGAAGCCGCTCCTCGCCGCGAGCCCGCTCAGCATTCCGATAATCCTTCTGGCGGCATTCTGCGTTCTGGAATTGTTTAACCCGGAGGCGCCCTTCATTCGTAGCCTGTTAGGTCTGCGAAGCTGGCTTCTGTACCTCTGCTTCTATTTCGTTGGCTTATATGTACTTCGCTCTCTCAGACAGCTAGAGAGACTATACGCACTTCTCTTGGTCCTCGGAGTCGTTACGGCCGTCTACGGAGTTTATCAATGGCAAGCCGGGCCGGAGCAGTTCGCCAGCTGGAGCGACTACTACGGCCGCTACGCCAGACTCACTTGGTTGGCGCAGTCTGGTGAAGTATTTCGAGCCTTTTCGACATTTGTCATGCCTGGCTCTTTTGGCGGCAACATGGCCTTGGTCATGATGCTCGCTTTTAGCATCCTGGGTTCCCGGAGATTTCGGCCAGTGGTGCGGATCGCTGTCGCCGCTGCATTCGCGGTTATGGGGGTTGGGATTGCGGTCTCTGGCAGCAGGGGGCCGGTTGCCCTTCTCCTGCTCGCCGCAGCAGTCGCTCTAGGGTTCAGTCCGGGTGTGTGGCGAAGGTTCAGCGTGGCCTTTAAGGCCGCCCTGGTAGCCGGAGCGGCAGTTGTTGGGATAGCGTTCCTGATCGGTCCGATAGTGAGTGAACGTTTTATCACAATCTTCGATCCCCAGGCATTTTTTTGGAAGTGGTTCGGCCCATTGAGCTACGGCATATCCCTCGCTCGCCTGCACCCCTTCGGCATGGGGATGGGCTTTACGGCTGGCGTACCACAGTTCATCGCCGACCCCGTCATCCAGTCGCTTCCTACGGAAAACATTGACAGCGGCTATGGCTCCGCGGCAGGCGAGCTCGGATTTCTCGGTCTAGTACTCTTCGCGTATTTCGCCATCAAGGTGGGGATCGAAGGACTACGCACATGGCGCCGTCTACCACCCGGACGACTGCGGGATCTTTTTCTCGGGCCTGCACTTTACGCCGGCACCTACCCCATAGTTTCCTTGGTTTTTCAACCACAAGCTACCTTACCGAGTTCAATCTACTTCTGGCTGTTGATCGGCATGCTCATGAAGGCACCTGCAATCCAGAGGCAGCTCGATGAGGATCAGTTACATCGTTCCTCGGTGCACCCCCGAGAATAGTCACGGTCGGTACGTCATAGAGCTAGCCAAGAGACTGAACCGCGAGTTCCCCGTAACAGTCTACTCGGGGGCTTTTTGGGAGCCACTTCGGTCGATCATTCGGTGCCGGTACGTCCCAGTTCCCAACCGACCAACAATCCTGCGACTCGGTGCGCTATGGGCAGCGTCCTTTGTGGCACACAACTGGCACTTCGGTGACATCGTTCACGTGCAAGGGGCCGACGCGCCGGTGGCGAATGTAGTGACGGCTCAATGCTGCTCGGCGGCGATGCGGGCTGCCGGGTCGCGGGGCCGACGCTTGCACCACCGGATCAACTTCGCCATCGGCGCCGCAGGCGAGAAGTACTGCATGTCTAAACCGTCAACTCGGCGGGTCATCGCTGTGTCGCCGAAGGTCAAAGGCGAAATCGAACAGTTGTACCGGATCGATCCCGGGAAGGCGGTCGTCGTCCCGCTCGGGGTCGATCCAGAAGAATTTCACCCGAGGCAACGACTCCGATGGCGCGAGGGTATTCGCGACAAGCTGGGAATTGGTCGCCATGAGTTCGTCGTCATCTTTGTTGGGGGCGACTTCCGTCGCAAAGGCTTGATGGAGCTCGTGAGGGCCGCAGCCAACCTCCGCTCGTTTCGGATCCTAGCCGTTGGCGTCAGGCAGGAGGCGTCGCTGACCCAGTTACTGGAACAGGAAGGACTGCTGTCCAATTTCACGTTCGTTGAAACCACCGGGGACATCGCCCCTTTTTACGCCGCCGCCGACGCCTTCGCGCTCATGACCCGCTATGACACATTCAGCATGGCGACGGTCGAGGCGATGGCAACAGGGCTGCCTGTGGTCGTTAGTCGCGAGGCTGGCATCACCGAGTACCTCGACGACGGGCAGGACTCCTTCCTTCTCTCCACCTGCACGGATGTCGAGAACCTCACCCGAGTAATCGACAGGCTGGTTGGTGATACCGCGCTGCGAGAGACCATCGGAGCCGCTGCCCGCAAGACTGCGGAGCGGTTCTCTTGGGACAGCATCGCCGCTCAGACGCTGGCCGTATACCGGCAGGTTGTCTAAGGTGCTGGAGCGTCGCCCTCTTAGAATTGCCGTGATTTCACATTCCTACATCGTCAAGGAAAATCGAGGAAAACTAGAGTGCCTGGCGAAATTGCCGCGCTTTGAGGTGTTGCTTGTTCTACCACGTCGCTGGAAGAACCGCGATACTGACCAAACGTTTCGTGCTTCGATCCAGAACCAAAGTGGTCTTCGGGTCGTTGCCGTGGCAGCGTGGTCTTGGGGCTCTGGATCGCTTATCACGTACTCTCCAACGGGTCTCTGGAACACGCTGCGGCAATTCCGCCCGGACGTGATCCTTCTCGAAGAGGAGCCGTGGAGTCTGGCGGCGCTCGAGCTTTCCTGGCTATCCCCCTTGCTGCGCATCCCGCTCGCCTTCTTTACCTGGGAGAATCTGGACAGGAGACTGGTCTTACCGTTCCGGTTGATCCTGCGGCGAGTGCTCCGGATCACCCGTGGTGCGGTTACGGGCAACACGGAGGGGCTCGCCCTTCTCAAGGCCAGGGGGTTCACCGCGAAGACAGCCGTGCTACCACAGCTCGGGATTGCTACAGCGGTGTTCCGACCAGCCGACTCTCGTCCCCTGGGGGTTGTTGGCTACGTAGGGCGTCTCGTTCCGCAAAAGGGTATCCACATTCTCCTGGAAGCCATGGCACGCCTCGCGGAGCCATACCGCCTCATGATCGTCGGGCGCGGGCCGATCAGAGATGAGTTGATCCATCAGGCGAGAGACCTTGGCCTCAACGGACGCTTCGAGCTCCACGAGGAGGTTGGTCACGGCGACGTTCCGGCCTACATGGCCCGGATGAGCATTCTCGTGCTTCCTTCTCTAACGACTTCCATCTGGAAGGAGCAATTCGGCCACGTCCTGATCGAGGCAATGGCCAGTGGCCTTCCCGTCATCGGCTCCGACTCGGGTGCCATTCCTGAAGTGATCGGTAATGCAGGGTTGGTGGTTCAGGAGGGCAATGTCGAAGCTTTGGCGGCTGCGATTGATCGATTGCTTTCGGACTCAATGCTCCACGCTCAGCTCGCGACTCTCGGTCGGGATCGCGTTGCCTTGAACTACACGAACGAAGTCGTGGCACAACGGCTTGGCTCTTTTCTCGAGCGAATTGCGAGCCGGGAGAGCTGAGGTCATGTGCGGCATTTGCGGCATTCAGGGGCAGCCCGACCCGAGGGTGCTTGGGCGGATGACCCGGTCTCTGAACCATCGTGGACCAGACGACGAGGGGCACCAGCAAGTCGACGGTACGGCGTTGGGCGTTTGCAGACTGAGCATCATCGATGTCCCGGGCGGCCACCAGCCGATCGCAAACGAAGACGGCTCGGTTCTCGTCGCCTTCAACGGCGAGATCTACAACCACCGCGAGCTGCGCACCCGCCTGGAAGAGCGGGGACATCACTTCCGCACTCAGAGTGATACCGAGGTCCTGGTCCACCTCTACGAGGAATACGGCGATGCCCTCGTCCACCCGCTCCAAGGGATGTTCGCCTTCGCTCTCTGGGACGCGAAACGACACCGTCTGCTGCTCGCGCGCGACCGCCTCGGCATCAAGCCAGTCTACTACGCCACAACGTCTGACAGCATTGTCTTTGCCTCGGAAGCGAAAGCGCTGTTCCAGCACCCTGCGGTCAAACCTGAGATAAACACGGCAGTGCTCGGAGAGTACCTGAATCTGCGTTATGTGCCGGGTGACGGCACGCTGTTTCACAACGTCAAGAAGCTGGCGCCCGGTCATCTGCTGATCCACGAAAACGGCCGCACCGACGTGCGGCGCTATTGGCAGCTGGTCCTGGGCGACTTCCAGCTCGCCGTCAACCTCGAAGAAGCTGTGGAAGAGTTCGGCCGGCTGTTACGCCAGACAGTCCGCAAGCACCTCATGAGCGATGTTCCTATCGGTGTGCTGCTGTCGGGAGGCCTCGACTCGAGCGCCGTTACCGCCATGATGGCCCAGACGAGCGGCCAACCCGTGCGCTCGTTCACAGTCGGCTTCGACCTCCCTGGGGTCCACAACGAGTTGCACGAGGCACGCCGTGTCGCGAACCACCTCGGCCTCGAGCACCACGAGCTGGTCGTCAAACCCGACGCCGCTGAGTTGCTCCCAAAACTTGCCTGGCACATGGATGAGCCGGTCGCAGATCCGGCCGCGCTGCCAACGTATCTAATTTGCAAGTTCGCTCGAGAGTCGGTCCCTGTTGTCCTCACTGGGGAAGGCGGCGACGAGCTACTCGCCGGCTACCCGCGCTACGTCTGGTTCGACCGCGCCCGCCGACTCCAGGCAGCCACGCCGCGCTGGCTGCGTCAGAGCGCGTTGTCGCTCAGCCGCCTCGCGCCAATCGGCGCCCGCTACCACGGCGCCCTCGACAACCTCCTCGCCGAGCGCTCGGACTTTGAGCGCCATCTCCATTGGGTCCCTGGGCTTTCTCCCGATCATCGTGCTGTACTTGCCGGCGACCTGCCACCTACCACCTACCACCTTCTTGAGCAGTATCTCGCCCCCAGCACCGAACACATCATCCACCGCCTCATGAATCTCGACATCCACACCTGGCTTGTGGACGATGTGCTCCACAAGATGGACCGCATGAGCATGGCGGCGTCGGTCGAAGCGCGCGTCCCCTTTCTCGATCACCGCCTCGTCGAGTTCGTCGCCTCGCTCCCACTCGACGTCAAGCTCGCAAACCTGGGTAGCAAGACACTGCTCAAGCGCGCCATGGCCCCGCACCTGCCGCGCGCCACGATCCGGCGCCGCAAGCACGCGTTCCAGATCCCGCTCGATCAGTGGGTTGCGGGTCCGCTGCGCGACTTCGTGCACGACACACTGCTCAGCAAACAGGCGCGGGAGCGCGGCTGGATCGATACGAAGAAGCTCGAGCGGATGCTCCCGGGTGGTCCCCCCTCTCCCGCAGGGAGAGGGGGACAGGGGGTGAGGACAAACCAGCCGAGCCGCGGCTCTCAGCCGCGAGCTCAGCCGCGAAAGAACGGGGCGAAGATCGATGGCCAGTCGGTGTGGACGCTCTTGAGTCTGGAGCTGTGGGCGCAGGCGTTCCTGGACGGTTAGAGCTTCAGCAGTGCCGCCACACTCCCCACCGTGCCGATCCAGAAGAGAAAATTCCACCGCAGCGCTTCCGCGCGGGAAGCGGCGATCTCGGCGCGCAGTTCCTCTTTCAGCTCCGCAAGACCCTTGCGCAGCTCCGCGTCGAACCGCGAGAAATGCACCTCGAACAGCTCACGGAATTCGCTGCGATATGACGTGTCCACCTGGTTCATCCAGTCCACCAATTCGTTTGTCAACTCATCGCCGAATCGCTGGTAGAACTTCTGGGACAACCTGGCGGTCACCGGCATCTAACCACCAATTTGATCCGGTGCCTACGGTAAGCATACGCTCGGCGCTGAGCGCAATCAATCAAGCGCGCCGACAATCCTTCCTACGCGGAACGACGCGTTCGTCCCCCCTCTCCGCACTGTGGAGAGGGGGACAGGGGGAGAGGTCCAAGGAGCGCGGGAGACGGAGACAGGTGAGGACTAATAAGCGATGAAGGTCCTTCTTCTCACCTGGGACTTCCCTCCGGGCAAGGGCGGCATCCAGATCTGGATGCACGAGCTGGCGCGCCGCCTCCCCGATGCCGAGGTTCGCGTCCTTGCCCCTGCCGCTCCTGGCGACCGTGCCTACGACGCCACGGCGGGACTCCACGTCCGCCGCCTCGGCGCCGCCCGCTGGAGCAGATCCGCGTGGCAGGCCGAGCTGACTCTCCGTACCCTGGGGAGCTGCCTCACCTGGCGCCCCGATCTGATCGTCTGTGGCCACGTCACCACCGCCCCCGCGGCGCTCGCCGCGCGTTGGCTCGCTCGCACGCCCTACGTCGTCTTCACCTACGGCTACGAGATCCGGCGTAAACGACTACGCCGTACATTGAGCCTGCTGCTGCGCCACGCCCGCCAGGTCATCTCGTGCAGCGAGTTCACCCGCCACGCCGTCCTCGCCCTCGGTGTACCTGCGGACCGAACCCGCATCCTCTACCCAGGAGTCGATGCCGACCGCTTCACTCCTGACACCCGACACCTGACACCTGACACCGCCGTTATTCTCTCCGTGAGCCGCCTCGCTGACATGTACAAGGGCCACGACACCACGATCCGTGCCCTGCCGCTCATCAAGGCGAAGGTGTCGGGCACCAGGTATCAGGTGGCGGGTGATGGACCCCTCAGGGAGTACCTGCGTCGCGTGGCGGAGAGCGTCGGCGTAGAGCAGGACGTCGAGTTCCTGGGCGAGGTGCCTGACGAACAGCTCCCCGATCTCTACCGCTCGGCGGACGCACTCGCTGTCTTGTCGCGCGAATCGGCATCCCTGGGAGGCGCCGAGGGCTTCGGCATCGTCTGCCTCGAAGCGGCGGCGTGCGGTGTCCCCGTCGTCGCCGGCCGATCGGGCGGCCTCCCCGACGCCGTCCAGGACGGCGTCACCGGTATCCTCGTCGACCCACAGGACTTGGGCGCCGCCGCCGACGCGTTCATCTCCGTGCTCATCGACCACGCCCTCGCCCGCCGCCTCGGCGCCGCCGGCCGCCAAGCCGTGCTCGCGCGCTTCACCTGGGACCATATGGCGCAAGAAGCCAGGAGGCTGTTCGAAGAGGCAATAGCGACACGCTGAAGCGTGCGCCTCGAGCTACTCTGCGCTGAAGCGCAGCACCCGCTGGAGCAACGTTCCGGGAGTGGATCCCGCGCTCTACCTCCTGCCCTTGGGATTGGACTACCTTGGCCTGGCGCAATGACTTGACTGCGACATTACCCCCCTTCCACATACTGCCTGCTCGGATCAGATCGCGTGGCAAAGTGGCATGTGCGCTCCGCGCAAAGTGGGAGGGTAGCCCAATGGTCTCGCGCTCGTCGCTCTGGGTAGGTGTCTGGGCCGCGGTTTTCGTCGGTTGCACCGCTCACGAAGAGCAACCAGCCCAGATAGCTCAAGTCGATAGCGCGCCGCCGGTCGGTATTGAGACGAGAGTCTGTCCAGCGGATAGTGGCGATGTGATGACGGTCAGCGGGGTCGATGCTCCCCGGGAGTGGCAGGCTTTTCGACGCGCGCATCCATACCATGTACAGGAAACCGCCGTCGGACGCCCGGGTGGCGACGGCAGCCGACTGCTCGTGATCGCCGAACCGCCACCCGATGTGTGCCTTGACGATATCCGACAGCTCTCCCCCGAGTTTGCGACCGTCACGACGTACCGCTGGCGCATCGGAACCGACGGCTGGGTGCGAGACGCCGTCGTCAGACTCCCTGCGATGACGGCGGACAACCTGGATTGGCTGCTCCTCGCGGTGCAACGCCTGGTTCGCGGAACGACGTACGAAAGCCGAGTCACCTCGTTAGAGACACCGGAGCTGCGCAGCAACGCGTCGCTCGACATGTCAGTGACCGCGACGGAGCTCAAGCAATGGCTGCTCGCGGGATCGGAAACATTTGCATCGTCCGGCGTCGGTCCCGGCGTTTCACTCGGCGAGCTGTTGTCACAGGAGAGCTACGGCGAATACCTGAGCGTCAATCCCGGCTTCGTGCTGTGGGTCATCCCCCTCCATCGGGATATTAGGCCATTCCTGGACGCTGCTCGAGCATGGGTGGTCGATGCCGACCTCATCCTCGGGGGGATCGCCGATTCCGCGACGGTGGCCGTCGTCGGACGCGAGCGGCGCGTCGGGCTACAGGACCTCGCTCCACTGCGGGTGGAAACCATTCACACCCTCGCCAACACCGGGACCGACCATCTCGCCCAGAGCTACGAGCGAACCTACCCTCTGGCTGGACGAATGAGTTCCCTCTACGACTGGGCACCAGCGTATTTGAGCCCGATCTTGATCGATGACGAGTATGGCAGTCTCCTCGGCATCACCGATCAGATCCTGAAGTCGTGGTCCGAGCATGGAACTGTTCACTACGTGAACTTCCCGTACCCACGGCCGTCGCGTTACCCATTTCCCACGACACTGCACGAGCGGCTCCACAGCAGTCAGGTGACCTTCAACTGGAACACCAAGGGCGCCGGCTACGTGGTCGACGCGGAGGGCGTCCGTATTTATGCCCTCAACCGGACTGGTGCCCTCCCGGTCAGCTACTTCGCGGGGACCGACGAGGAGCGGAATGAACGGACGCTCGCCGCGGAGACGACAGCCTACGATTACTTCGCCAGCCTGAATGACCCCAACCTCGCCCGGGTGGTGCAATACGCGGCGCTGTACCAGATGTTCCGCGCGTTCGGCGTGGGTATGGCGCAGCCAGTACCACCGCCCACACCGCCGCCGCCTGGGCTGGATTCCATCGCCGTGGATGTGTTGAACGCATTGGCCGGGTGGAGCGATGAGTACCTTGCCGGCTTTTCTGCGCGCGTACGAGAAGAGGTCCGCCCTGCTCGCGACCTGGTGCACGCCATCCAGGAAATCGGAGGAGACGGCGCGGTAGCCGCCGTGGCGGCCAGGCTTGTCCGAGGCCGGGGTGATTCAGCAGCCTGGCCGGCGGACAGCGCGTTCATTGCAAACGCCTATGTCGATGGCAGGTTGCGCGACGGGTTGTCGACCGCTGACACTGTACGACTGCTCTCAATCCGGGCGGCCAAGTCGCTGCCGCCGATCTTCGACGTCCTCTTGGACGGCAATGAACGACAGAATGCGCGCGACGTTTTTCTGGGTGCGGCAGACCGACCTGCGAACCGCTGGATTCGGACCAGCTCCATCGTTCAGTCCTGGTCGACCGGCAGTTCGGCTGATTGGGTCGGAGGCCATAACCTCGACGCGGCGGTGACCCGGTTTCGGGTGAGCGACGCCGTTGCGCCGGGCGAAGTGCGCGTGATTACCGAGGGCGAACACAAGGTCATCCTCGCCAACGAAGCGGATGTAGACCGCCTCTCCGGAAACGTCCGCGAGATCGTCTCCGCCGCGGAGGCCGACGATGGCGGCGCGGGCCTGAGGGCATTAGTGGGTCGACTCCAGGAACGACCGGTGAGGCCGCGCGAGGTGGTGATACCGGTTGCGGACCGTGTGCCTGAACCGCCCCCCGCGGTTTTGGGGCGGGGGATGATCGGGTACCAGCGCGTGTCGCGGACGCTGAGCCAGCAGGAGCAAGCGGTGGCCGACTTCCTGCGCAGCCGGACGCTCCCCTATATGGCCGTCAGCAGGTTGCCGGAGGGTGGTTTCGAGATCGTACTGGACGGCCCGAACCGGGTGCTCCGGGCCAGCAATACGGCGAGCGCGGTCGATGTGCTCACCGCCGCGGCCCGCCGCCCTGGCGCGACTCCCCTGCGGCAGCTGCAGCTGTCTGGGTTCTCCGAAGAGGATGCCACCGCGTTCACGCAAGACGTCGAATGGCAACTGCGGCAGACCGGGACGACCGACGAAGACGTCACGTCCGTCGTTCACGACGGCGTGGACGACGAGTTGGGGACACTGCGAGCAGTCGCGCAGGAAGCCGACTTCTCTCGTGCGCGCGTGCATGACATTCGCGCCGTGGAGGTCGACGTCAACGGCCGTAAAGTGCCCGCGTACGAGGTCAATGTCGAGTTGCCGACGCGCACCCAGTCGGTATGGATGCGGATCCTCATCTTCTTCAAGGAAGGCGTAGTCCAGCCGGCGCTGGAAACGATCCGGACCGCGGTCGAGCAGGCCATGGCGAAAGTGGGAACGTATGCGTCCGTCGACCTCGCGGCCAAAGTCCTCAAAGCGGAATTGAAGCGATATGGAGTCGAGCCCCAATTCCGGATGGCGGGTGACGTTCTGATCGTGCAGCGGCCCCAGTCGTCCCGCGGCAGTGACGAAACCGGCTGACTGCGCCCTGGCCCTCGCCATTCCCCTGTCGCGCGAGGCCTGGTCGCGAGACCTTGCCGACGGGTCGGGGCGAGAGTACGCCAAATGGTATGCGGCGTCCCGTGGCGGCGTCCGCGCGTCCGCCGAGGACATCTGGGTGAAGCTGTACGAGCCGAACGAGGTGCGTCCCATTGTGGCGATTCTCGACGAGCTCACCCAATTGGGGGCCGCAGTGGTGACGGAGTGCCGCCTGACGGACCTCGTCGGGCTGGCACGTCGGAAGCAGGTCGTCGTTGTTGTCGCTCATTGGCGGTCAGGTTTGGTGTATCCCGACCAGGTGCTCGACCGGTATGGATTTGTCGAACGGCTGCGCACCGCGACGAGCGGCATTCTCGCGGCGCTCCGTCGCAGGTTGCCCGCCGACCTTCGGGTAGAGATCGAGACTGGCCGGCTCGTGGTCCACGGTGCCCGATTCGAGCGGCTGCTCCAAGCGCTCAACGAGAGCCTCGGTGACGGGTCCCTCGCAGGCCCGCGGCCGGCGGATGAGGCGCCGTCTCCCATCCCGTTTTACGTCGAGACGAACCGTGCGAAGCTGGACCGTGCCTGTGACGGAACGCTCGATACCACGGCTGGTTTGGAATTGGCGGATGGCACCTATCCCGGCGCTCGGGTGGCGCAGGCATTGCCGCCCGACTTCCGGGGCGTCTTTGACCTGACGGTATGCTTTTCCGTCGTGCTCGCAGAGTGCATCAAGCGTGCAGTCCCGCGGTGTTTGATCTTGGCGAATCGTGAACCGACGGCTCCCGCGATACGACTGCCGATCGTACGCGAAACCATCAAGCTGTTGCACCGCCGTCCTGGGAGTTACATACAGACCGCCATGGCCATTCGGGAACGGCTCCAGGGTCGGCGGTCAACCGCATGAGCGCAGTGAACAGCCTGGTGCGGCGCTATATGGCGGCACCGGCGCTCGCCGGGGGCGGTCCGACGAACGCCTTCGACCGGCGGGCATTGCTCCGTGAGCTGGAGCGCCTGCGTCGCACCAGGGAAGTCGCCTTTTGGATCTGCGCGGTGGGATTGGTGATCGTCTTTCTTCTTGCGATCGCCTTCCTCGTGGCGCATCGCGGCGAACCGGGAACGATTAAGACGGTTTCGACGGCCACCGGAATCACCGTCGGGGGCACCGTGGCCGGCATGACGAAGCTCTGGCAGGACCGCGTCAAAGCTGACCTGGTCATGGCGGTGGCCGCTGGGATGAGCGAGGATGGTTTGAAGGAAGCGTTGCTGCAGCTCATCGGCAAGCTCTGACCTCATCGCGCGGCAGCGGTGAGCGGCCACTTCCTCCTGTTCACCGCTCCCGGTTCACTATTTCCTGCTCAGCAATAAAAAACCCCTGTCATCCTGAGCGGAGCGACCGTGAGCGAGCGAAGCGAAGGACCTCAAGGGTTCCCGGTCGAGGGATCGAAGAGGCCTGCTTCTTACCTCGGTTACGGACCGCACGGCACGTGATCCTCGACTCCTCGGCGGTTCGCGCTGCGTGAACCCGTCTGGGAACGCCTCGTCGCCGCCCTCGCCGCAGATCCCCGTGACGTCGCCATCGGCCCCCCCACCCTCGTGGAGGCGACGATCGTCGTATCGGCCCGGCTCGACCGCGACGCGCGCGGTCTCGTCGGCCGCTTCCTCCTGGAGTGTGATATCGCCGTCACGCCGTTCACCGATGCCCACTTCGGTACCGCCGCCGACGCCTGGCTGCGCTTTGGACGCGGCCGCCACCCCGCGAATCTCAATTTCGGAGATTGCCTCGCCTACGCGACGGCCCGCCTCGCCGACGAACCGCTGCTCTTCACCGGCGACGAGTTCGCACGCACGGACGTGCGCGTCGCGTCGTACTGACCGATTCACCTTCACGCTCGCGGCCGTCCTTTCAACCTCCCCGGTCGCTCTCTCAATCCCGGCGGCGGTTCCTTCAAAGCCCGCGGCACTGCCTTCGATGTCTCGGCAACTCTTTCAAAGCCTCCGGCAATTCTTTCAACCTCTCCGGTATCCTCACCCCACGTAGTCCTCACCCCCTTACCCCCTCTCCACTACGTGGAGAGGGGGACGAAGCCTGAGCTGCCGATCCCGGGGCTCGAACCCTGAGTTCTCGTTCCCCCTCTCCGCATTTGCGGAGAGGGGGGCAGGGGGTGAGGACACTTCACGCATTTGCGGAGAGGGTGGCAGGGGGTGAGGACACTCCACCGTCCTTTTCAGAGGACACCCTCGACATCGCAGCGAGCACGGGCTGCTGTCGTGAACTCGATCGCATCACGTAGTCCTCATACCGACATGAATTGAATCGCCCAATGGCGTGATGCCGCTTCTCTGGCGAGACGACAAGGTGACGAACCTGGTCCGGCGTCTCGCTCGCCACGTCGTTGCGCGATGCACCGGCGTGGCCCGCTCGATGCGTTGCGCTCGGGTCGCGACCGGTGTCGGGCTCCCGGCCGAGACGGATCTTCACGCAACGCGTCGCGACACCCCGGCGGTCGCGGCGCAGACAGGGAGGAGTTATGAACTCCGAAGTGCGCAGGAAACTGGACATGGTCGACCGCGTGCGTGGTTTCATCAGCGCCCGGACGGCCATCGAGCCCGCGTTCGCGCCCGCGCTCGCCCGGCTCGAAGAGCTGCTCACTCGTGCCGGCGGCATCCTGGCTCGCCAGCACGATGGCCGCGCCGCGGCGCGCGTGGCCCGCACCCACCGCGTCGAGCTGCGCCGCAAGCTCCAACTGGAGCTGGCCCGCTACCTGGTCACGGTCGGATCGGTCGCGGCCAAGGGCCAGACGGAGCTGGCCGGCATCTTCAAGCTGCCGTCCCCCAACGCCACGAACGCGGCCTTCCTCGTCGCGGTCAAGTCACTGCTGATCGCGGGGCAATTGAAGCACGACCTGCTGGTGCAAGCCGGCATGTCACCCGCGTTGCTCGATGACCTGGCCCGGATGGTTGCGGAGTTCCAGGCCGCGAGTGTGGCGGCACGCGACGCCCGCCGCGACCACGTCGAGGCCCGCATCGAGCTCGACGCGATCACCACCGAGCTGACGGAGCAGGTGAATCTGCTCGATGGGATCACCCGCTATCGCTTCGGGTTCGATAGCGTCGTGATGAGCGAGTGGAAGGAGGCCCGGGCGCTGCTGGGCCTGCGGCGCAACGGCGCAGCCCCGCCCGTGCCGCAGCCGACCACCCCCGCGGGTGAGGTGAAGCATGCGGCGTAGCGCCAAATGCGTGAGCGGTGAGAAGTGAGAGGTAAGAAGCAGGCCTCTCACCTCTCACTTCTCACGCAGTATCAGAGGATGTCTCCCAGGCGACACCGAAACTCCGGTACTACCTCCTCGCCATCGAGGACGTCACCCTCGGTCAACACCGCTTCGGTCCCATCCTGCCGGTATACCCGGGCGAGCCGCCGGATGGGGTCCACCACCCACACCAGCCGGCTGCCGGCGTTCAGCCACTCGCTGACCTTGGCGAGCAGCGCGCCCGGTCGATCGTCGGGAGACAACACCTCCACAACGAGATCTGGAGCGAGCTCGGCGTAACCGCGAGGCTCCGGATCAGGGATTCGCTCTTGGCGCACGAACGCGACGTCGGGGGCCCAGCTCGCTTGCCGGGCAGCGACCAATGCAGCAGCTCCTCGGCCGTCATCGGCGCCATGACGGGAACGTAGGACGGATCGGTAGCCATTGCAAGAAACTACCTGTTGCCCATCAACCGGCTCTCAACATTCCAATCCCTGTTCCCTCTCTCCGATTCACTGTTGGCAACCAAAAACCCCTGTCATCCTGAGCGGAGCGAGCGCCAGCGAGCGCAGCGAAGGACCGCAAGGGTTCCCGGTCGAGGGAGCGAGCGTCAGCGAGCGGAGCGAAGCCCCTCAAGGGGTTGCATCATGACCATAAAGGGCTATCATATGGTCATGAAGAACGTTGTACGCGTCGCCGAGCTGAAGAGCCGCCTCAGCGCCTATCTCCGCCGCGTGCGCCGCGGCGAGACCGTGACCGTGCTCGACCGCGACACGCCGATCGCCCGTATCACCCCGCTCGACCCAGGGCCAGCCGCACTGACCGTGCGACACCCGGTGCCCGGCGTCCCCAAGCCCGGCGCCGTCCGGCTGCCGCCACCGCTCCGCCTCACAACCGATGTCTTGGCCCTGCTCGCCGCCGAGCGCGGCGAGCGATGATTGCCTACATCGATAGCTCCGTCGTCCTGCGACTCGCCCTCGGCCAACCCGACCGCCTCGCCGAGTGGCGCACCCTCGACGGCGGGGTGGCGAGCGCGCTGGTCGAGGTGGAATGCCTGCGCACCCTCGACCGGCTGCGGTTGGCGGCGAGTCTGCCCGAAAGGGAGCTGGTGCGCCGGCGCGAGACCGTCTACCGCATCCTCGAAACCCTCGAGGTCGTGCTCCCCACCGGGCCGATCCTGTCGCGGGCCGCGCAGCCCCTTCCCGTCGTCCTCGGCACGCTCGATGCCATCCACCTCGCCACGGCGCTCGCCTGGCGCGAAGCCACCGAGCAAGACCTCACCTTCGCCACTCACGACGCGCGGCTCGCCACCGCAGCCCGGGCGCTCGGATTGCACACCATCGGCGTCGCTGCGTAACCGACACGCTGAAGCGTGCGCCTCGGGAAGCGACACGCTAAAGCGTGCGCCTCAAACGACACTGCGCCGCAGGCGCAGTGATTCTTGGAGGCCCACCCTTTAGGGTGTCGCCCCGCCCTTGCTCACCCCTCACGCCTTAGATTCCCTGTCTCACATGAAGGTCCTTTTCGTCAACCCGGGTCGGGAATTGGGCGGCGCGGAGCGCAGCCTGCTCTTGCTGCTCGACGCGCTGCGCGAGCGCGAGGTGCAACCGATCGTCGCGGGATTTGGCGACGGACCGTTCGCGGGCGCCGTGCTCGAGCGCGGCATCCCCGTATCGTACGTCGATATCCCGCAGCCGGTCCGCGAGGCGTCGCGCTACTCGCAGCCGCAGACACGGTTCGACACGGCGTTGCTCGCCGCCCGCTCGCTCCCCGCCGTCCTGCAGCTCGTGAAGATCGCCGGCCATCACCGTGTGGACGTCATCCATTCGAACGGCATCAAGGCCCACGTGCTCGGCGGCCTCGCGGGCCGCTTCACCGGCCGCCCCGTCGTCTGGCACGTGCGCGATTTCCCCCCCGAGGGCATGACCGGCCTCGGCCTCAAGGCCGCCGCACGGGCCCTGCCACGCCTGATCTTCGCGAACTCGGAGGCCGTCGCCGGCGCCGTGCGCCAGCGCGCCAATCCCAAGGTCCCCGTCGTCACGCTCTACAACCCCGTCGATCTCGAGCGCTTCAACCCGAAGCGATCGGGGGCCGCGGTGCGCGCCGAGCTGAACGTGCCAAACGGCACGCCGCTGGTGGGATGGGTGGGGCACCTGAGGCCGTGGAAAGGCCACGCCGACTTCCTGCGCATGGCGAGAGTCGTGGCGCTGCAAGTGCCAGGTGTCAGGTTTCTGGTGTCAGGGGGGCCGATCTATGAAACCGAGGGGCACACCGGTTACGAAGAATCGCTGCGGCTGCTCGCGGGAGAGCTGGGCATCGCCGACCGGGTGAAGTTCCTCGGGATTCGCGACGACATCCCCGAGATCATGGCGGCGCTCGACGTGCTGGTGCATTGCCCCACGGCGCCCGAGCCGTTCGGCCGCGCCGTCGCCGAGGCGATGGGGGCGGGGAAGCCGGTGCTCGCGTCGAAGGAGGGTGGGGTGCCGGAGCTGGTGGAGGACCGCAAGACAGGCGTGCTCATCCCCTCGGGCGACATCACTGCCTTTGCCGCGGCGCTGCGCCGCCTCCTCGAGGATCAACCGCTGCGCCAGCGACTGGGCTCCGCCGGTCGCTTACGCGCCGAAGCGATGTTTGGCGTTGAACCGCACGCTGACAAGGTGATCCAACACTATCGGGCGCTCTCACCTCTCACCTCTCACCTCTCCCCTCTCACGCCTTCGTGAAGGTCGTCCACCTCTTCAAGGACTATTTCCCGCCTACCACGGGCGGGATCGAGCAGCATATGCAGCTGCTCTGCACCGGCCTCGCCAAGTCGATGAGCGTCGCCGTGCTGGTGCCGAGTCATTCGGTGCACAAGCGGCAGGAGACGATCGACGGGGTGAACGTGGTGCGTGTGCCCGAGTTTGGCCGTTTCGCGGCGGTGCCGTTCTGCCCCACGATGCCGCGAGAATTGGCGACCCTCAAACCCGACCTCGTGCACCTGCATTTCCCGAACCCCATGGGCGATGTGTCGTATCTGTTCTCGGGGAAACTGTTCACGCCTGTGCGTCTGTTGCGTCTGGTCGTTGGTGGTTCTGCCCGTCCGTCTCCTGTTCCTCTGATTATCTCCTATCACGCCGACGTCATCAGGCAACGTCGCCTCTTGCCCCTGTATATGCCGGTGCTCAATGCCGTGT
>JACXTT010002908.1_pt1 | contig 26816 bp, 21 predicted proteins | sample 9270951 | NCBI WGS metagenome assembly JACXTT01 (sample SAMN15532306, study PRJNA645909) | rock metagenome | isolation source: weathered quartz diorite | place: Puerto Rico | collected 2017-06-21 | reverse complement strand
TTCTCGGCTGGCCGGACGGGCACGGCGGCTCACTGGCGCTCGCCGGTGTGTCCAACTACGAAGGAGCGCGCACGACACCGAGCGTCGTCATGTACTCGCCACGGACCGGAGCGGTGACACCGCTGATCGGCGGCGACACCGCGAGCGTGGGACCGCTCGCTATGGCGGATTACGATGGCGACGGCACGCTCGATCTGTTCGTCGGCGCGAGGATTTATCCCGGCGCGTATCCGCTGTCGCCTTCGTCGCACCTGTACCACAACCGCGATGGACGCTTCGTGCTCGATTCGGCAAACGATCACCTGTTCCACGAATTGGGGATGGTTTCAGCGGCGGTGTTTTCCGATATCAACGGGGACGGAGAGCCGGACCTGATCGTCACCCTCGAGTGGGGCGCGATTCACATCTTCCTGAACCATCACGGGCGCTTTCGGGCAGCGGAGTTTCCCGGTCTCTCAAACGTGAACAGCCGCTGGAACGGCCTCGCGACGGGCGACCTCGACGGCGACGGCCGGCTTGACATCGTCGCGACGAGTTGGGGCCGCAATGTCGCTCACCAGGCGAGCGATTCCCAGCCGCTGCTGCTCTACACGGGTTTCTTCAGCGGACGCGGCCGGCCAGACGTGGTGCTCGCCCAGGAGGATCGGCGCATCGGCGTGGTCGCGCCGCTCGAGTCCTACGATCGCCTTGTGTCCGCGCTTCCAACGATGGCACAGCGGCTCCCCAGCTTCAGCGCCTTCGCCGACGCGAGCATCAATCACGTGCTCGGCCCCGAGGCGCAGGGAGCCGTGCGGCTCGGCGCGAACACGCTCGATCACATCGTGTTCCTGAATCGCGGCGATCGGTTCGAGGCGCACCCGTTGCCCGCGGAAGCGCAATTCGCGCCCGCGTTCTATGCGGGGGTCGCGGATTTCAACGGCGACGGAAAGGAAGATGTGTTCCTCAGCCAGAACTTCTTCGCGACCGACATCGGCACGCCCCGGTACGATGCCGGCCGCAGCCTATTGTTGCTCGGCGACGGAAAGGGTGGGCTCGAGGCCGTGCCCGGCCAGCGCTCGGGGCTATTGGTGTATGGCGAGCAACGGGGCGCGGCGTATGCGGACTTCGACGGCGACGGGCGGCTCGATCTGGCGGTCAGTGAGAATGGCGGGCCGACGCGTCTGTTCAAGAACCGCGGGGCGATTCCGGGTCTTCGCGTCCGCGTCATCGGGCCGCCGGGTAACCCGGCTGGCATCGGCACGCAGATGCGGCTGCGCTACGGCGAAGCAGCGGGTCCCGTGCGGGAGATTCAGGGGGGATCGGGTTACTGGTCGCAGAACGGTGCTGTACAGGTCCTCGGGCGCGCCCGCGAGCCGACTGCGCTGTGGGTCCGTTGGCCGGGTGGTCGTGAGCAGACGCTCCCGCTCGCGCGCGGGCAGCGGGAAATCGCGCTTCACGCTCCTAAGTAAGGAAGGGGCGGGATTGCTCCCGCCCCTCGTCCAGCTCACATCATCCTTCCCCTAGAACCGTGGATCACTAGCCACGAAGCGAGTCAAGTACCCGGGCCGCGAGCTCTGCAAAGCACCGAAGCGATCGGCCACGGTCTCCTGCCTCGGGCTGCTCCCTGCAACCGGGGCCGACATATCTGGCGCGCTCGGTCCGCCGAACGTGTATACGGCGCGCGTAAGGATGTCGAGTTCCTTGGCGGGAACAGGCATCTGGCGGGGGGTACTCACGATCAGCCCGTCGATGCGGCGCCGGTTGAAGAACGGATCGACGCCTTGGCCCATGAACTCGATTTCTTGCTCGTATTGCAGCGCGGTCAGCAGCGCAGGCGTTCCTTCCGCGCCCGTCAGTGCCGTCAGACCACCGCGCGTCACGCGACTGTTGTTGATCTTTCCAGCCGCGGTGACCGCGCTACCGCCGCTGCGAAGCAACCCTTCAGCCCAAAGCAGGTCGTTCATCTGCTGCGTGTAGAGCGGATCCTGTCCGGTTCCGTCGTCGGCGGGCAGGGATTCGCCCCGACTCGCCAGCTGGTGGTAGCGGACATGCGCCAAGTTGCTTTGATGGTACGAACCGCGTGCCGGGGGAAAGACGACGACACCCGCGCAGGCATAATCCGTACCCGCGCCAGCGTCCGCCGGAGCAATCGCACGCTTGGTGTAACCGGCGTTATTGGGAGGTCCGAACGTTCCGTCTCCAACCCTCTTGTCTGGTGAAACTGTCGGGCACGGGTTGCCGCCCGGAGACGGCCAGGGATCGCGGTGGTTGGTTGTGATCATGGCCGCGACGCGCGTGCTCACGCGCTCGGTGCCGACCGAATTGCCCCAATTCTTGATGCAGGCGATGCCGCACTCGCGGGTGGTCACGTCGATGAAATACTCCCAATCGTACGCCGCCCCGCTGCTGATTCCCTGCGATGCGTACGTCGCCACCGACGCCCAGTCAGCCGCAGTGTTTTCCGCGGCGTTTCGCGGCCACAGCGCGATCAGCTCCGCCTCCATGGTACGGATGAGCTGCTGGATCTGGACGTTGGTATACGTCCTTCCCGACCCGATGCCCATCCAGGCCGACTCTGTGCTCCAACCGGTGGTGCCGGCGAGCGTATACGCCGCGTTGAACTTTGCGAGCGCGCTGTCGCGAAGCTGTGCCCGCGTCAGGAAGGGGAGGGAGGACGGATGCGACAAATCAGTATTCTCGTCGGCGAAGAAGCCCTGGTCGTAGACCATCGAGATCCCGGCCAGCGCCATCCCCTGCAGCATCGTGGCGACCGCCTTGTTACGGATCGTGAGCGGGCCAGGCCCACTAGAGCAGTCGCCATCAAAACAGACGCCCTTTTTAATTCCGGTGGCGACGTCATTGGCGGAAGAAAGCACGGTGTAATACCCGTACCACAACGCTTCCACCGTGGGGCCACCGGCGGCCTCTGGCGCGGTAGCGCTGTTGTTCCATCCGCACCGCACTGGGCAATCGGAGCCCACGGAGCTGTAGAACCGCATCGCGGCATTGTTCCACGATGCCGTGTAGTTCTTGGCCATCGCATCGAGCGGCATCACGTAATAGTTCTCACGCGACTCCACCCATGAGCGCACCGCCCCGCCCAGGAGCTGCTGCAGGCCGGACGGCTGCGACAGGGCGCGCGTCCGGTCGGGCGCATTGGGGTTGTCGACGTTCAGATTGCAGCTGAGCATTCCGAGGACCCCTGCCACGAGCGTGGGCAGGGTTGACCACCGAAGCATGGAAACCTTCCGATACGAGTTCATGTCGGCCTCCTCAGTAGGTGATTTCGACGACGGCCGACAAGGTCCGGAACTGGGGATACTGGAACCAGTCCATCCGTACCTGGAAGGGATCGCCGAAGAGGCCCGACACTTCCGGATCGAGCCCTGAGTATTTGGTGATGGTGAACAAGTTGCGCCCGACGAGACCGACGCGCAGCTCACCCAGGTTGCGTAAGCCGAGGGCGCCCAGCTGACTGCGGCTGAACGTGTAGTTCACGGAGAATTCCTTGAGCTTCGCGTACGACCCACTCTCGATGAAGAAATCGTTGGGATCGAGGCCGTTGTAGAACCCGACGCCGTAGTACGCCAGCGCCTTTTGCGGGCAGGATGGCATCGGATTCGCGACCACGCCGCAGGTGGCGGCATTGGCCGGCTTGCCGGCCTGATCCTGCACCCGGTCGCGGGTTGCCTGGAATGCCCACTGGCGCGTGCCGTTATAGAGCTGTCCACCATGCGACCAGTCGAGCAAGGCGTTCACCGAGAGGTGCTTCACGTTGAAATTCAACCCGAAGCTCATGTTGAAACTGGGGTTGGCGTTCCCGATTTTCGTGATGTTGGATGTTACAGCACACGTCCCACCGGCGCCTGGGACCTTGCAATAGACGTACTTGATCGCGCGCTCATTCGGCGTCCCGTAGGCACTCTTGCGCACGACGTAGCCGTCCTCGTTCACCATCACCGAGTCGGAACTCCACGCCTGGCCCGGGTTCCTGAGGGCCGCCTTGGCGGGATCGTCATACAGCTCGTTGATGTTGCGGACCCAGTGGTTCCCGTACATCACGCCGAGATCAGAGCCCTTGCCGAGGAAGAACGCGGCCGGCATCTGCTCGAAGCTGTAGAGCCGTTCGGGAATCGGCCAGTCCGTGATCACCTGACGGGTCCGGTCGCCGACGATGTTCAGCGTGAGCTGAGTACCGGGCTGGTTGATCACGCGGGCCGCGAAGGTCACCTCGTGGGTCCGCGCCCGGAGCGATCCAACGTTCTGCCACTGATTGGGGAACCCGACGACCGCCAGCAACGGCACCAGTATGATCTGGTCGGACGTCCGCTTTTGCGCGTAGGTGTACTCGAGCGTGAAGCGCCCGCCCGTGAAATCAACGTTCGTACCCAGCTCCACCTCGGCGGAGCGCGCCGGTTTGAGCAGCGGGTTGCCGAGCACGATCTTCGTGAAGCCGCCACCCGCAACCGCGAGAATGTCGTACTGATTGTCGTACGCGGGACGGAGTCCCGCGGTCCCATACGACGCACGCAGGCGCCATTCATCCACGCCCGGCACATGCAGGTCCTGCGTCACCCGCCACGCGCCGGAGACGCGATAATAGGTCGCCCAGCGATTTTGCGGTCCGAATAGCGACGAGCCATCGCGGCGCACCAACGCGTCCAGGATGTAGCGATCGCGAATGTCGAAAGTCGTGACGGCATAGAAGTTTTCGTTCCGGATACGCTGATCCTGGGAGGCCGCCGAGATCGTATTGACGTCCGTGCCGCCGAACTCCGGGACGCGCGGAACGGTGAACCCGCCGGCGGTCGAGCTGAGGAAGCGATTGCGCTGATCTTCAAAAATCGCCGCCACCTTGGTCGTGTTCGTGATCTGGGAGCCGAAATGTCGGACACTGGTCAGCGTGACACCGCCGTTCGCCTGCCAATTGTTCGAGGACTGGTCGAACAGCGACCCGGCCAGTGTCGACCCGGAAGACGTGTAAAATCCGAATGGCGTGAGGTCGGTATATTGCTGCCCCTCCTGGTCATATCCAAAGGTCCCTTCCGCCTGCAACCAGGTGTTGATGCGCCAACGGAGCCGGCCCGAGCCGCTGAACCGGTTGCGGTCCTGATCGATCTTCCGGTTTGCCAGCTCGTACAGCGGGTTGGAGATGTTCGCGACGTCGCCGCCGAGCGGAATGTTGGCGACGTACGGCGAGCCGTCGGGGTTGCAGCACGCCCTGACGTTCACGTCCGGCTGGAGGAACATCATGCCGAAGAAGGGGCCGGTCTGGCCTTCCGCGGCCCGCCCGTTCGTCGACCGGCCGTAGAACGCGCTCAGGGAGGCGTCGAAATTGGACCTGAGTTGCTGATCGACGTTGAGTCGAAAGTTCTGCCGGTTATAGCCGCCAAGACCGAAGATGACACCTCTGTTCCGCGTCTCTTCGATCGAGGCGTTGAAGTTCGTGCCGCCCTGCCGTTGGCCGATGGACGCATATCCCGTCCAGAATTGACCGGTCTTGACCAGCGCATCCCAGTGGTCGTAATAGACACTGAAGGGATTCTTTGCGATCTGGTCGAGTCTAACGACCCGCGCACCGCCTGACGTGAGGCAGTAATTGCCAATGGAGCTGACTGTGTACGTCGTGTCGAGGCTCCGGCAGTAACCGGCGGCGGAGTTGATTTCCCACGCGTGGTGATGCGAAAACTGCATACGGGTCGGCATGTTGTTCGCGCCACCCTCGATCCGGGTCGTGATGCGCAGCGCGCCGTCCGCCAGTGACTGTCCGCGCTTCGTGAATACCTGAACGACGCCGTTTGCGGCGTCGGAGCCGTACAACGCGGAAGCCGCGGCGCCCTTCACGAGCTCGACCTTCTCGACGTCTTCGCCTGCGATGTCGGCCAGCCCGAAGCGTGTGATCACGCCGTCCACGATGATCAACGGATCCTGCCGGCCGCCTATGCTGGTCGCGCCGCGGAGCCGGAGCGACGGCTCGCCGCCGGGCTGCGCGGAGTTCGGGACGAGCCGCACGCCCGCCACTTTGCCTTCGACGGCTTGCAACGCACTCGCGCCCGGTACCGCCTGGAGTTGATCCTGGCTGACGCTGGCGACGGTCATTGGAAGTTTGCGCCGGTCCGTCGCCTCGGCGACGCCCGTCACGACGACTTCATCGAGTCGCAGCGGATCGGCCGCGAGCTGGAAGTTTTGCTCCTGCTCACCAGCGGTGATGCTTACCGTGCGGGTCACCGGCTTGTGGCCGATGTACCGCGCGGTCAGCACGACCTGTTGCCCGCGAGCGGCGTTCGCGCCGATCGTGAGCGTGTAGGTCCCGTTGGCCGCGGTGACGGCGCCGACATTGGTGTTCGCCACGACGATGTTGGCGCCGCCCAGGGGCTCACCGGTCTCGGAGGTGACCTTGCCCTTGATGACCGCCCCCTGCGCGGCCAGCGGCGCGGTGCTGAACGTGAGCGTTACCAGAGCTGCGGCCACACTTGTGGCCAGCAGCGTACCAAACTTTCGTACGCGCATAAGCTGCCTCTCGTGTGAAGAGGGAAAGCGGATGGGACGGCATGTCCTGCGGTAAAGCAACGTAACCAACCCCCTTGGTCCACGCCCGACGGCGGGACGTGACGGCCCTACAGACTTTGGAGGTTCAGCCTGGCCAGACTAGCGCCAAGGTCCATACTACCTTCTATTAATTGTTGCGCTAGAGGGGGTGTTGCGAAACGTGATTCCTGCACGGCGGATACTCGTCCCTGCCCTCGTGGCGGCGCTCGCCAGTACCACCAGCACCGCCGGAGCCCTCGCTCAGGCGGCCCTCCGTGGCCGGGTCATCGACAGCGAGATGGGCACGCCCCTGGCCGGCGCCACCGTGCAGGTCGGCAAGGGCGGACCCGTGGTGAGAACCGACTCGGCTGGCGGGTTCCTGGCGCAAAATGTGACGCCCGGCGTCACGGCGATCGAAGTCCGGCAGATCGGATTCGAGCCGGGGACGTTCGACATCCGCATCCCTGCTTCAGGTATCGTCGAAGGAGTTTTCCCGCTCGACTTCAACGGCTTCGAGCTCCCGGCGGTCGTCGTAGAGGCGCGCGCCGTGGCGCTGATGCCGCGCTACACCGATTTCGAGCGGCGGCGGCAGCGCAAGATGGGGGCGTACCTCCGGTGGGATGAGTTGAAGAAACAGGGCGCCGGTTCCATTGGCGACGCGCTGCGGACGGTGCGCGGCGTTCGCATGGAGTGCGACCAGCAAAGGTTCGAGTGCTACGCCCACATGGCCCGGACGCCGCAATGCGAGCCGACTTGGTACGTCGACGGCGTGGAAGTCCACTCGTTTCACGAAAACACGCCGATCAACGACGTCTACGGGATCGAGGTGTATCGCGGGGCCGGAGAGGTGCCGGCGGAGTTCGCCGGCTCGAATGCGGCGTGCGGGGTGATAGTGGTGTGGACGAAGTCGAAACCCTACCGCTGACTATGGCGGGGTTGTCGCCGGCACTACCACTCCTTCGAAGGTCACCGAGCGCGGGCTGACGAGCCCCGCCGTCAGCACCGTCACAAAAAGATCGCTCCACCGCGCGCGCGTTTTGATGCGCAGATTCGCGATGCGCGCCCCGGTGCCCACCTGGCCAGCGAGCACGTCTTCCGCATTGGGACGTGATGCGGCCGTCAATCCCCAGAGCAGGTACACCGGATGCTTCGTGACCCGGAATGCCGTCCCCTGCGGCGCCGTCCGCGCCGCCTCGGCGAGCGACGTCGGGACGCCGAGGTCGGTGGCGTCGAACGTCATGGCGCAACCGCTGAGCGTGAGGGCCAGGACCGCGAGGCCCACGCGTGTCACAGGATGAATCACGAGTCTCCCGGGAAGAAAAGGGCGCGCCGCGTGACCGCGGCGCGCCCAAAAGCTACTGCCTCTTACATCCCGATGGGAGCCTTCAGCGCGACATGCGCGCCAATACCGATGATCCCGCGCGTCACGCCGCCGAGCTTCTGGGAATCATAGGCGAAGTGCAGGCCGAGCATCCCGAAACCGACGTTGGCGCCCACGACCCACCCAACGTTCGACAGCGTGCTTCCACCTGACGGTTTGTTCCAGCGATTGCCGACGGACAGGTAGGGCTCGATGTTGAGTCCCGGCGTCGGCACGTTGACGCTGATGCCCGCGCCCGCGACCAACATCGTGACCTTGGGCTGCGTCCCCACCGCGTTGGTCGTCCCGCCGCCGAGCTGAAAGTTGACGGCCACCGGAATCAGACTGCCGCCGATCACCTTGAACTGCGCTACGCCGCCGACAGACGTCGTACTGCTGGTGGCGCCGCTCGGCTTCCAGCTCGAAAGACCAGCGGTGAGGCTGATGTTCGCGATGCCCAGCGTGGCTCGCGCGCCGAACGCGGTGCCCTTGCCGCCGTTGCTATTCGGGAGGCCAAGATCGCCGTCGATCGTGACGCCCGTGCCCCCTTTGGGATTGTTCCAGACGGGCATCCCCGCCCACTGAGCCACGGCGGGAGTCGCCCCTAATCCGATGAGCGCCGCTATCGTCGCAATCCGCTTCATTCGTATCCTCCACCAGGTCGTTAGGAGCCTACGGTAGGAAAACCGCCGCGCCAAGTCAATCTGTGTCTCGCTAATGCACCCACACGGCGCTAAGTGACACACCCTCCAGATCACCCAATCCGGCGCTGATGCGGGCGTCGAAGCGCGGGGTGAGCCGGAAATCGGCGCCCAGCCCGAGCGAAAAGAGGAAATTCGACGTTCCGTTCCCTGCCATGAGGAATCCCGTCGGCTGTACGTACGGGACGATGCTGATCTTGGAGTCTTTGGGATCGACACGCCGTCCCAGCGACAGCCCCACGGGGATCACCGCCACCGAGCTGCCGCTCGCAAACTGTCCGCCGACGCCGAGGATCAGCGCACCGTCCAGAGGAAAGTCTTGCGTGTGCGTGACGACGCGCTCCCGCGCTTCGACGCCGACGAGCAGATGCGACTTCGCGTTGCCGCCGGGGGTGAAGATGCCGCCCCGAATACCGAAGTCGAACTTCCCGTGTGACTGGCGGAACGCACCTTCGAACGCGGTGCCGCCGCCGTTGGGGAAGCTCAACACGACTCCGATTTCCGAGCGGCTAAACGCGCGGTAGGGCGCGTTGAAACTGGGTAGGCCGGTCGCCTGTGCCGCGGCGTTGGAAACGAGACCCGCGCCACCGATCAGCAGACACGACAGCCACATCGAGCGCATGCCAACTCCTCGAGATTTGGTGCGAGGGGTTACCCGTTGAACAGAGCGGCGTTCCTCAGACCGCCAACGCCGCGCCGGTGGTCGAGCCTAATGCCAAAATGAGGGGGTAGGACTGATGGCCCGTCGGCCGAAGCCAACGGGCCATCGATGACCACCCGAAGTTGCTTACCGCCAGAGCGATACGCCGGCGCGGACTCCGACGTTGTACCCACTGGCGAGAGCTCCGCTTTGGAAATTGTAACGGAAAAACCCTTCCAACCTCCATGCACCGGCTTCAGACGGCATGCGGGTGCCGACGCCACCGTTGATCGAGAACTGGTTTGCTGAAGCCGCGCCGGAGGCACTGACGAAGTTCACGCCCGCCCCTCCAGTGAGATAGAGTCCTTTGTGCGATGTACTCTGGCCCATCGGCTTCAAGAAGTTTACGTCGGGGCCGAAGAGGAGTACGTGCCCGCCGCCCCGGCTCAAGTAGGAAAGCGTGATGCGCGGCTCGATCGACATGGACTGGCCGACAAAACCAATGCGCAGATCCAGCGGAGTCCCCAGTGCAAACGTTCCGCAGTTCGCAGCGCAGCCGCTGCCGATGTGGCCAAATGCGGCGCCGATGTCCACGCCAAACTCGTTCTTGGCGCCGCCGCCACCAGGGCTGGCGGCACGGCGCTGGGCGACCGCCACCTGCGGGAGCGCTACCAGGGCCACGGCCGCCACTAGAGTACTCGCGAGCTTCCGCATACCAGGACCTCCAGTTGGGGTGGTAAAACCGCCACATCGTTAAGAACCACATCACCTTCTGTCAACTGGGAGGCACCTGAAAAGCGCATGGCCCGTCAGCTAGGAGCCTGACGGGCCATGGTTTACGTCTGACCTGGTGACACGGCTCACGCCGTCCAAGGTCGCTTACTTCCCGAAGCTGATACCCACCACGATCGGCAGGAACTTGGTCGCTGTGCCGGTCGTGCTGACGCTCGTGTAGCGCGTTTCAGCGAACAGGTGGCTATTGCCCGTGCCCGTCGGCAGCGAGATCCCTGCGCCGAAGCCGAAAGCGACCTTGCTCTGACTGCCGGACGCGCTGCCAACGGTCACCTTGACGTTCGACAGACCCAAACCACCCATCACGTAAGGCTTTGGGCCTGAGTGGCCGAACCCATAGACGACGGAGGCCATTCCACCCATGATTTTTGTGGTGTGCGCGGCGATGCCCGACTTCTCACTGGTGGTACCGTAGGAAAGGTCTCCCCGGATACTAACGCCGCCGGGCAGATTATATGTCCCACCTACGCCACCCGTGAATCCCATCTTGTCGGCGTTGCCGTAATCGCTGGTAGGCATCAACAATCCTGCAGCTACGCCCCAACGGACGCTCTGCGCCATAGCAGGGCGGGACGCGGCGACGCAAACCGCCACCGCGAGTATTACCAGTCCGAGCCGCTTCATACCTATACCTCCGAAAAAGGGGGTTTTAGGAGTTTTGCGTACCTCGAAACTGGCACCACTTTTGGAAATTGACCTTTGGAAGTCAAGAGTCGGCTGGTCCAGCGCGTCTTGCCACGATGCGCACAACGTTATGTGCCACTTGAAGAAAGCCCCCCATCACCCGGAGTCGACTCACCTGGCCCGACCGGTTTATCTTGACAATTCCCTCCCCGAGGAGGGTTATGAAGGGGGCATGTCGGGGCAGAATCCCTACCAAGCCGTCAAAGGCGGGTGCCACAACGGCATCCGCCTCGCCGTCGAAAACCGACCGCTCCGCCGAAATGACCGTTGTGTGCATCAGGCCGAGGCCATCTTCTTGGCCTGCGCGACCACGTCGTCGATGCCGCCCTGCATGTAAAACGCCTGCTCCGGAAGCTGGTCGAACTCGCCCGAAACGACGCGCTCGAACGAAGCGATCGTGTCCTCCAGCTTCACGTACTTGCCTTCGAGCCCCGTGAACTGGGAGGCCACGAAGAACGGCTGCGAGAGGAACCGCTGCACTCGGCGCGCGCGGCCGACGAGGAGCTTGTCCTCCTCGGAGAGCTCGTCCATCCCCAAAATCGCGATGATGTCCTGAAGATCCTTGTAGCGCTGCAGGATGCGCTGCACTTCGACGGCGACCTTGTAGTGACGCTCGCCCAGGTACTGCGCATCGAGGATGCGGCTCGACGACGACAGCGGATTCACGGCCGGATAAATGCCCAGCTCGACAATCGCACGATCGAGCACGACGGTCGCATCGAGGTGCGAGAACGCCGTCGCCGGCGCGGGGTCGGTGAGGTCGTCGGCGGGCACGTAGATCGCCTGCACCGACGTGATCGATCCCTTCTTGGTCGACGTGATCCGTTCCTGCAATTCACCCATCTCGGTCGCCAACGTCGGCTGATAGCCGACGGCGGACGGCATCCTGCCCAGCAGTGCCGAGACTTCGGATCCCGCCTGCGTGAAGCGGAAGATGTTGTCGATGAAGACGAGCACGTCCTGCCCTTCGACGTCGCGGAAATATTCTGCGACCGTGAGGCCCGACAGACCGACGCGCAGGCGCGCGCCCGGCGGCTCATTCATCTGCCCGTAGATCAATGCCACGTTCTCGAGGATGCCCGCTTCACGGAACTCGAGGTATAAATCGTTGCCTTCGCGCGTGCGCTCGCCGACGCCGCAGAACACCGACTTGCCGCCGTGCGCCTTGGCGACGTTGTTGATCAGCTCCTGAATGACGACCGTCTTGCCGACGCCCGCGCCGCCGAACAGTCCGATCTTGCCGCCCTTCACGAACGGCGCGATCAAGTCTATGACCTTGATGCCGGTCTCGAACACTTGCGTCTTCGGCTCGAGGTCGACGAACAGCGGAGTGCCGCGGTGAATCGGCCAACGCTCGGCGTCTTTCGGAATCGGCGCGCCCTCGTCCACCGGCTCGCCAATGACGTTGAGGATCCGGCCCAGCGCGGGCTTGCCGACGGGAACGGTGATCGGCTGGCCCGTGTCGACGACGTCCATGCCGCGCACGATCCCGTCCGTCGAGCTCATCGCGACGGCGCGGACCTGGTTGCGGCCGATGTGCTGCTCGACTTCGGCCACGAGCTGTCCCGAGTCCATTTTCACCGTCACCGCGTTGTAGAGCTCGGGCAGCTGCTCGGGCTCGAACTCGACGTCGAGGACGGGTCCGATGACCTGGACCACCTTGCCGACGTTGTGTTTCGATTCGGTCTTCGTCGCCATGATCCTATCCCTTGAGAGCCTCAGCGCCGCCCACAATCTCCGCCAACTCCTGAGTGATCTGGGCTTGGCGGGCTCGATTGAAGGTGCGCTGCAAGATGGTGAGCATGTCCTGGCCGGCGTCGGTGGCGTTCTTCATCGCCGTGCGCCGCGCCCCGTGCTCCGCGGCCGCCGTCTCGACGAGTGCACGATACACCTGGTTCTGCACATATAGAGGAAGGAGCTCGCGCAGGATCTCCTCGGCCGACGGCCGGAGGATGTAGTTGACCGCCCCCTGCCGCTTTTCGGGCGGCAGCACAGGGAGAATCCGCACCGTCGTCGGAGGCGTCGAAACGGCGCTATTGAACTTCGCAAACACGACATCCACCGCGTCCAGATCGCCGCTCGAGAACCGATCCATGAGCGGCTTTGCCAGCTCGGCGGCGTGGTCGAGCGTCGGGCGGTCGCCGATGTCGACGCGGTGCGACGCGATGTTGCGCCTGGTGAACTTGAAGTAGCTGACGCCTTTCTTGCCGACGAGGTGCAGCTCGGTGTGCGCGTCCTGCCGTTCGAGCTCCTCGAGCCGCCGCCGCGCTTCGCGAATGAGATTCGCGTTGAACGCGCCGCAGAGCCCGCGATTCGACGTGATGAGCAGCAGCGCCGCTCGGCGCACGCCCGAGCCCCGTGCGCTGTGGCCCGGCTGGCGCAGCAGCGGGAATCGCTCGGCGAGCTCGGGGGAGGAGAGCTGGCCGATCACGTCCGCGAGCGCCTGCGCGTAAGGGCGCGCGCCCACCACGCGGTCCTGCGCGCGCTTGAGCTTCGACGTGGAGACGAGCTCCATCGTCTTCGTGATCTTGCGCGTGTTCTGCACCGAGCGGATGCGCCGCTTCAGCTCGCGGGGTTTCGCCATTTAGAGCGCCTTGTACTCCTCGATCGCCTGCTTGAGCCGGCCGTTCAGATCGTCCGCCAACGCCTTGCGCGTCCGGATCTCATCGACGATCTCGCGGTGCTGCGCCGCCATGAACTCGAGCAGACCCTTTTCCCATTCCTTGATCTCGGGCACGTTCACATCGTCGATCAGCCCGTTGGTGACGGCAAAAATCACCATCACCTGCTGCTCGACCGGCATCGGCTGGTACTGCGGCTGCTTCAGGACTTCCACCACGCGGGCGCCGCGCGCCAGCTGCCGCTGCGTCGCCGGGTCCAGCTCGGAGCCGAACTGCGCGAACGCCTCGAGCTCGCGGTATTGCGCCAGGTCGAGCCGGAGCCGCCCGGCAACCTGCTTCATCGCCTTGATCTGCGCGTTCCCGCCGACGCGGCTCACCGAGATGCCGGCGTTCACCGCCGGCCGCACGTTTGAGAAGAACAGATCGGTCTCGAGAAAGATCTGGCCGTCGGTGATCGAGATGACGTTCGTCGGAATGTAGGCGGAGACGTCGCCGGCCTGCGTTTCGATGATCGGCAGCGCGGTCAGCGAACCGCCGCCCATTTCGTCGGACAGCTTCGCCGCGCGCTCCAGCAACCGGCTGTGGAGATAGAAGACGTCGCCCGGATACGCTTCGCGCCCGGGCGGGCGCCGCAGCACCAGCGACAGTTGCCGATACGCCGCCGCCTGTTTGGACAGATCGTCGTACACGCACAGCGTCGCCTTCTTCTCGTCATACATGAAGTACTCGGCCATCGTGCAGCCGGAATACGGCGCGATGTACTGCATCGGCGCCGGCTCCGAGGCGGAGGCGACGACGACGATGGTATACGCCATCGCGTCGTGCTCCTTCAACCGCTCGACCACGCTGGCGACGGTCGAATTCTTCTGACCGATCGCCACGTAGACGCAGATGACGCCCTGCCCCTTTTGATTGATGATCGTATCGACGGCGATGGCGGTCTTACCCGTGCCGCGGTCGCCGATGATCAGCTCGCGCTGGCCGCGGCCGATCGGAATCATCGAATCGATCGCCTTGATGCCGGTCTGCAGAGGCTCCTTCACCGGCTGGCGCTTGATGATCCCCGGGGCGACGATCTCGACCTTGCGCGACTTCGTCGTATGAATCGGGCCGCGGCCGTCCACCGGCCGTCCCAACGCGTCGACGACGCGGCCCACCATCGCGGGGCCCACCGGCACCTCGAGCACGCGGGCGGTGCGGCGCACCTCGTCGCCCTCCCGCAGCTGGAGATAATCGCCGAAGATCACGGCGCCGATGTTGTCTTCCTCGAGGTTCAACGCGAGACCGGTGATCTTCTCGCCCGTCGCCGAAACCGTGAACTCGAGCATCTCGCCCGCCATCGCGGACGTCAGCCCGTAGATCCGGGCGATGCCGTCCTTCACCTCGAGGACGGTCCCGACTTCGCGGACGTCGATGTCCGCGAGGTCAGCGGCCTGGATTTCCTTGAGGAGAAGGTTCTTCAGCTCGCCTGGACGGAGGATGGAATCGGTGGCCATGGGTGTACCGGTTGAGAGATTGTGAAAAATATCACTAACTACAGGGCGGCGAAAGCCACATCACACCCGCGATCTCGTCCTGCCGCGAAGGAATCGAGTCAGCACGCCACGAGGTCCCAGCTCACGGAGCTCGACCGGCGTCGCACCCGCAACCCGCCGCGCCGCCCCGGCCAGATGGCTCGGCGACGCATAGCCGAGAATGCGCACGACGCCGCGCACGGTATAGCCCGGGTTCCCGAGTAGGTCTGCGGCGCAGGCCGCACGGGCCAGGTCGATGACGCGCTTCAGGTTGGGGGCTCCCCCGGCCCCGAATTCCCGCGAGAGGTGTTCGCGAGTCACCCGCAGCGCCTGGGCGACGTGCCCCGTCTTGGTGGGCGTGCCCGCTCGACGCAGCACCTCGTCCCACGCCGCCAGCTGCAGGCGATCGGTCAGCCGCAGGAGCCGCGGCGCATCCGCGAGCGCCGTGCGCCGCGCGACCTGAGCGGTCCGGGCCGCGATCCACTCGCCCGCGATGGCGTTGTCCACTCCTTCCACTAATACGCCGGTAAAGCCGGCGTTCCGGCACGAGGCGAGCAACGCGCCATCGTCCGGACGGACGGCGCAGAGGGCATACATCGGAATCCGGGGGAAGCGCGCCGGAAGCGTCAGCCCCGCGCCGTCGCAGTTGCGCACATCGAGCACGACCGCATCGACGAGCCGCTGCTCGAGCAGGCGCTCCACCGCCGGGATGGTGCGGCACAGGCGCACGCTGCCGGCGCCGCGCGGATAGCCGCGCTGCACGGCGCGGCGGGTTTCCCGGCGGGGATGAAACACCGGCACGACGGGATACGCAGCGGCGCCGGCGCTACTCACGTCTGCACCAGCGCCCGCTGCATCTCGGCCGCCTGCAGCAGGACGTCGCGCGCGTTGTCGTAGCTCACGGCTTCCCGCGCCTCATCGAGCGAATGCCACACACACGCGGTGATCCCTTCGGCTTCCTCGGGCACCGGGTCGCCGCGCCGTGATTCGAAGAGAAAGAAATGGCAGTACTTGTGAATCGTCTTGCCCCGGAAGCGGAAATACCAGTCGATCACCTTGATGGGCCCGTGGAGCACCAGCTCGTTGAGGCTCGTCTCCTCGGCAACCTCGCGCCGCGCCGCCTCGGCGGGCGGCTCGCCGGCTTCGAGGTGCCCTTTGGGAAATCCCCAATTCTTGTACGAGTCACGAATCAGCAGGAAGCGGATCTGGCCGTCGGGCCCGCGGCGGAAGACGACGCCGCCGGCGCTCGTTTCGCGCTGGGCGCGAGGCTGGGACTTGCGGCCCTTGCGGGAACGGCGGGTCATCCTCTAGAAGACGCTGAACGTGAAGTACTTGCGCGGATTCGCCTGAATGTCGGACAGCAATTGTCGCAGTTGGATCATCGTCAGCGTGGTCTCGCGATACAGCGCCGAGTCGGCGACGAGCAGGCCGAGCGTGCCGCTGCGGTTCGAGATGCGCGACAGGATGGTATCGGCGTTCTGCAGGACGCGCACGAGGCTCTCCTGATTGCGGTTTGCTGCCGCCATGAGTTGGCGGAAGTCCTGCGACGCACTGCGTAGATCGGTGCTGGTGGCGGCGGTGTTATTGAGGATAGTCGCGAGCTGTCCCTGGTTGGTCGCCGTATCCACGCGCCCCAACGTGGTCTTGAGATCGATTGCCGCGCGCGACAGCGCCTCCGAGCCGTGCTGCAAGTTGGAGCCGACGTCGCCGATCACGTCCGCCTGCTCGTTCGTCACGCGCGCCAGGCGATCGGCCACCTGACCGAAGTCATGAATCGAGCGGCGGAGATCCATGACCGCCTGCGAGTCGAACGCACTTTGCACGCGCGCCGCGACCGTGCCGATATCGGTGGCGATGCGGCTGGCCTGCGCCGTGAGCTGGCCGATATCGGGGAGCGTGGCGCCGGGCCACTGGCCGCCGCCCACGGCCTGGGCTTCCTCGAGTGCGTGCCGAATGTTGGGATCGGCGGGCGGCGGGTCGCTCGAGATCAACGTCGCCGCCCACTCACCAAACAACGACGCCGAGGCGGCGATGACCGCTGGCTTCGCGGGCGGCGTGACGCCCGAGTAGATCTTGATGTCGGCCTCGACCCAGTTGCCCGGCGCCAGGCGGATCGCTTCGATGCGCCCCACGCGCACGCCCCGCAAGACCACCGGGCTGCCGGCGCCGAGGCCGCCGACGGTGCGGAAGCGCGCGGTGTAGACCGCTTCGGTCTTGCCGAAGTGCGCGCCGGAGAGCCACAGCGCTCCGCCGACGACCAGCGCCAGCGCGGCGATGACGACGAGGCCGACGGCGAACTCGTTTTCGCGCTTCACTCGGCGCGTCCCTCGATGAACTGACGCACGACCGGGTCCTCCGTCTCCTGAATCTCCGCCACGCTCCCGACCTGCCGGATACGACCCTCATACAGCATCGCGATCCGGTCGCCGACGGTATAGGCGCTGCGCATGTCGTGCGTCACGACCACTCCCGTCACGCCGAGGTGCTCCCGCGTCCGAACCATGAGCCGATCGATCACGGCGGACGTGACCGGGTCCAGGCCCGTGGTCGGCTCGTCGTAGAGGATGTAGCGCGGGCGCAGCGCGATCGCGCGGGCGATGCCGACGCGCTTGCGCATCCCGCCCGACAGCTCGGCCGGCAGGCGTCCCCCGGTTCCCGACAGATCGACCAGCGCCAGAGCTTCGCCCACTCGCTCCTCGACCTCCTCGTCTCCGAGCCCGCGCCGGCGCAGGCCCAGCGCCAGATTGTCGGCCACCGTCAGCGAGTCGAACAGCGCCGCAAACTGAAAGACATAGCCGATGCCCTGGCGCAGCAGGGTCAATCCATCCCGATCGAGCGTGCTAACCGCCCGGCCGTCAACGATGACGTCGCCCGCATCCGGTTGCAACAGTCCGACGATGTGCTTCAGTGCCACACTCTTGCCGGAACCCGAATACCCGATGATCACGACCGTCTCGGCGTCACGTATCTTCAGCGAGAATCCCTGGAGCACCTGTTTCTCGCCGAACGCCTTGTGCAGGTCCTGAAACTCGATCACAGCAGGACCACGGCCCAGAACGCATCGAGCACCAGAATCAGGATCGCGGAGTAGACGACCGCGCGTGTGGTGCTGCGCCCCACTCCTTCCGCCCCGCCCCGCGTGGACAGCCCGACGATGCAGCCGACGAGAGTGATCGTGAATCCGAAGCTCGCGCTCTTGAGCAGTCCAAACCAGATGTCCTTGAAGACGTAAAACAGCTTCAGACCCTTGATGAAATCCTGTGTGGACAGGTCGAGCAGGACGAGACTGGTCAGCCATCCGGTGATGATCCCGGTCGCAATGGCGAACGCGACGATCACGGGGAACATCAGCGTCCCCGCGAGCACGCGCGGGATGACGAGATAGCTCTGCGGATCGTAGGCCAGGGTCTCGAGCGCATCCACCTGCTCGGTGACCTTCATCGTGCCGAGCTCGGCGGCCATGCTCGCGCCGACCCGGCCCGCGAGCGCGAGTCCCGCCAGGACCGGGCCGAGCTCGAGCATCATCGTCTTGCCGACGAGTGTGCCCACGAAGTAGAGCGGCACGGCGCCGGTGAATGTGTAGGAGGCTTGCAGCGCGAGCACGACGCCGGTGAAGGCGGCGATGAAGAGCGCGACCGGGAGGGAGTCCACCCCGATACGGCGCATCTGGCCGATCAAGAGCCGCGTCCAGACTCCGAGATCGGAGGTGGCGCGCACCATGTCGGCCACGAAATGGCCGACCCGTCCGACCGCCTCGATCGCGGAGATGGACCGGCGGCCTATGGATTGAATCACGGGGAGAGAAACTAGACCAAAAACAGAAGGGGCGCAGCATGCTGCGCCCCTACACCTTCACCGGCGCTCTCTTTAGGCGGCGAAGCTTGCGAGCGCCTTGCCGACGTCTCCGTCGCGCAGCCGCTTCAGCGCGCGGTCGCGCAGCTGACGGACGCGTTCGCGAGTCACGCCGAGCATTCCGCCGATCTCTTCCAGCGTGTGCTCACGTCCGCCGTCCAGACCGAAGTACAGCCGGAGCACCTTGGCATCACGGCGCTGCAGCGTGTTCAGCGCCTGCTCGATCTCGTCGGACAGGAAGCGATCCATCGCCTGATCTTCCGTGTCCGGCAGATCTTCGGCGATGAAGCGCTCGATGAGCGAACGATCACCGTCGGGATCGAGCGGGGCGTCCAGCCGCACGTCGCCGGTGTTCAGCGCGGCGAGCGACTGCACGACTTCGAGCGACAGCTTCGTCGCATCGGCGATCTCTTCGGGCGTCGGCTCACGGCGCAGGGTCTGCCGCAGGTACTCCGCCGTCCGCACGATGCGCGAGAGATCCGCGGTCCGGTTCAGCGGCACGCGCACCGTCCGGCCCTGCCGCGCCAGCGCAGCGAGGATCGCCTGGCGGATCCACCACACGGCGTATGAGATGAACTTGACGCCCTGATCGGGATCGAACTTGCGCGCCGCCGTGAGCAGGCCGACGTTGCCCTCGCCGATGAGATCGGTGAGCGGCAGCCCACGGTTCTGATACTTCTTGGCGACGGAAATCACGAAGCGCAGGTTGCGCTTGACGAGCTCCTGCATCGCCTCCTGATCGCCCGCGCGGACCTTGCGGGCGAGCGCGATCTCCTCCTTCTGCGTCAGCAGCGGAGTCTTGGAAACCTCGTGGAGGTACTGATCAAGGATGTCGCGCTCGTGCTCGTGATGGCCCAGACCCGTGAGCAGGCCGCGGCGTCGGCCACGGCGCTTGGCCACCCGTCGTTCCGACGTCACGACGGGCGCCTTCGCCTTGGCCTTCGGAGCCGCTGGAGCTGCTTTCGTCTTTTTACGAGTGCGAGGCATTAGTTCGCCCTATTTGGGTGCTCTTTAGTACGCAGCAGCAGGAAAAATGTTCGTGGAACGTGCGTGAAATCGCTTGACAGCGCCTGAACGCCCCGATAAGATGCCGTGTTCCCGCCGGGCGGGTTTTTGGGGCGCGGGAATATAGCGGGGGCGTAGCTCAGTTGGGAGAGCGCGTGAATGGCATTCACGAGGTCAGGGGTTCGATCCCCCTCGCCTCCATCGCGAGGCCTGGGCTGGGTCCGCCAACCGTATACAGGTGACGGGGTTGGGTGTTAGATTTTGGCGGCACGCGGGAATAGCTCAGTTGGTAGAGCACAACCTTGCCAAGGTTGGGGTCGCGGGTTCGAGTCCCGTTTCCCGCTCTGGGCATGACGGGTAGACGGGGACGATAACTGAAACATCGCCGCGGGGTGGAGCAGTCTGGTAGCTCGCCGGGCTCATAACCCGGAGGTCGTGGGTTCAAATCCCACCCCCGCTACTGAAGACATTGCGGATTGTGGATTGTGGATTGCGGATTGAGGGTGCCGGTTCAATCCGCAATCGCACATCCGCAATCCGCAATTCGTTCGCGGGCGGTTAGCTCAGTTGGTTAGAGCGCCACGTTGACATCGTGGAGGTCACAAGTTCGAGTCTTGTACCGCCCATCCACGCGCCCATAGCTCAACTGGATAGAGCGCTTGACTACGGATCAAGAGGCTGGGGGTTCGAGTCCTCCTGGGCGCATTTGCGGGGCGTAGCGCAGTCCGGTTAGCGCGCCTGGTTCGGGACCAGGAGGTCGGTGGTTCAAATCCACTCGCCCCGACTCGCGTAAGAATCTCCAATGATCAATAATCATTGATCATTGATCGCTGATCATTGGACATTCTTTAGCACGCGCCAGTAGCTCAGCTGGATAGAGCGTCGGCCTCCGGAGCCGAAGGTCCCGCGTTCGAATCGCGGCTGGCGCATGTCAAAACGCGATCGCGAACCCGACGCGACTCAGCGACTGCTGGATCGGTGCCGGCAATGCGGCGCTGCCGCTGTTGGTCGTGCGCGAGAAGCGCTGGAAGCCGTAGTCGCCCGTCACGAGTGCACGGCCGTGAAACGCGTCGACCGTGAGCCCAAGTCCCAGCTGCAGCGCCCCCAGCGCCGAGGTGGTCCCCCCGCCGGAGAACTTGGATCCGAACAGCAGACCGCCATTCAGTGACATGTGCACACCGGGACCCAACAAATACGCCATGCGCGCCCCCAAAGTCACCGCGCCGACCGATTGGGCTTCGAACTCAGGCTGCATCTTGCGATTGATGAATCCCAGTTCGGCCGTGACCGGACCGGTCACGTAATAGCGAAGTCGCACGTCCACTTCCGATGCGTCGAACTCCGCCGTCGCCGCGCTCGAAGTCGGCTTGTACCGCACCTTCGAGAGCACCACGTCGGCGCCGAGCTTCTTCCACATCAAGGTCGCCTTGACCCCCATGCCGGTCCCGCGATAGTGCAGAGCAAGCGACACTTCGCGATAGTCGCCGAAAGCCACCTGCGGGCCGACCGCGAAATGCTGGGCGGAAAGTTGGAACGCTGGAATCACCGAAACCGCGATCACCGCCGCGGTCAGCGCGATGACTCTCATCGCCCACCCCCCGTGCGCGGCAGCGGGACGACGCTGAGCGCGACCTGTTGCCGCCGTCGCGTGTTTTCCTGCGCGATTTCCGTATTGCGGCGCGCGATTTGTTCACGCAGCAGCGAGTTGTACAGGATGTTGCCCTGCGCGGGTTGGGGCGCCGGTTTCTTCAACGTCATCACGAACCCCGCGAGCAGAATTCCACCACTGATGATCCCGCCCTCGCGCATCGAGGACGAGCCGAGATCGCCGTGCGAGAGCGCCGACGTGCCGGCGAGCGCGATCCCGCTATAGACGAGCGCGAGACCCATCGGCCGCCAGCTCTTGGGAGGCACTTCGGTCTCCGGCAAATAGGTGTAGCCGGGCAGGCTGGTGAGATGCGGCAGCGTATCCACCGCCCCATGCGTGATCCGAATCGGCTGAGACGTCGAGAAGCTGTTTTGCCCGACCGTCGCCTCGACCACGACGTTGTACGTCCCCGCCGGCACCGGATCGCCGCTGGGCATGCGGGCAGGCCAGCGAATGTTGACCTGCCCATTCGCGACGGTCGAGTCGATTCGGACGGTTCCCAAGGTGCCGCCGGAGACACGCGTGACGACACGCGACGGCTGGGTGACGGTGTAGCGAATCCCGACCGCCCCCTGGCCGCCGACGAAATTGACGCTATCGACCCGCAGCTGGCGGACGACGAGGATCTGGGTCAGGGCAACTTGAAAGGCGCTCAGCGCCTTGGGGGAGGTGCGGTTGGGATCGAGGTCTCGCTCGGGCTCGATGAGCACCACCTGCTTGAACGCGTCAACTGCCTTGAGGATCGAGTCCATGCCGCTGTAGGTGAATCCCAACAATTCGTAGGCGCGAGCGCGCTCAAAGCCGGTGAGCCGCTCACGGAGTGATGCTTGAGCGGCCGTGAGCGCTTGGCGGTAGTCGAGATTGTCGAACGCCTGCTGCGCGCGGCGCAGCGTGGCGTTCTGAATCGACTGGCCCGCAGCGGCGACTGGGAGCACCAGTATCAGCGCGGCAAGCCACGAGGTCGAGCGATGCATGGGTCTCATCCTTCCGGATCGAGCACGTATTGCCGACGGACAGGATTGTTGGCGGGAACATCGAGGGTTTCGGTCTTCGTCTTGTATCCCGGCCGCTCGACACGAATCGTGTGCCGCCCCACGGAGACCGGCTCCTCGATCACCGGGACAGAGCCGGCGTCCCGGCCGTCGATGAATACCTCACCCGGAGGCTCGGAATTCACCGTGATGTAGCCCTTTGCCGCGGCGGGAGCCGGCGGCGGCGCGGGCGGCGGGGCCGCCTGACGGCGTGTGTCGTTTCCGCGTCTCGGGGCCGGGGGCGGCGGCTGTGCGGCGACGCGGATCGTCTCGACCGGGACTGTGACTGCCGGCCCCGCGGGAGGGCGCGAGGCCTGCGGTGGCGGCGCGGGCGGCGGCTCGCTCTTCGTGGCGAGCGCGAGATAACCGCCGATTCCGACGACAACGAGCACCAGCGCGCCGACGACCAGGCCGGCGCTCGAACGCTTCTTTTTCCCCGCCGGGACCCTCAGGCTGGCGCGCGGGATAGGCGTCGTCGGCGCGCTGGTCACCTCGGTCGGCGCATCGGCGGTCGCCGTACGTCCGGGCCGCGGCGGGGGCCGGCGCTGACTTTTTGCCACGCTCCCCTTTCTCGGCACGGCGACTGGCTGCTCCGGCCACACCGCGGTCGCAAACTCTTCCATCGTGGCGAACCGCTGGCCGGGCTCCTTCGCCAGAGCGCGCGAGATCGCCGCTGTGAGAAAAGCCGGCGCGTCGCTCCGCTTGGCGGCGGCGCTCGGCACTTCTTCGAAGATGTGCTTATAGAGGATTGTGTGAACCGAATCGCCGGTGTACGGCAGCTCGCCGGTGATCATGCGGTAGCCGACGACGGCCAGCGAGTACTCGTCGGCGCGTCCGTCCACCGTTCCGCCCTTGGCCTGCTCGGGCGCCATGTAGTGCGGCGTGCCGATGATCATCCCGGTGCCGGTGAAGCCGCTCGCCGCCTGCAGCGCCTTCGAGATGCCGAAGTCTGTCAGCATCACGCGGCCGTCGTGGTCGAACATGATATTGGCGGGCTTGACGTCGCGATGGACCACGCCGCGCTGGTGCGCGTGACCGAGCGCGCACGCCGCTTCCCACAAGACGCGCTGGATGTAGTCGATCGACAGCGGCTGCCTCTGATCGAGCACGTCCTCGAGTGACGTGCCCGCGATGTACTTCATCACGAAGTAGTTGAGGCCGCCCTCACTCTCGACGCGGTAGATCGGGATGATGTTCGTGTGGTCGAGCTTCGCCGCCGTCTTCGCTTCCTGCTGGAAGCGCTTGACGATGTGCTCATCCATCGAGATGTCCGGAGGGAGCACCTTGATGGCGACTTCGCGCTCGAGCGTCAGGTCATGCGCGAGAAAGACGGCGCCCATGCCGCCTTTGCCGACCATCCGCTCGACTCTGTACTTGCCTTCGACGAGCCGCTGCAGCCGCTGCATCAAGCCTTCAATGGCGGTGCTGGCACCCATCGTGCCGCCACCGGTGACGTCGGCGCCGCACGCGTAGCAGAACTTGCTACCGTCCGGGAGCGGCGTGTGGCACTTGAGGCATTCCATCATGGAGCCTGCGGCGCCTCCCCCGTTCATGGCCGCCGGCGACTGAAGAACGAGCCGGCCGTGCCCACAGTCGGGCCAACGGACCGCGCCCCTCGTGGCACGCGCTTGCTGGATGCCCGAACCGGAGGACCAGGGAGGATTAGATTGCAGGAACCCGCGGTGAGCGCAGGAACTTCACGAATGCACAGTGAGTAGCGCTCCGGCACGCCCGCAAAGTCGACGACTGCGAGATAGTAAGAGCCTGCCGCAAGATTCATCTTGAGATTTTCCGTGGATCCCAGGTGCACCGATGAGTCTACAACCGTCAGATTGCCGGTTGAACCGGGCACTGCGAGAACGTAGATGTCGAGGTCAGACGAGTCGCTCCCCGCAACGAATGGTCGCCCCTGCAGCCGGATAAGCACCGAATCACCCAGGTTGTGCGCGGGCACCTCGAGCCGGTACCAGTCGAGTTCGAATGCGTTATCGATGTTCATTGTATCGCTGAACCCGGTCGTCGTGACATGGATTCGTGACGGGGGACTGGGCCGGCCAGGGATGCTGTCGGTGTAATGGCAGAACCGATTTGGCTCGAAGGCGTCGGCCCCGATCCGGGGATCGCCCGTGAGGTACCCCTTGACGACGGCCAGCGAGTATCGCTGGGGGCTGGTGTAAAAGCTGATGAGGTGTATCGCGTGACTGGGCAAGGTTTTCAGGGCAACCGAAAATGAATCGCGAGCTGATTGCTTGGGTTTGAACGCGAGTCCCTTGCAGCGATAGAAATCAGTGCCGATAAAGTCCGCCGAGTCACGGCCGAAGAACTTATTGATGGGCGTGCCCGCCGTACCGGTAGCGTAGTACAGGGAATCGAGCAGGAACGTCCGCGCGGCAACGGTGTCGCTCAGAGAAGGGTACGAGAGGAAAAAGGTCAGCGACTGCGCAGTATCGGCGGTCTGAAAACGGTACCAGTCCTCGCCGACGCCGTTTACGCGATCCACCGCCTGGAACGCGAGCGCCGGATTCAAGAACAGGATGGGAGCGAGAAGTGTACCGGGCCACGGCCCGCCCAAATCGAGGTCGATGCGTGTCGAGACCGTGTCATTGGGATCGTAAATGTCTCGCTTCCCGACCTGGGTGAGCGCCGTGTCCTTCCCAAACACTCCCGCTCCCAGGTAAAACAGTGAATCGCTGCGCGCTGGTGGAGGGACCCAGTATGAGATGCGCCCGAGACCAGTGACGCGGTCTCGCGCACGCGAAAACGGGTACTCAATGAGGTCTGTGCCGCCGAGGCTCGTGACGAACAGCGAGTCAACTCCGACGCCGTACACAGTCGCAACCTGACCGTACCTCAGGGATTTCGGGCGCACGCTGTCGATTTCGAGCGGGCTTGAGATTCGCAAGGACAGGTCCGCCTGTCTTGCTTTTTCAAAGTTCACCGCATGCGCGATGATGTCGACATTGCCGCTGTTCACGCCCGTGACGGTCGCGTAGCCGTTGCCGGCGTTCCGGACGGTCGCGATCGTACTGCTTCCGCTGCTGAACGCAAATTCCACGTTCTGGATCGGCAGCGTGTCGACCCCGACGACCTGCCACGCGCGCGCGTGGACGGAGACGTCCCGGCCACGCAACACGATATGGACAGGCGCCTCGAGGGTCACAAACAGCTTGTCGCTCTTGTCGGTAGGGAAGGCGCAGGTAACGCTCACCAGCGCCACTGCCAACGTTACGATGTGGGTAGCCCGGTGGAGACCGCGCATCCAGGTCAGTCCGTGTACGTGAGGTCCGAACATACAATACGCGGCTTGCTCGGGCCAGACAGTGACTTAGAGCGTGCCTCTTCGTTTGAGGTCCAGGTACTTCGCCACCACCGCCTGCGCCGCACGCTCCGGTGTGACGTCAATCACCAGGACGCCCGCCCGGCGCATGTGTCCCAACGCCTCCTCCCGCGCGTGCAGCAGCTCCTCGGCCGCCGCCTTGCGGTAGGCATCCGTCGTCGTCGCAGGACGCCGAATGGCCGCGGCATCGAGCTCGGGGTTGCGCAGTGTGACGGCCAGTGGCAGGTGTCGCGGCCGCAACGTGGCCACGTTCGCGACGAGCGCATCGGACGCAAAGCGATCGATCACGTCGGTGAACAGCACGGTCAGCGCGCGCTTGCGATTGCGCGCCGCGAGATAGCGGAACGCCCCCGGATAGTCCGGCTCGACGAGCTTTGGTTGCACTTCCGCCAGCACGTCCATCACGCGTCGCACGCCGGCCCGCCCGCGCTCGGGCGCGACGAAGTGCTGCACGCCGTCGGCAAACGTCATGATGCCGACGTTGTCGTCGTGCTGGGCGGCCGCGTAGGCCAGCTCGAGCGCCGCCTGGACGGCGAAGTCGAGCCGCGCCACACCGGCCGCCACGTCGGCGGTCATGAGCCGGCCGGTATCGAGCACAAGCAGCACCTGCTGGCGCCGCTCCGCTTCGTACTGGCGCGTGATGACCTTGGCGCGCCGCGCCGTCGCCTTCCAGTCGATGTGCCGCAGGTCGTCGCCCGGGACCCACTCGCGCAGCGATTCGAACAACCGTCCCTCGCCGAGCTGCCGCACCGGCTTGAGTCCGGCATCGCGGCGCCGCAGCGCTTCAGCGACGGACGCGCGCAGACGCATCGAGACGAGCGGCGGATAGACGACGACGTCCCAGGGCAAGTCGAATCGCAACCTGCGGCGTCCGAGTCCGAGCGGACCGATGCTGTCGACGAAAAACGTGCCGCTGGAAGCGCGCCCGCGCCTGACCGGCAGCACAGGGAGCGTATCGCGGGATACCGCCTGCCCCTTCAGCCGCAGCGGCCGGGACGTCTGCGGCCCGCCGAGCACGTCCGGTCTGATCTCACGGACGATTAGGCGCGCGGTGCGCCGCGACTCGTTGGACCAACGGTACACCACCTCCCCGGCGTGGCCGACCGAGACGGCGGGAAGCGGCT
>JACXTT010002907.1_pt1 | contig 26821 bp, 22 predicted proteins | sample 9270951 | NCBI WGS metagenome assembly JACXTT01 (sample SAMN15532306, study PRJNA645909) | rock metagenome | isolation source: weathered quartz diorite | place: Puerto Rico | collected 2017-06-21 | reverse complement strand
CGGGGATCTACGTATCAATGGCAATCAGACTTTTAAGGGCTTAATCTTTGTGGATGGCGGCTTAAAAATCAGTGGGAATCCCATCATTCTCGGCGCCATTATGGCGCGCGGCGCTAACAGTTCTACGTCGGGGACGGGGAATATGACTTTGTTGTACAGTAAGAAAGCGGTTGAGTTGGGCTTACAAGCCGCGCATCCGTGGCGGGTGCTGACATGGAAAGACGCATCGTTCTAAACTGGGAAGCAAGAGATTCCTGGAAGAGACGAATAGTTACAGGTGAAGACCGAGAATATGCAATAATGAAATTCTACAGGCATATTATGAACGTTGGTAGGGAAGGGCGCTCCCAGCGAGTCCGCCCTGTATCTTTATGAAGGAAGGATCTTTAGGGTGGTGACAAGTTCCACTAGTTTACGTGAAGCTCTTGTTGAGAGCAGCGCGCTCACTGAATCGCCGAGCGTGCAGGAAACTGCTGCTCAAGAGAGCACGTCTGCGGCCCAGGCGACAGGGAGGATTCTACCCGCGGTGGCCTGGCGGTTTGGCGGCTTGTGGATTCTCATAACTCCTCTGGTGTTGCTCTACCGGCTGCACCCTTATTATCTGCGCGAGTGGTTTGATCCGTGGCAGCGAACACTTACGTGGGCGTACACTGCCTTCTGTGTTCTTGGTCCTGGGTATATCTGGGCGACGTATCGCTGGCGTCGGCAAGCCTACCATAATTTCTCTGACCCTGGGCTACTGACGTTGAGCAGCGGCAGACACTTGTGGCGCGCGATGCGTTGCGGCTCCTGGGCGCCGTGGCGACGGTATTGTCGTGCGCACCGCGTCCACCATCTACTCCGGTCCGTCGCCGTCAAAGCCTTCTTTTTCCCCCTGATGGTCGTCTTCCTTTCTTTACATGAGCAAGAGGGGCTCCGTTTATGGTCCACTCCACGCTCCGGTATGACCTGGATGGAGTCGACCAGGTGGATCATGGACCTTGTTTTCCAGGGTATTTTTTTCTGTGACACGATCGTGGGCGCTATTGGTTATAGTTGCGAATCGACCTGGCTGAAAAATCGCACCCGTTCAGTCGACAGCACCTGGTCGGGGTGGATTATCTGCTTGATGTGTTATCCACCTTTCAATGATGTGAGCCAAACGTACCTGCCGCTTGGGTCAGGCGCTAATGGGATGGGGTGGAGCGATGTGACGTTACTGCTGCTTCGCGTCGCAAGTCTCGTGTGTTATGGGGTGTATGTATGGGCGACGTTTGCACTCGGGGTGCGCTTTAGCAACCTCAGCAACAAAGGAATTGTTTACCGAGGCCCCTATCGATGGCTCCGGCATCCTGCGTATATCAGCAAAAATTTGGCGTGGTGGTTTGAGCAACTTCCCGGGATGGGCGGGTTTCAGTATGTCCTCCCTCTTCTTGGATGGAACGTCGTGTACATGCTGCGTGGGCTGACCGAAGAACGTCATTTACGGAGGGATCCCGACTACCGCGCATATTGCGAACGAGTTCCTTATCGCTTCATTCCTGGAGTGTGGTGATTAGTATTAGAAGGTGACACGATCGCCTTGTTCGGGGAAGAGAAACTGAATCCCAGCGTCATTGAGTTCGCGCACTTGCTGCATGATTTGCGCGCGTGTATCGGGGTTGCGCTGCAGCGTCGGTTTAATATGACTGACAATCACGGTTAATCCTTTTAACGCCTCGGCGGGATGCTCGGCGTTCACAAGGGGGGCCAGACGTCGGAGTTCGGTCATCAGCCATCTGGGGGTGAGGTGGCCATACAGACGAGCAATGTCGCGTTCATCGGGATACGAGATCTCCACGAACATGCCGTGAAAAGTCCCTTGGCGTATCAGTGGTGCGATCACCTGCCAGAGCTGGTGGAGTTGGTCGCAGTGCTCTGCTTCATCTGGCCCTGTGTCTCCGATATAGAGCGCATAGGCGCCACGTGTTTGTAACAAGAAGGCTGTAGAGGTCACGCCAGCGTGGCACAGGACGAATGGTTTGACTGTGAGAGCCGTGCCGTCGATCGCCAGTTCTTCTCCGGGTTGTAATCTCACATAGTGATATTTTTTGAGAAGAAGACCTACGCCTTCATCGCCGAAATTCGGCCAGATTTGTCCATTGAAGATATGTTGCTGGAGCTGTTCGATAATGGACGGCAACGCGAGGATATTCTTCTTGGCGTCGTCAGGGGAATTGATGACTAACCCGGCAATGTGATCAAGATGCGCGTGAGACAAAAGATATGCCTTGATGTGCTGCGTGAGTACCTGTCCTTCCACGCTCAGTGACGACTCCGACGTTCCGACAATATCTGTTAAGTTCCCTTTACTATTAGCGCGCTGCAGGCCGGTTAAGAGAACGCCCGCATCTAAAGCGACAAAATCCGGGCTGCCGATCGGGGCCAGAAGATAGGACGATAGATTGCCTTCTGTCAAACCTCCAGCCGCGCCGAGGACAATGGTGACGAACTGGGGTTCGTTGGCTACGGAGCTTTGAGGACGCCAGTAAGTGACGAGACTAAGTAGTCCACAGAGAAGTCGAAGCGCAGTCGCTCTTTTCATGGTTTTGACTGACGAGAATTTCTCGACGTGTCCGAACCGCCTTCTTTACTTTATACCATTTCTCGAAAGATCGTATCTCTTCCCAGGCGTGGACAAGGCGCTTAAGCGTCTTGCCTGCAGTCCAAAATGCTGCTTCCAAAAAAATTTGGCATTACTCTCTCATCTCCGGTATTACCAACCCCTCATGAGCGCAAAGAACAACGCCGCGTAGAGTGGCAGGACGGCGGTGGCAAACGCGCCGGGGAATAAACACAAGAGCAGCACCTGCTCTTGATAATTCATGAAACGCTTCTGCGGGTCGACTGCGAAGTATACGCTCGCAAGAGCGAGGTATAAGGCTAAACTGTTTGGAATCCTCATACCTAGCACTTGCTCATTGACTGTATCAATTAGCAACACCAAAAGTCCGCTGAGCAAGAGGCCGCGGAGCTTCCATACATCCCAGCTATGCACGGCTGATTTACCTCCTCTGGTGGAAGCAAACGCCGCGCAAAGTTGCGACGGTATTACTTCCGCACCATCTGAATTTTATTCGGCCCCGCCCAGCCTTCCTTTAGCGGCACCATGAAATATGGCAGCAAGGTCATCTTGCGGAATTTCCAGCGACCATTCTCGCGGACATATTCGTCATCAAATCGCGCCGCCACCAGGAAACTCTCGCCGTTAAAAATAGGCTTTGCTTCTAAATAGCTGAGACCCGCGCCGGTATCTCCGTTTATGGTGATAACATGGTTGTGGATAAACTGTTTTACGAAAGGTACGAGATCAGACAACGCCTGTTTATAAAAGGCTGCGACTTGGGCCTTGCTTTGCGCTTTTCCGAGGTGCGCAAAATCGATTTCCCCATTCTCGGAGAATAAGTCCGGAATCATTTCCGGCTTCTTTTCGTTGACCGCGATATGGTAACGAAAGCGCAGCTCTTGAATTTCATTCCGATCCTGGAGTTCTCGCACTCGAGCTTCGAGCGCCGCGATACGAGGTTCGAGATCCGCCATAATTATTCCTCCTTTACGACTTCGATAAATTCTACACCGTCTCTTGCCGCTTTGGCTTTCGTTGGTTGAGGAAAATTAATCAGCAGGCCAAGGGGGACGCGGAGCACACGCAGATAGTTTTCAATCTGCGCCCGTTCTTTATGACCGATGCTTTCCACAGCCTTGAGTTCGAGGACAATGCGTTCATCGCCGTCACCGACGATAAGATCAGGTTTGCCTTCACCGATGTAGAACCCTTCATAAAAGACGGGCACAATCCGTTGCGCTTCATAAGGAACGCCGCGCAAGCGCAGACCGACTTCGAAGGCTTTCTGATAGACGACTTCGTCAAAGCCGCTGCCTAATTTGTCATAGATGTCTTGGGTCAGCACCCGCAGCAACTCGATGAGCATACCACCCCACCTCCCAGTGAATCTGTCAGGGAACGTACTCTCAAATCGACAGAAACGTCAAGCGCGCTTGCGACGAGACGGCGCCGCATGGTAGACGACAATTATGCGTTGTCTTGAACTTGATCACTTTGGTGTTGATGTGTCCGATCTCGACCGCGCTGAACGCTTCTATACTGAAGTGTTGGGGCTCGAGGTGGTGCAACGTTTTGGTCAGCATCAGGTGTTGTTACGTTGCGGTGCACAAATGCTGGCGCTCTTTGCCCGACGGGACTTGCCGCCGCGGGTGACTGATCGCATCGACAATCCCCTGGGAAAAGGACATCACGCTTTCAAGGTCTCGTATGAAGATTTGCAAGCGGCGCAAACTCTCTTTCGTGAACGCGGTGCGCCGACCTATGGCCCCATTGATTGGGGAGATCACGACTGCCTTTATTTTCTTGATCCGGATGGCAATTTGCTGGAAATCGTTGCGTACCGATAAGCGACGAAGAGTGAGTAACGCCAAGGCGAAACCATGCGGAACTCAGCGCGATATATCGTGGCCATCGATCAAGGCACCACTAGTTCTCGCTGTATGATTTTCGATCAGCGGGGTTCGGTCGTTGCAGTCGCTCAGCAAGAGCATCGTCAAATCTATCCGCAACCTGGCTGGGTCGAACATGACCCGCAGGAAATCTGGCGATGTGTGCAAACCGTTGTCGCAGACGCTTTACACCAGAGCGGTGTTCAGGCGAGCGCTATTGCTGCTGTCGGCGTTACCAATCAGCGCGAAACTACGATGGTGTGGAATCGTCGGACTGGAGAACCGGTCGGCAACGCCATCGTCTGGCAAGATACGCGCACGGCGGAGATTTGTAAAAACCTGGCCGCCATTGGCGGCCAGGACCAACTGCGTCGCAAGGTTGGTCTGCCGCTCGCTACATATTTTTCAGGACCGAAATTGCGCTGGATCTTGGATCATCTTTCGCAACCGAGCAAAGTGGACGATCTGCTCTTCGGTACGATTGACACCTGGCTGATCTGGAATTTAACTGGCGGACCAAACGGCGGGGTGCATGTGACTGATGTGACCAACGCAAGCCGCACGATGTTAATGAACTTAGAGACGCTGGCGTGGGACCCGGAAGTTCTCCAACTCATGGACGTTCCGCACTCGATGTTGCCGACAATCAAGTCGTCGAGTGAAATTTACGGTGAGGCTCGTGGTCTGCTGGCTGGCGTCCCTGTCGCGGGGGATTTAGGCGATCAGCAAGCCGCGTTGTTTGGTCAGGCGTGTTTTACTCCAGGGGAAGCGAAGAATACCTACGGAACCGGCTGCTTTATGTTGTTGAACACCGGGACTCGAATCGTACACTCGAAGGCCGGGCTTCTTACCACCGTAGCCTATAAATTGGGCCAGGCCAAAACAGTGTATGCGCTGGAGGGTTCGATTGCTATTGCCGGGGCCTTGGTGCAGTGGCTGCGTGACAATCTGGGTTTTATCGAGAATTCAGCAGATGTTGAAGCGCTCGCACTCACAGTGAAGGATAGCGGAGGGATCTATTTTGTACCCGCGTTTTCCGGGTTGTTTGCGCCGTACTGGCGCGACGATGCGCGCGGCGTGATCGTCGGCCTGACCCGCTACGTGCATAAGGGACATATCGCACGAGCGGCGCTTGAAGCTACGGCGTTTCAGACTCGGGAAGTCTTAGATGCTATGAATGCTGACGCTGGTGTGTCGTTGCAAACGCTGAAAGTCGACGGCGGTATGGTCCGTAACGAATTGCTCATGCAGTTTCAGGCGGATATTCTCGGCGTCCCCGTCCTCCGCGCGGCGATGTCTGAAACCACCGCGCTTGGCGCCGCCTACGCAGCTGGATTAGCGGTAGGGGTCTGGACGGAGGAGTCCGAGTTGCGCGCCAACTGGTCCAGTGATCACGAATGGCGACCTGCGCTGGCCTCTGCGGAACGCGAGCAACGTTATGCCGACTGGAAACGCGCCGTGACACGGACGTTCGACTGGGCTGTTTAATTTGTTTATGATATCACTCCATTTGATTTGCAGTGGCATGATCTCCCGAGTTTGATGATCGCAGAGTTTGGGTGACCATGCCTGCACTGACCTCGTACTGCTCGTGATGCATCGCTGTCGTCGCCCGCAAGAAGACGCGTTTGCGGAGAAAGTGTTCAATCTCATCAAGACGTTCTCCTTCTTCGTCATAAAGGAACGTGATGACCTCTTCATGCGCTTTGACTATCAGGTGCGGGGCGGTGGGATGACTAAAGGCCTCTTTTTTGAGCTGCCGCAGAATTTCTGATGCTACGGTGGGCACGGAGCGGATGTAGCTTTTCCCTTCGCAATACGGACACGGATCGCACAGTTGACGCAAGAGACTCTCACGCGTACGTTTGCGCGTCATCTGCACCAGTCCGAGTTCGCTAATCTTTTTCATGCTGCTGCGGGTTTTATCTTTTTTGAGGGCTTCACGCAGTGCGTCTGTGACTTTGTTGCGATTGGCCGCCCGCTCCATGTCAATAAAGTCAATAATGATCAGCCCGCCGATATTGCGCAGCCGCAACTGTTCCACGACTGCTTTGGCCGCCTCCAGATTCGTCTGGAGCATGGTCTCTTCTTGATCTTTTTTTCCAACGAATCGGCCCGTGTTAACGTCGATTGCGGTGAGGGCTTCGGTATGGTCGATCACAATGTGTCCGCCTGATTTCAGGTAGACACGGCGCTCGAGCGCTTTGGCGATCTGCGATTCAATATTATAATAATCAAAAAGGGCTTCCGAGCGATCGTGCAATTTGATCCGACTCGTCAGGCGCGGTAGAAAGGCGGAAACAAACTCCTTGACGCGTTCATAATCCTGCTGCGAGTCAATAATGACTTCGTTGATGTCAGCGCTGAACAAGTCGCGAATGATGCGTAAAGAGACATCCATATCGTCGTGCAGCAGAGCCGGAGCGCTGGTGGCTTCAGCCTTTTTGGTGATGCCGCTCCAGAGCTTGAGCAAAAACCGCATGTCATCCTGCATCTCTTTTTTGGTCAGTCCCTCACAGGCGGTGCGGACGATGAAGCCGCCGTCCGGCGGACGCAGTTCCTGCACGATATCGCGCAGGCGTTTCCGTTCCTTGCTGTCCGCGATGCGGCGAGAGACCCCGATGTGACTCACAGTGGGTGTGTACACTAAGTGTCGGCCCGGGAGCGAAATGTGTGAAGTCAGGCGACAGCCTTTTGTCCCAATCGGTTCTTTCGTAACTTGCACCAGAATCTCTTGGTTCTTCTTAATGCGATCTTCGAGCGGGGCGTGCGAGGTAAAACGCTCTCGTCGCCCGCGTCTCTTCGCGTCGCCTGCTCGTCTGCCGCTGGGCTCAGGCTCTGCGCTAACTTCGACCTGGTCTTCTTCGGGAATGTCATCGAGAGCGGCGTCTTCGTTTTCATCATCCTCGAAGAAGCCCGACGGAAGAGGGCCGCCAAACAGGTCCGACACGTGAATGAAGCCTGCTTTTTCTAGTCCGACCTCGATAAAAGCCGCCTGCATGCCTGGAAGTACGCGGGCCACTCGGCCTTTGTAAATATTCCCGGCCAGGTTGCGCTGTTGAGCGCGTTCAATGTGAATCTCTGCGAGAGTGTTATCTTCAAGGAGTGCGACTCTCGCCTCTTGGGGGGTTGAATTGATAATGATCCGTTGTCGCACGTACGATACTATAAGGCCGCATTTACAAGCGGCGGGGTTGGGACCGTTTCACTCGAGGGAAGCTCTGTAGTTGTGGGAGAGTGAAACAGGGTCTGTATTTTTGTTAAACGTAAGATCTTGGCTTCCTCTGGAGCGAGCTCAAGCAAGACTCCGACAAAATCATGCGGCTTGATGGTTCCGGCTTCAGTGACACGCAGTTCGATGTTCAGCGTTTGCGGCGTACTCAGGACAACGTTGGCTATGAACTGCTTTGCGTCCACCATTTTACCGCCGCTGCGCGTGTGCTTATGAATTGGCGCGCTTGCCGAGGCGTGATAAGCGCTTAACCGGTCCGCTAGAAATGTCGGAACCTGTTTGGCCGCAGGCAGAGAATGCAGTGCTACGGTATACTGAAAGCCTTTAATGCTGGCGTCGATGCTCAAGGCGCGGAGATCGATAGCCTCCGCCCACTGAATGGCGAAGCCCCGTGGGAGTTCAGCATTGAGCCTTGCGCCGACTTGGGCCGCCGGTACATGCTCGCTCAGTTCAAGATCGATAAATTCTTCTTCACTTTCGACACCCATGGGCAACGCCGGTCCAAAACTTAAACGAGGAAGCGGATGAAATCCTTGGCTATAAGCGATGGGAAGCCGTGCTCGTCTCACTGCACGTGAGAACAGCGTGGCGACTTCTTTTGCGCCCAAGAAGCGCGCTTCTGCTAACTTGCTGTACATCACGCGTACGCGCATGACGGTAGGTTTCTTTTCGCCCTGGCTGACTGCGATGGTGTTCGGGTCACCAGCGAGCCAGTTCTCGGTGTTCGCAGAGACTTGATGTCTAGGGGCTTGGAGAGATGAGTCCTGAGTCTTGAGTCTTGAGTCTTGAGCCAAAAGATAAGCATCACTGACTTCTCTCTTTTGGCTGTCAGCTTCCTCATTTTTGACTTCTGACTTTTGACTTCCGACTTTTGACTTTTTATCTTGCATCGTCTGCCATTGCTTCGTGCCCCATTGCCCGTGCTCTGGTAGAATCGTGACGGCCCAGTCGTCAACTTGATTGCCGCGGTGCTCCGCGCCTTTGGCCCCGTTCAGGTGATAGGTCACATTGCGCACCGTCTTGAAGTCGCACGCCCCACAGTAGGAGCAACGTTCAACGCTACAATCCGGCGTCAATGTCGCAGCGAACGCTTTGGCCAGGTCGCGCTGGAGCCACTTCTTGCTCACTCCACTACTTAGATGATCCCACGGTAACGTTTCGTCGAGCAAGCGACGGCGTAAATAGAAGTGTGGATCAACGACATGTTCAGCAAACGCCTGTTGCCAGAGATCAAGCCGACACTGATCCGTCCACCCATCGAACCGACAACCCAGGCGATAGGCGGTAAGGAGCGGCCCTGCGAGCCTGCGGTCGCCTCGGGCAAAGACGCCTTCGAGAAACGACGAACGCGCGTCATGCCACTTGAATTGGATGCCATGCCGTCGGAGTGTCTTGCGCAGCAACTCTTGACGCGCTTCCGTTTCTTCCAGGCTCACTTGCTCCGCCCACTGGAACGGCGTGTGAGGTTTCGGGACAAAGGTCGAAACACTCGCAGTGACCTGACGCCTATGCTTCCCTGCGGCGGACACTTTGCGGCTGAGATCAACAATGCCGAAAAGATCTTCTTCAGTTTCGGTTGGCAAGCCTAACATGAAGTAGAGTTTTACGCTTTTCCAACCGAGCCCAAACAGCATGCCGGCGGCTTCGATCAGTTCTTCTTCTTTGTACTCTTTTTGGATGACATCGCGTAGGCGCTGTGAACCTGCTTCAGGGGCCAATGTGAATCCGGTTTTGCGCACACGGCGGATTTCTTCGAGAATATGCGGCGAGAGCGCATCTACACGAGTTGAGGGCAATGACACTGAGACTTTCAGCCCTGCAAACCGGTTCATGATTTCCCGCAGCAGCGGATTGACACAACTGTAGTCCCCGGTACTGAGGCTCAATAATGAAACTTCTTCGTATCCGCTCTGCGACACCAAACGTTCAATTTGCTCTTGCAGCGCTCGCGGGTCCCGTTCGCGTAACGGACGATAGATATATCCGGCCTGGCAGAAGCGACAGCCGCGTACGCACCCGCGCATGACTTCGGCAGCGATACGATCATGGACGATACTGACGTTCGGCACGACCTGCGTCTTGATGGGCGGAATAGAATTCAGGTCTCGAACGATTCGCTTCTCGACGACCGTATACTCAGGATCGTGCGGTTGGATTGCTGTTAGCGCGCTATTTTCGGCGTATTCCATCGAAAAGAACGCCGGTACATAGACGCCAGGAATACGGCTCAGAGCTTTCAGCAAGTCGGTACGATCTTTTTTGTCCCAGGCCAGATACGCATCACAAATATCAAAGACCGCTTCTTCCCCGTCGCCCAGCAGAAAGGCGTCTATGAAATCGGCAATCGGTTCCGGATGAAACGCGCAGGGTCCGCCGGCAATGATGAGCGGATGAGTCGCGTTCCGGTCTCTTGTGTACAGTGGAATACCGCCGAGATCAAGCATCATCAAAATGTTGGTGTAGGTAAGTTCGTATTGAAGGCTGAAGCCGATAATATCGAATGCGGACAGAGGTGTGCAGGAGTCCAAAGACGCCAACGGCAAGCGGTGGCGACGAAGTTGCGCTTCCATGTCTATCCACGGCGCGTACACACGTTCGGCCTGGATCTCTGTCCGCCCATTGAGCAGATCATAGAGAATTTGCAACCCTAAGTGAGACTGAGCAATTTCATAGACTTCTGGGAATGCCAACGCAAAACGCAGCTGTACCTGCCCTGGATCTTTGAGCACGGTTCCTCGTTCACCGCCGGTATAACGCGCGGGCTGCTCGACGAGCGGCAGTATAGTGGCGTAAGCTTGACGAAGCGTTGTCACTTTGTGGATTCCCCCATTGGAAACACGTTAGCAACCATATAGGAAGGCGGCGGGGAGACGCAAGGAGCGGTCGTTCTCTCAGGACTTTCCTTGCGTACGGTTCATTTCCCGCCTACGATAAACAGCTTGGCAGCGTTGTGTTCGTCACTCATGTTACGGTTCATGTGGTGTTTCTTCTTCTGGGTCGCACTATGCTCGGTCGGCGCCGCACAAGAAGAAGAGTCGGTGTTTAGCAATGAAGATGCGCTCACCGCTCCGGAGGCGCGTGCGTGGACGGACTCTCCCACACATCCAGCTACAGCCTATTGGCGGGTGACTGCGACAATGGCGCTTTCCAAGGCGCCTCCAAATAGCCATGTACAGATGTTGCTCCCGCTGTCCGACGGACGCCAAAGCGTGTTAGCGCGTCGAGCGAGCGCCACTGGCGTGTCCTATCGAGAAGAAGCAGACGGTTTGAATCTTTGGGGACATTGGGTGGTGCGCACGGAGGACCCGACGCCGTCGCAACTCGCCTACGAATATACAGTACAAATTGCTGACTCTCGGACTGCGCTGCCGCCAGTCTTTTTTCCGCAAAAACCGCTTACCGCTGAATTGCAACGTTACCTCGCAGCGTCGCCGCTCATTCAAAGTACTGCAGCGCCGGTGCGAAGGCGCGCGACACAACTGGTGCAGTCGCTTCAACGAACGCAATCAAAGTTCATGATTGAGCAAGTGATGCGCGCGCTGTATGTTTACGTTGCCGACCTTCCTACCGTTCCGAGCAGTGAAGGAAAGGGCGATGCTCTGTCTGTAGTGACTGCGGGGCGCGGAAGCCGTGCTGGGAAGACGCGCGCCTTAGTCGCGCTACTGCGATCAGTCGGAGTACCGGCCCGAGTCGTAGGTGGGATTCGCCTCGGCGATACGTCGAAAAAACATACCACGATCTCTTGGGTCGAAGCGCTTGTGGGAGAGACCTGGGCCCCGATGGACCCGACTGGTGGGTATTTTGCCTGGCTGCCTAATACTCATCTCGCGCTCTATCGTAATGATTTACCACTCTTAATCCACACGAAGCGAGTACCGGTTGAGTACAGCTTTACTATTCGCCAGATAACTCGGGGCGAGGCGTTTGCCGCCGACCAACCAAGTGTGCAGAAGACCCGAAAACATCGCCTCGGCGCCCGCTATGAGAGCGAGCATGGGCAGACGATTGCCGCGTACGTCGATCATCCTGTTGCGAATGTCGTCCTCATTAATGATCAGGTCATTTCACCAGGAGTGATAGAGCAGATTCTCGCGGCGGCGCAGAAGGAACAAATCAATGTGGCTCTACTGAGCGCCGATTTTACCTCAAGTTATTTTCGTGAGCAGTATTTGCAGTCGCTTATCAGCGACAATTTGACGCTCATCAGAGAAGCGAATCTCCTCTTGATCAATACGCAGGATACTGCCGGCCTCTATGCTCTCCTCAAACAGGGGGAGACTGGCGTGCAGTTGAAAGACCTGCATGTCGTGATTGCTGGAGAATTTGCGTGGCCTGTCGGACGCGTGTTAGGGGCAGTCATCATACGGCTGTTGAAGCCGACGGAAGTAGTGTTAGCTCGTCAGCAAGCCGACCTCATGCACTTGTGGGAAACCGCTCGGCTGTATGTGCGAGGTGAGTCCTCTTTACTGGAAAGCGCTGCTCCGCCTCCTACGCACGCGGTTCTGCTTACCGCCGATACGATTGCCCAACTCTCGTGGTGGCGGAAGCAAGTCGTTAAGTTATGGGTGTTGGCCGTACAGTCGCTGGTGTCGCTTCCTGCGTTGAATTTGATTCTGGTACTGCCGTTGATCGCCTTTTTTCTCGTGATTATCCGCAACGTAGTCGGCTTGGAAACCTTCGGTACGTTTTCACCCATGCTGCTATCTCTGGCGTTTTTGACAACCGGAATTGGCTGGGGATTTGTCGTGTTTGCCATCATTGTGGGGTTGGGGACCGGATTACGTCTCCTCTTGCAACGACTGCGACTTCATCTGGTGTCGCGCGTGGCGATTCTTATCGCTGTCGTAGCCGTGAGTATGGTGGGGATCACCGTGGTCGGCGCAGCTTTTGGCGTAGGCGCTTTGCTGCATGTGAGTATCTTTCCTATGGTTATTATGGCTAATACCATTGAAAATTTTACCAACACTCAGCTCGAACGCGGAACCGGAGAAGCGTTGTGGTTAACCTTCAACACACTTCTGGTTGCAACCTGTTCGTATATGGGGATTGAATGGACAGGGTTAAAGCCTCTGGTGTTGACCTTCCCTGAACTTCTTGTCGGTGTAATCGCTCTTGAAATCCTTCTTGGTCGATGGCGCGGGCTCCGCTTGGTCGAATACGTACGTTTCTATGGATTAACACGTGGACTAGAAGAAGCGTCACTGACTGAGCGGCGGAAAGTGTCTGTCGGATGATGCGTCGCTTCCAGATGCTTGCTCAGCAGGTGTTGGGAATCAACCGCCGTAATCAAGAGTTGATTACCCGCTACAATCCACGTTCCCTTTTTCAGGTAGTTGACCACAAAGTCAAAACCAAAGAGGTGCTGTCGGCGCTCGGCGTCCCAGTCGTAGACACCTTAGCGGTCTATCGCTTTCAGTACGACATCCGCCGCTTCGCCAGCGAATCCCGCAGTTGGCGTGAATTCGTGCTGAAGCCCGCTCAAGGCGCTGGTGGGGAAGGTGTTGTCATTATTGCTGAACAACACGCAGAAGCATTTGTTACCTCAAACGGAGAGAAACTGTCGGCCCGTCGACTGGAGAGCCATCTCTCTGACATCCTTGGCGGCGTTTTTTCCCTCAATCAACGCTACGACGAGGCGCTGATTGAGCGCCGGGTGCGCTCGCATCCACTGCTGGCGCAGCTGAGTTTTCGCGGACTGCCTGATGTACGGATCTTGGTGTTCCACGGCGTACCGGTGATGGCGATGTTGCGGTTAGCAACTTGTTCGTCGAGCGGGCGCGCCAACCTTCATGTCGGAGGGATCGGCGTCGGCGTCGATTTGCGTTCCGGTCAAACACTCACTGCTATTGCCGGAAAGCGTTGGATCACGACGCACCCCGACACGGATTACCCTCTTCTCGGCATAACCATTCCCCATTGGCAAGAAGTTTTATCTATTGCCGCCTGCTGTGCTGATGCGGTTGCTCTGGGCTTCATTGGCGTAGACCTCGCATTGGACGCTGAACGCGGTCCACTTGTGTTAGAGTTAAACGCTCGTCCTGGACTCTCTATTCAGATGGCCAACCGCCGCGGGCTCCGTCCTCTCCTGGCGGTGGTAGAGCAGTACTCGCGTCCGGGGTTGTCCGTCCAAGAGCGAGTACGAATTGGTCAAAATCTGTAATTTTAGTTCAATAGAAAGAAGCAAGCTGGTCCATGCTTGCATGCGCTTTCCAGTCGTACTGTATGGTGAATAAAGCGCTCTTCCTTAGCGTCGGTTTGAATAGATGGAGGCGCCTATTATGTGGAGAAAAATTGTTCTTACAGGCCTTGTGACAATTCTGTTTTTGGCAGGCAGTTTCACGGTTGCCGGGGCGCAAATGGGTCGAGGCATGGGGGGGATTGGGGGAGAGTTGCGAGGGTTGACTCGGGTGAAGGGTAAAGTGCTCTGCACCGATTGTTCCCTGGATCAGGCAAAAGATGCAAACCCCGATCTGTCGGCGAAACTGTATGAGTTTACCAACAACCATGAGTTGGCTGTTTTTCAACTCCTAGGAGTCGGGGAAGTTGGCGGCATTCAAAACCCCAGTGATTTATCGTACTGGATAACAGTGACGGGAATGGACAAAAAACTATCGCTGCGACTGCCGGAAACGTTGTGGACGAGACTCACCGCGGAAGAAAATCTCGCAAAAGAGGTGGAATTAACCGGCATGTTGCGAAACACCGGCACGTTTGACGTCGCCCAAGTAACCTATCCTGAGATGCAACAGCAATAAACGACAGGGACTCAGCGGAAGAACGAAGGGCGTCCTTCACCAAGAGTGAGTATTCTGTAGGGGCGCAGCATGCTGCGCCCCTACTAGGACAAACTGAGCCACTATTCTCCTCCCGATGCAAGCGGCTCTGCAGGTAAAGAGCTGACCAAGAAATGTTTGACTCTCTTTTTCGCCTGTTGTTGCTCCTCTTCTCTTGTCCTTTCCCTCCACTGAGCATTGTTTTGAAGTATGTTAACATGGGCTCACTTTGCGACGCGAGGAGAGAGTCATGACGGAAAATGCCTACGCGAATGCCCTCCGGCAATATGATACCGCGGTCAGCTATTTGGATATTAACCCCGGCCTCGTCGCCTATATGCGGATGCCGAAGCGTGAACTGACAGTGAATTTCCCGGTGGAGATGGATAACGATTCGGTGCGGGTGTTTACTGGGTATCGAGTACATCACAATACTGCGCTGGGACCAACGAAGGGCGGTATTCGCTATCATCCCAGCGTAGAACTCGATGAAGTGCGGGCGTTAGCGATGTGGATGACGTGGAAATGTGCGGTGGTGGGGTTGCCGTATGGCGGTGCCAAGGGCGGCGTGATCTGTGATCCTAAGACTTTGTCGCTGCGCGAGCTGGAAAATCTCACTCGCCGTTATGCTACCGAAATTAGTGTATTGATGAATCCGCAAGGCGACATTCCAGCGCCGGATCTTGGCACTGGAGAGCGGGAGATGGCTTGGATCATGGATACCTACTCGATGCACCTTGGGTATTCCGTTCCTGCCGTGGTGACCGGAAAGCCTCTGGCGATTGGCGGCTCGTTGGGGCGTAGCGAGGCGACAGGGCGGGGGGTGATGGTAACCACGATAGAAGCACTTAAACATCAACGACTTGCGGTGGAAGGAGCGAGAGTCGTCGTGCAGGGATTCGGCAAAGTGGGGGCCCCGGCGGCGTATTTGACTGAAGAACGTGGAGCGAAAATTATTGCGGTGAGCGACGTCCAAGGTGGAATTTACAATGCCAAGGGCTTAAACACGCGCTCTGTGCTCGCCTATGCGGCGGCGCATGGCACGATCGCGGGTTACCCCGAGGCGGAGCCGATCTCGAATGCTGCTTTGCTCGAACTTAACTGTGAAGTGCTCATGCCCTGTGCAATGGAAAACCAGATTACCGGAGCGAATGCCGCGCGTGTTCGAGCAAAAATTATTGCGGAAGGCGCCAATGGTCCGTTGACGCCAGAGGCCGATGAGATTTTGCGTCGCAATGGCGTCTTTATAATTCCTGATATCCTCTGCAATGCCGGCGGTGTCACTGTGTCGTATTTTGAGTGGGTGCAGGATCTGCAATCGTTTTTTTGGGGTGAAGAGGAAATCAACGAACGCTTACGTCGCATTATGGTGCGCAGTTTCAATCAAGTGCTACGTGTCGCGGATGACAAGAAAGTCGAGATGCGTACGGCAGCGCAAATTTACGCCATTCAGCGTGTAGCTGAAGCCATGCAGATCCGCGGGATTTATCCATGAATGGGCGTCCGGAACAGAAGCCGGACAAGAAGGGGTGTTCTCCGCTTGTACCCAGGCTCTGCCTCGGTACGAGGACACAGAATTTGCCGGCCAGTGCGCGCCCAGGCAGAGCCCGGGCGCGAGATCGAATCTTCGTGTGACTGCTCAATCAGCTACTGTTTTTTATCGAGGCCAGCCGCCGCAAGGTCGGCGACAACGACTTGGAGAAAGCGATCTGGATGCAAGTAGGTTTTTGCGGCAGTGTGAACTTGCTCAAGGGTGACTTGCCCGATGAGGGTGGCGTAACGATCTGGATAATCCAATCCCAGATTATAGAATTCCAGGATCGGCAGCAAAGCAGCAACGTCTCGATTGGAGGCTAGCCTCAATGGAAAGCTGTTGATAAAGTAAGCTTTGGCGTCGCTCAACTCCTCTGGCGTCAGCCCTTGTTCTATAAATTGTTTCATGACTTGGAGTGTTTCCTCGACGGCTTGTGTGGCGCTGGTATTTTTTGTTTGGAGAGAGATGAGAAAAGGACCGGCGTGCTTGCGCGCCATAAAGGTGCTGCCGATGTAGTACACGAGTCCCAATTCTTCGCGAATGCGTTTCATCAGGCGTGACTCAGTGCCGCGCATACCGAGAATATAGTTCATGAGCTGCACGGCGTAATAGTCAGGGTTTGCTCGATCAATCCCTACGTGTCCGAGAAAAATATTGGCTTGGCTGACTTTCTTGTCGATGGGAATACGTGCAGCGGTGGTTGCGGGCTGCTCAGGCCACACAACCGCAGGAATTGGCGCTTGTTGCCAGTCTGCTAAATGGTTTTGAATCAGTGCAATGGCCTGCGCTTGAGTAATCTCACCGGCAAAAGCGATGATTGCGTCATTAGGGCGATAGTACGTCTGGTGAAATTTTTTCACGTCGGCTTGGGTCAAGGTCGCAAGCGTGGCTGGTTGTCCTTCGACTTGTCGTCCATAGGGCTGCTGAGGATAGAGTTCGCGTAAGAAGGCTTTCTGAGCGACCCAGCCCGGTTGTTCTTCGTGGCTTTTGAGTTCGCCTTCAATCTCCTTCCGTTTCTGTTCCAACTCAGCTGGGGGAAACGTTGGCGTGAGGAGCACTTCGGCGAGGAGACGAAAGGATTGTTCAAGGTTCTTTGTTAATGTTGTCAATGAGATAGTTGTGGTTTCGTAATCTGCGTCTACTCCGAGTGACGCGCCGAGAAAATCGAGTTCTTCCGCCAGCGCCTGGGCCGAGTGTCGTTTCGTCCCGCGCAGCATCAGTTCTGCCGTGAGATTTGCTAATCCTTCCTTTCCACTGGGATCAGCTGCGGCTCCGTTTTTGAGTGTAATGCTCATGACGATCATGGGGATGCCTGGTCGTTCCGCGACCAAGAGCACAGCTCCGGTGTCCAGCACGGTGCGTGAGCCTAATGGCGCGGCTTGCACCCTCGTGGAGACGCAGAGAAACAAGGCAATGAAGGCAACGAAAAATGTTTTCATGATAGGGAAGGCTCCGTTCCTCGTTGAGAGTATGAGGCGATTGCCTGGCTTCAGTAACAACTAGTGAACAGTTCTATCACCTAGCTCTTCGGTTGGTTTTTCGCGCACCGGCGCGCCTTCAGGAATGAGAATACCTACGGTGCGGTTCTCTTCTTTGAGGTAGGTTTGCGCAACGCGCTGAATATCAGCCGCCGTGACAGCGCGGATGTCTGGGATAAACTTTTCGATCAATTTCCAATCGCCTAACAAGGCGTACCCCCCCAGTTGTTGGGCCCGGAAGAAGAGCGAATCTTGCCCATACGTAAAGGAGGCTTCGACCAAATTCTGGGCGCGCTGAAGTTCTTTCTCTCCGACGAGATTCGTTTTCAGTTTTTCCACTTCTTGATAGAGCGCAGCCTCGGCGTCCTGCCATTTTTTTCCTGGCGCCACCCGCATGGATAAGAGGAAGAGGGGGGGATCGAGCGAGGTGCGGTCGTAATCGGCGTCCGCCGAAAGAACGAGTTCCTTTTTTTCGACAAGTATTGTTTGCAGGCGCGAACTGCGTCCTCCAGCAAGAATGACCGAGAGCATGGAAAGGGGAAAACTGTCGTCATTGGTATAATTAGGGACATGGTATCCCGCCATATAGATTGGGAGCGAAGCTGGGCGCTTGAGAGTGACGCGACGTTCACCGCGCTGCGGCGGTTCTTTTGCCGTGACTGGCGGCGGTGGCGCGCCCGCTTGCGCATTGTCAAACTCCGCATGGAGCTTGGGAAGGAGAGTTTCCGGGTTCATGTCGCCGGCAACAATCAGAATGGCGTTGTCAGGTGCATAGTAGAGTTGTCGGTAGCGCTTGACGTCTTCGAGTGTGAGCGCTTCAAGATCGCTCATCCAACCCACCACTGGCCAGTGGTAGGGATGGGCGACATACGCTGCCGCCCTCACTTGCTCCAGTAAATCCGCCGCTGGCTCATCGGTAGTGCGGAGACGTCGTTCTTCCATGACGATTTTTCGTTCAGACTGAAAACCAGCTTCATCAAGATTGAGATTAACCATACGGTCCGCCTCCAACGAGAGAAGGAGGTCAATATGAGGCGCTGCGGTGTTTTCGAAATAGACTGTTTGGTCGTCGCTCGTAAATGCGTTTTCTGTGCCGCCGCTGGCTTGTACGAGTTTTGAGAATACGCCTGGACCATACTTCGGCGTACCGCGGAACATCAGGTGTTCTAGCAAATGTGAAATTCCCGTGATCCCTGGCCGTTCGTTGCGCGAGCCGACCTTATACCACACTTGTAGTGAGACAATAGGCGCTCGGTGATCCTCTAAGAGGAGAAAAGTGAGCCCATTCGTCAAGGTTTCTTCAGTGACTTTCCAGCTTTGCTCGGCGTCTGGAGCCGCCTGCGCGAGCAGGACTGAGTGGTGTATGGCGAAAAAGCAAGAAAGAACGAGGAGAGCTTGACGGCAAATGCGGCCCCAGGCTTTGGCCATAAAGAGGAACCTCGCAGGGAGTAATAGCATTGTGACAACTGAGACGGAAGAGAGCAGCGTTGAAGGGATGAGATGATGTCTCAGAGGAAGAGTAGACCTCTTCCCCTGCAACTTATTTAGTAGACCCATTTCCCCTTAGTGAAGCGGAAAATTTCGGAGACCTGGTTTGTTTCCACTTGATTAAATGGTCCCTGGAGCGCTTCTTCTTTCGTTTTTCCGGCGCAACGGAGTTTCTTCTCAAAATAGACCAAAATGCCAACGTAGGGGGTATCTGATGAGTCAGTCTTTTTGACTCTGATAGAGCGATCGGGAATATAAGCGACATACTCTGCAGTAAAGCCGTCTGGCGACTCGACCGCCTGCGCCCGGGTCTTGTGAAAGTCTTCTGTTTCTCCAAGTTTCTTCATCCAGTCAATAGTAAAGGTGTCGAAGGCGGCGAGTGCGTTCTCTTCAGTAATCACTAAAGGCTCCGCCTTGGCAGATTTTTTCTGGAGGGAACTCTTCGTTGTTTGTAGAGTCTTGATTTTTGCGACTTTCTTTGCTGACGGATTTTTCGCTTGAGTTTCTGCTGTTGCTCTAGCGCCAGTGGAAAGAACAGTGAAAACTCCGAGGAAAATCACCATTCTCATCCATTTGGTTTGTGTTGCGACCGCGTCCATGACGCCACCTCCTCGTTTTGTTGTTATCCCCACGATAGGACCAGCATTGAATCCTATCTCGCTCTTTGAAAGAAATGCGACACGGTTAGCAGAAGAGCACCTTTTGGGGAAGGGGGTGGGAGACTAAGTGGGGACCAGCCACAGCTATATAGGAAGGTTCTATGGCTGATACTTTGTCTTTTACGAATGAGCGCGCAATGCGGCCAGCCCCGGCAGATCGCCAGATTCGAGAAACTCTAGCGACGCGCCGCCGCCCGTGGAAATATGGCTGATCTTTTCCGCCAAGCCAGCCTGAGTTAATGCGGCAACTGTGTCGCCGCCGCCGGCGACGCTGAAACTGGCAGTGGCGGCAACTGCCTCTGCCACGGCGCGGGTGCCTCGATCGAACGGCGCCATCTCAAAAACTCCCATGGGGCCATTCCACAGAATCACTTTTGCATTGCGGAGCGCTGCGCTAAATGTCGCGATGCTTTGCGGGCCAATATCTACCCCAAGTTGGTCCGCTGGAATTTCTCGACCAGAGGTGGCAGTCGAAGGGACCCCCGCTTTCAGTTCCCCGACAACTACATGATCTTCCGGCAACAAAATCGTCACTCCTCGTTGGGCTGCTTCCGCGAGGATAGCTTTCGCCTCTTCAATACGATCAGGTTCGACTAGTGATTTGCCCGTGGCAATTCCTTGGGCTTGTTGCAGGGTATACGCCATAGCGCCGCCGATGATGATGGTCTGCGCCCGCATCAATAGACTGCGGATGAGACCGATCTTATCCGAGACTTTGGCGCCTCCCAAAATCGCTACGAACGGATGCTCGGGCCGGGTGAGTAAACGTGAAAGCGCATCGATTTCTTTGCGCATTAAAAAGCCCACTCCTGTGGTCGCGACATGAGGGACGATACCCACAACCGACGCATGGGCTCGATGCGAAGAGCCGAAGGCGTCGTTAATATAAACATCAGCGAGCCCAGCCAGCGCTTGGGCGAATCCAGCGTCATTCTTCTCTTCCTCAGCGTGAAAGCGCAGATTTTCCAGCACAAGTATGGCGCCATCCGCAAGTTGCGTGCTTTGCGCTTGTACGGCGGCGCCGACACAATCCGGGGCGAGCGTCACCGCAACATTCTCAAGGAGTTGTTGCAGCCGATCCGCGGCGGGCCGGAGGCTAAACGCAGGATCAACTTTTCCTTTAGGGCGGCCCAGGTGCGAAGCCAGCAGTACTTTGGCGCCGTGGTCGAGGGCGTAGCGAATGGTAGGCAAGGCTTCGCGAATGCGCGTGTCATCCGTGACTGCTCGATTTTTATCGAGCGGCACGTTGAAATCGACGCGGATGAATACGCGCTTCCCGGTGAGTGAGAGTTGATCTATTGATTTGATCTCCATACCTGTTCCTTCGGCAAGATGTCTTTGGACAAAAAAAAGGGACAAGACTTGTTTACTTGTAAGTCTTGTCCCTCTTGATTTTTATCATGAACGAAACTTAGGCTGGCGGCGCCGTTTGTGTGAAACTCGGTACTGAGGTGCTAATCGGCACGGCTGTGGGCTCCAGCGCAATGTCAAGCACTTCGCCAATCGTATCAACAAAGTGGAACGTGAGTTCCTTGCGGATATTTTCCGGCACGTCCTCTAAGTCTTTCTCGTTCCGGCGAGGAAGAATGATGGTGATAACGCCGGCGCGACGGGCGGCGAGCACTTTTTCCTTTACCCCGCCGATCGGCATGACGCGGCCTCGCAAGGTTATTTCCCCGGTCATAGCCAAATGCGAATGCAGAGGACGTCCAGTTAGGAGCGAGGCGAGGGCGGTCGCCATCGTAATGCCTGCCGATGGGCCATCTTTCGGAGTAGCGCCAGCCGGCACATGGATGTGGAGGTCGCAATTCTCGAAAAAGTCGGCCGAAATGCCCAGTCGGTCCGCATGTGCACGGACATAAGACAATGCAGCTTGTGCGGATTCTTTCATGACGTCGCCTAGCTGACCGGTGAGGGTAAGCCCCTTTTTGCCCGCCATGCGAGTGGCTTCGATGAAAAGAATATCACCGCCATTCGGTGTCCAGGCCAAGCCGATAGCGACTCCAGGCTCCATCGTGCGTTCGGAGACTTCCGAAAAATGCTTCTCGGGGCCCAGCAATTCTATGACTTTCTCCGGTGTAATTTCTGTCACGCCTGTTTGCCCCTCAGTAACCGCGCGCGCGATTTTGCGGCAGAGGCTCCCAAGCTCGCGTTCAAGATTCCGCACCCCAGCTTCATGGGTGTAACTGCGCGCCACCAGTAAAATGGCGTCGTCAGTAAACGTAATCTGTTCGGGGGTGAGCCCATTCTCTCGAATTTGTTTGGGAATGAGGTGGCGTTTGGCAATTTCAATTTTGTCCTCATCGGTGTAACCCGCCAACTCAATGACTTCCATACGGTCTCGCAGCGCAGGCGGCACTGGTTCTAAGTAATTGGCTGTCGTGATGAACATCACCTTCGACAAGTCGAAAGGCACGTCCAGGTAATGATCTTGGAAAGAGAAGTTTTGTTCCGGGTCCAGTACTTCCAGGAGGGCCGATGCAGGATCGCCGCGAAAATCCATGCCTAGCTTGTCAATTTCATCAAGCATGAACAACGGATTGTTCGAGCCTGCATTGCGCAAGGATTGCACGATACGGCCCGGCAGAGAGCCAATATACGTCCGGCGATGACCACGAATCTCCGCTTCATCACGGACGCCGCCCAAAGAAATCCGGACAAATTTCCGCCCCATCGCGCGTGCAATCGAACGGCCGAGCGAGGTCTTCCCCACTCCCGGAGGGCCAACAAAACACAAAATGGGACCCTTGGGATCATTCCGCAGCTTACGCACGGCCAGATATTCAAGAATCCGATCTTTGATCTTCACTAAATTGTAGTGGTCTTCGTCTAAGACTTGGCGCGCGTGCGGAATGTCGAGATTATCTTCCGTAGACACAGACCACGGGAGATTCACAAGCCATTCCAAGTAGGTGCGCACCATCGAATGTTCTGCTGATTCGGGCGGAATGAGACGCAGCCGTTCCAGTTCGTTATCTGCAGCTTTGCGCGCCTCTTCGGGCATTTTCGCCTCTTCAATTTTCTTTTTGAGGTCGTCAATCTCATTGGAGCGCGAGTCGCTTTCTCCTAATTCTTTTTGAATGGCGCGGATCTGCTGACGTAGGTAAAACTCTTTCTGATTTTTATTCAGCTCGGTTTGGACTTGAGATTGAATTTTGTGGCCTAGCTCCACCAGTTCAATCTCGCGATTGAGGATCGCTGAGAGTTTTTCTAACCGGGCGCGCACTTCTAACGTATTCAACAGGTCTTGTTTCTCATCACTCGAGATGTTGAGTTGTGATGCTACCAGATCTGATACGCGGGCGGGGTCTTTAATGTTCATCACCACGCCCTGGAGTTCGTCAGGCAAGTAGGGAACGAGTGAGACAAACTTTGAGAACTGACTGACCATATGGGCCTGGAGAGCCCCCAGGTCTTTGGCGTCTTGGACGCTATCTGGCAAGAGAGCGATCCTCGCGCGTAAATATGGCTCGTATTGAAAATATTCACGGATCTCGATGCGCTGAATGCCTTGGACGAGGATGCGGACACTGCCGTCCGGGTATTTCAACATCTTGAGGATGCGACCAGCACTGCCGCGCGAGAACAACGCATGAGGCTCAGGGTTCTCGTCTTCGGCATTTTTTTGCGCCGCAAGTCCCAAAATACGATCGCCTTTCAGACAGTCTTCGACAAGTTTGAGAGAGGACCCACGCGAAATGAGTAACGGCACAATAGCGGAAGGAAAAATGACCACTCCGCGCAGAGGCAAGATTGGCAACTCGCTTGGCACCTGCACGGTTGCGGGGTCTTCCTCAAATCCCACTGGACGATGTTCCTGGCCCTCTTCCTCCCCACTGGCGCGGATCGGGAAATCTGCCATTGAGGTGTCCTCCAATCTAACGCAGGGTGTCTCGATGACCCTGGAAAAAGATATTATATACCCTCTGCTTGCTCAAGAGGGAAAGACTCGATACAACCGCCAATTACACCCTTCGTGAGCCAGCTCCTAATGAACAGCGAGAAGCTCTTCTCTCTTGCCGAAGCGAACGCCCTTATTCCGCGCATCGAATTCATCATGAGCAGAATACAGCACCTCACGTTACAAATACGACGAGAGATAAAACAGCTCGCGTTAAGCTCTGACCAATGTGCGCACGATGGAACGATTGTGCAACTGCTGCGTCTGAAACCAGAACTTCAACCTCTTGTTGCAGAATTGTCTCATTCTGTACAAGAAATCGAAAAGCTAGGTGGAAACTGTAAGGGGTTAGACTTAGGGCTGGTCGATTTTCCAGCGAAAATTGGTGGAGAAGTGGTCGAACTGTGCTGGCAATACGGTGAAAAAGAAATTATGTACTATCATCGACGCGATGAAGGCTTTGCAGGGCGTCGCTTGTTGAAACAACGCTCGGGTTCTCGCACTTCTCATCATTAGTGACATACCCTTATGAACAAATATCGAGCGGTTCTTTTCGATCTCTTCGGCACTGTCGCCTTGTTTGATTATACCAAATTACCTGTGTTTGAGTGGAATGGTCAAACTTCTCGCTCGACGATGGGACGTGTGCGTGAGGTCTATGAGCAAAAAAAGCTTGAAGTACCGTTTGAGCAGTTCTTTCTCGCCCTTTCTGCTGTGAGTCGTGAACTGGGCGATTTGAGGACGCGGAATATGCGAGAATTTTCTTCGCTGCACCGTTTTTCGCAAACCTTATTGCGGGCCGGTTTTGCGGAGTCGCCAGAAACCTTGCGTCTGGCTGAAGAATTCTCTCTCTTGCATATGGATATTTTATCCGCATCGATGTCTGTACCCGTGACCCATGCCGAATTTTTGGCGCAAGTGCAACAGCGATATGCAACCGCCCTTGTCTCGAATTTTGATCATGGCCCTACGGCGAGACGTGTGCTTGGCGCACGCGCCAGCGCCTATCTGCGCCACATTGTGGTTTCTGATGAACATGGCTGGCGTAAACCACACCCGCAAATTTTTACCGATGCGTTGTCGGCGTTGGAGGTCCAACCTGGAGAAGCCTTGTTTGTTGGCGACTCTCCACAGGATGACATCGTAGGAGCGAAAACCGTGGGAATGGATATTGCGTGGGTAAACGCCTCTGGCGCTTCACTTCCTGATGGCGTTCCTAAGCCCGATTACACCATCCGAGCTATTCCAGACCTTGGCAAAGTGCTTTTCTAGTTGAGGCCCTATCCCCCTTGTCGGGTGCCTGTCCCGCCTTGGCGCAAACGCTTTCGTAAGATGGGGATGGCGTTGATTCGGACGACGCGTAACAAGTCCCAATAAATTCCGCGTGGCCGTGGATATACTGAACGCGTAGCGATCACTTCATCGGGAGTGATGAGAAAATCGACTGGAAGATCATGGGGGAACATAGGAATTTTGTAGGGGACAAGCTGTTGCGGATGGATGGTCGTAATAATGGGGGTGAGTTCGCGTACTTTGCCTTCTTCGCGGAGAAGCCCGTATTCCAGGTCAGCGAAACCGCCGCCCTTGCCGACGCGGGCTCCATCCCGCCCCACTGCTACTGAGCCGCAAATAATTAAGTCGGTCTGACGCATTTCACGTGGGGCGATGAGGCGACCATATTTAAGGGCTCCACGCATGTTTGCCGCCAGTAGAGCGCGGTTTCCAAGTTTTTGCGGATCAATTTCCAGGAAACATTTCTCTGCGCGTAAACTCGGAACAGCCATGTAGAGAATTTTTCCGTCTTGGAGCGCGGCGCGGCGAACTGGTAACTGAGGAGCATCTGGATTGACCTTGATAATTTGCGCGCGGCGCCAGACGGTCAGTTCACGTAACTGACGAGCTGCTTGCCCGGCGCCAACAAAATTAGGAATGCGCCCGGACGCTTGCGGAAAACGAATGGCTCCTTGCTGGGTTAAGAGTTGCCAAATAGAGTTGCGAATCTCAGCCTTCATTGTGGTCCACTGACCAGGATCTACAGGATACCGTTCGCGTATGGCCATGAGGTGCGACCTCTAAACCGGAAAACCCATATCAATGCCTTTGTCGCTCATACAGACCACAGAATACGGAAAAACACAATACTCTCTATACACAGGCCCCCCTGACCCGTGACAGTCCAAGTGGAATCCCTTACAATCCCTTCCCAGTTAGCCAAGGGGTGATGAGGGGAGTGCAAGAAAGAGAAAGTCGCGTTCTCTTTCCTTGGCTCTTCAAGTACGCGGTTGAGGTGATGGGGAGGAAGCAGCGGTGCTCACTACCCTGTGAATAACCTGTGGATATCTCTGTGAATAAAGAAGCGAATCGTAAAGAAAATCAGATGCTTGTTCGGTTGTGCTTATTTTGTAGGCGCCAAAGCCTGAGGAGGTAGCATGCCCCAGAAAGAACTCCGGACCGGGACTCAATCTCCAGCTGGTGAAAGTCGTGATGATCTGAAAAAGATCGAAAAATTTCTGCGGCTGCTGACGTGGCAGATGTTTTTTTTGCTAGCGTTACTTTTGTTTTTGGCTTTGCGTCCGCAGGCAGGACGATACCAATTCACTGTGGTCGGTGAAGACGTCGGCGTGTTCGATACATCAAATTCACAAGCGTGGATGATCAAGTTGCAGAAGAAAAGCGTTACTTCCGGAGATCAACTGGGCAAGGGCGCTACGTCAGAGGGAGAACAGCCCGCCCCCGCTAGCAGCGGCAATCAGGAAACACATTGAACAAATAAAAGGAGGAGATATGGCCCGTCTTGGAGTTGTTCTTTCCACCGCCACCGAAGCGCCCCCCAAGGAGTTCGTTGAACTTGGTTGTTTGGCGGAGGAGCAAGGATTCGAGGCGATTCTGGTGAATGAGGGTAGGGGCGACGCCCTCGCGTGCGCCGAAGCGATTGCGCTGCACACGTCGCGTATCAAGGTCGGCACGAATATCGCCAATATCTACTTCCGTCATCCGTTTCTGGCGGCCATGACCGCCGCGACTATTGCCGAATTATCAGAAGGACGAATGGTCTTGGGTTTTGGCGTCAGTCATAGACCCCTGCTCGAATCTTTAGGCGTCAAAATGGACCAGCCCCGGCAGTATATGCGCGAGTATGTACAGACGGTGAAGAAAGCCTTGCGTGGAGAATCGTTGGGCTCGTTCTTTCGGCCTCGTCATACCACTTATCCTTTGCCCGTGTATGTCGCGTCGGTAACGCAGGCGACGGCTGAAGTCGCGTGGGAATTACCGTGCAGAATCA
>JACXTT010002906.1_pt1 | contig 26833 bp, 18 predicted proteins | sample 9270951 | NCBI WGS metagenome assembly JACXTT01 (sample SAMN15532306, study PRJNA645909) | rock metagenome | isolation source: weathered quartz diorite | place: Puerto Rico | collected 2017-06-21 | reverse complement strand
ATGTGGCTCAGCACGCCGATGCCGAATTGCGCGAGGAGTGCCTTCGTAAGTGCGCCGACTGCGACTCGCGCCGCGGTTTCCCGGGCGCTGGCCCGCTCGAGAATGTAACGCGCGTCGTGAAAATTGTATTTCAGACTGCCGGCCAAGTCGGCGTGACCGGGACGGGGCCGCGTCAAGGCCTTGCGCTTATCTTCGGCGCCGTCGGTGTCTTCCACCGGAAGCGCTTCGGTCCAGTTTTTCCAGTCTTTGTTGCGGATGATTAAGCCGATGGGCGACCCGATGGTCTTGGAGTGCCGGACACCGGCAACAATTTCTACCTGATCTGTTTCGATTTTCATGCGCCCCCCGCGGCCGTAGCCCTGCTGGCGGCGCCAAAGTTCGCGGTTTATCGCGTCAAGCGAGACAGGAATGCCGGCGGGCAACCCGGTGAGAGTCGCGACCAGACATTCGCCGTGGGATTCGCCGGCTGTTTCGAAGCGGAGCATGCTTTTGGGAAAATCTCATGGTACAAGACCAGGCAGGCCGCTGGCCTGCTTACCACATCAAGCAAGCTTCGGCACTAAGAACGGTGCGCGGTAATCGCGCTTGAACATCTTCGTCGCCTCGGCGTCGCCCACGCAGGAGTAACTGGCGGCGTCGAAGTGCAGTGTGCGGCCGACCCGATAGGAAATGTTCGCCAGGTGCACGAGCGTCGTTGAAATGGCGCCTTCTTCGATTTCGGCCGTCAGATCGCCACGCTTGCGACTGCGAACGGCGTTGATGAAGTTGGCGAAATGGTCGCCGCCTTCTTTACCCGCCGGTCCCGGCTCCTGCTCCTTACCCATCCAGGTCTTGTATCGATCGTAGCCGTCAATGGCCAGAAAACCCTTCGAGCCGTAGAAGAGGTTGCCAATGGAATTGCTGGGAGTACTCTTGTCGAATTCGTGAATGCCGGCTTCGAGATTCGTCATCCAGTGCCGGACTTCGAAGGTCATCATCTTCTTCTTGCCGCCGTCGTTAAATTCGTACGTGGCAACGATCGTATTGGGCGTCTCCTGATCGTCGTCGAACATAAAGTGACCGCCGATGGCCGAGACCTTGGTGGGATATTTCACGCCGAGTCCCCAGCGGGCGATGTCGACCTCGTGGATCCCCTGGTTGCCGAGATCGCCGTTGCCGTAATCCCAGAACCAATGCCAGTTGTAATGGAAACGATTCTTGGTGAAAGCGTGTTTCGGCGCAGGGCCGAGCCAGAGATCATAGTCGACGCCGGCGGGTGCCGGCTCTTCGGGCGTATGGCCGATGGTGTTGCGCCATTTGTAGCACAACCCGCGCGCCATATAGACTTCGCCGAGGAAACCGTCGCGCATTTTCTGCACGGCGTCCTGGAGCGCAACCGCTGAGCGGCTCTGGCTGCCTTGCTCGACGATGCGGTCGTACTTGCGCGCCGCAGCGACAATCTGGCGGGCTTCGAACATGTCATGAGAGCAGGGCTTCTCGACGTAGACATCCTTACCGGCCTGGCAGGCCCAGATGGTCTGAAGCGTGTGCTGGTGGTTGGGCGTCGCGATGGAGATGGCGTCGATGGATTTGTCTTCGAGAAGCTTGCGGAGGTCGGTGAAGGCGGCGGGAGCTTTTTGCCGCTTGGATTCGACGAATTTCGAGGCGTCATTCAGCACCGACTGGTCGACGTCGCACACGGCGACGAGGTCGACATTGGGGATCGTGGTGAACGCACGTAGATGTGATTTGCCCCGGCCTCGCAGGCCAACGCAAGCGATGCGGACCGTGTCATTAGGACTTTTGGGCGCCGCGAGGGCGGAACCCACGGCGGCAGCCGAACTCATAAGGAAATGGCGTCTGTTCATGGTGGTGTTAGCGCTAACGCTATGAACTATCATACGCCAGCCAACAGAAAAGCGAGTGGTAGGGCGGACCCCCTTTTCTTTGCGGACCTGTTGTGATAACGTTTTAGCCAGTGTTTTTAGCTCCGGGCGCGAGCCCCGGAACTTATTGGGTGAGCTTACGAATCAGATCGGGTATGTTTTTGGGCGCCCGATGCGGAGGATGTTTCCATGCGCAAGCCAATCTTGAAAATCAGCATGGCGCTAGCCCTGCTGACCTTATTGATCGCTCCCACACAAGCTGCGATCATTTCGATCTCGAACCTGACAGATGGTATCCCTATAGTCAACACGGACCTGACGGGGAAAACGATTACAACCGCGTTTGAAGAGGCCTTGATCACAGGCGCTCTACTCATTGGCACCGTGCCACCGATCGCCGTTGGTACGCGATCGGTGATCTTACTCGAGCCAACTATCGACCCGTTTGGACCGCGCGTGAGCGATTTCGCCACGTTGACTGTGGGTGAAGTACAGCAGGGGCCGGCGGGCGTGTTCCAGGTGATCACGCTGTTCTTCCAGTCTGACGGCGCTGCCGGGTTTGACCGAAATGTTGCGGCGCTCCCGGCGAACACGCCGCAGATTCCGGAAACGGGCGACTTCCAGGACGTTTCTTCGCTACTGGGGAGCAGCCCCTTGCTGCAGATTCAACTGGCCTCGGATCTGGCAACATCGGAGCCGGCCGAGCCCGGGAGTTGGATGTTGCTCATTACGGGCTTGGGCGCAGCGGTCGCGTTTCGTCGGATGAAGAAATCGTTGTAGTCACAGTCGCCGGTTGACCCGAAGCGGCCAGGGTGGCCCTTCAACTCGATCAATTCTCGGGCCAACGCCGCAATCTAGGTGTGTGCCTCTAGTGCGCCTGAGCGACCCAAATTCACATTCAGGGTTATACTAGAGGCAGCAGGATCTCTGGTGGTCCGCACCTTAGGAAAGCGAGCGTTCTCTTGATGATCCCCACACATCGGTTTGTCAGCCTTCCCTGTGTTCTATGCTTGGCGGCCACCGCTTTCGGCCAGAACGCTACACCCGCACCCAAGCTCGACAAGGCTGCTTCTTACTACAACTACTCGTTGGGACATTTGTATGCCGAGCTTGCCTCCGCGTACGGCAATCGTGGCGACTACTTTAACAAGGCAGTTGAAAGCTATAGGGCGGCCCTAAAGTCGGACCCGACCGCGACTTTCATCTCAGAGGAACTCTCGGACCTGTACATTCAGTCCGGGCGCCTGAGAGAAGCTGTGCTCGAAGCCGAGGATGCGCTCAAGGAAAACCCGAACGACTTGAATGCACGCCGCTTACTGGCCCGCATTTATACGCGCATGATCGGCGATTCGCAAGCCAACCGGATCGACGAGGGCATGGTCAAAAAGGCCATCGAGCAATACCAGAAAATTACCGAGGGCGATCCGAAAGACGTTGAGAGCTGGCTCATGCTCGGCCGCCTGGACAAGATTTCGCAGAATTCTACCGACGCGCTGAAAGCCTACCAGAAGGCGTTGGAACTTGACCCGGACAACGAAGACGCCACCACCGGACTGGCGATGGTATATACCGACCTCGGTGACAATAAAGCCGCAGCCGACCTGCTCCGCAAGGTAACAGAAAAGAATCCGAACCCGCGCAGTCTGACGAATCTCGCCGGAGTGTACGAGCAGATGAAGGATTACGCGCTAGCGGCCGAAACTTTGCGCAAGGCGCTCGAACAACAGCCTGGGAACGCGGAGCTCAAACACGCGCTCGCCCAGGACCTGCTGCTGGCAGACCAGCTCGACGACGCATTGAAACTGTATCAGGACATCGTTGCCGAGGATGCCAAGGATACTCAATCGCTGTTGCGGATCTCGCAGATTTACCGGCAAAAGAAGGATTTCGCGAAGGCTCGCGAAGCGGCGGAAAAAGCTAAGCAGCTCGATCCGAACAATCTGGAAATCCTGTACAACGACGTGAATCTCCTGGAAGCGGAGGGCAAGATTCCGGATGCCGTCCGGACGCTCAAGGGCATTCTCGACACGACTGCGAAAAAGACCTACAGCGCTTCCGAGAAAAACAATCGAACGTTGCTGCTGGAGCGCCTCGGGTATCTTTATCGCACGGTCGAACAGTATCCCCAGGCAATCGAAGTCTTCCGCCAGATTCCCGATCTCGATGCAGACGCTGCGCCGCGCGCATCGGCTGAAATCGTAGAAACCTACCGGTTAGCGAAAGACTTCGGCAAAGCGGAAGTAGAAGCGGAAGCTGCTTACAAGAAATACCCCGACAACCGCGTGATTCGGACTGTTCGCGCTTCGCTGTTGGCCGATCTGGGAAAGACGGATCAGGCGATCGCCGAGACCAAGAAGCTGATGGACGGCAAGAACGATCGCGAAGCTTACATCAATCTCGCGCAGATTTACGAGAAGGCCAAGAACTTCACTGAAATGGCGAAGATGCTCGATGCCGCCGAAAAGCTGTCTCAGTCCGGCGACGAGAAGGAAGCGGTCATCTTCATGCGCGGATCAATGTATGAGCGCATGAAGAATTATCCGGCCGCCGAAGCCGAGTTTCGCAAGGTTCTGGATCTGAATCCCGACAACGCCTCGGCGCTGAACTATCTCGGTTATATGCTCGCCGATCGCAACATCCGGCTGGATGAAGCGCAAGGCTTCATCAGCAAAGCTCTGGCGCGGGAGCCCAATAATGGCGCTTATCTGGATAGTTTGGGCTGGGTCTACTATCGCCAGAACAAACTGACCGAGGCCGAAGAGAAGCTGCGGAAGGCGCTCGAGACCATGTCGCGCGACCCAACGGTCCACGATCATCTCGGGGACGTTTACTTCCGCGCCGGCAAGGTCCGTGAAGCTATCGCGCAATGGCAAAGCTCCATCAAGGAATATCAAACCAGCGCCCCCAGCGAGCAGGATCATAGCGAAGTCGCAAAAATTCAAAAGAAACTGGATGACGCCAAGGTTCGTTTGGCCCGGGAGACCGGCGCCAAGCAGCCTCAGTGATCCGAACCCTAGCATTCGTATTCCTCGCCGCGCTCACTGCGGACGCCCAAAAGTTCTACACCTACGTAGACGACCTCGGCCCAGACTACATCGAGTTGGCTTGGGGCACGGCCGACGGTCACAATACCATCGGGCGCTCCGCCCCGTCGAAGGGTGAAGCCACGGTTGAGATCGCCGGCCGCAAGCTGGTTACGCGGGCCAATCAACTGACGGTCGGCAACCTGACACCCGATCATTCGTACACCTATCGAGTTTCGATTGGGGAAAACAAAATCGGCGAAGGAGAGGTTCGGACTTGGGCTTCAAAATCCCAGTCGCTCGTGTTTTTCGTCATTGGCGACTTCGGAACCGGGCGCGCTCCACAATACCTGATTGCACGCGCTATGTGGGATGAGTTTCAAAAGCGCGCCAAGACAGACAATCCCGTGCGATTCATCCTGAGCATGGGCGATAACATTTACGGCAGCATCGCCGGTTTCCTGGGAGGCGCGCTACATACCGGCGCTGATGACGCCGACTGGGCGACGAAGTTCTATGCACCATACGAGCCACTGATCGCTCACATTCCTTTTTTCCCGTCGCTCGGCAATCACGATGGCAACGAGACCGAACGGCAGGGCGATCTAGCAGCCATCCTCGATAATTTTCCCTATCCCCAGGACAAGCCGGCCCGGTATTACAAGTTCACTTACGGCGATCTGGCGGAGTTCTATTCACTCGACAGCACCAAGAACACGGAGTCGGGAACAGCGCGCCCGGCTTACCTGGAAGACAGCGCGCAGTTCCATTGGATGCAAGTGGAATTCGCGAAGCCGCATCTCGCGTGGGTGATTCCGTTCTTCCACCATCCTCCTTTCACCGGAGGGCCGCTGCATGCATCGAGTCTCGAGCAACTCCAGCACTGGGTGAAGCTGTTCGCTGCATCTGGAGTGAAGGTGGTGTTCAACGGCCACGAACACAATTTTCAGGTCAGCGAAGCGAGCGACCGCACCAGCGGAATTTCGTTCATCGTCAGCGGCGCGGGCGGCGAACTTCGCACCGGTAATATCGAGGGCAAGATGAAGCGCTCCGGCATGCGAGCCTGGGCGCCGGAAAACCATTTTCTGGTGGTGGAAATCGAAGGCAAGACCATGAACGTGACGCCCGTGTCCTTTGAGCCGACGAAAGTTGTCGATGACGATCGCAACCCGGTCAAACTTCCTATTTCGATAACACTGCCTTAGTCGGGGCACAGTGCCAGCACTGGATGAAGCGCGTTATTGGACGGAGAAATAGCAGGCGCGGCCGAACAAGGTTCCGCCATTGACGCTAATAGCAATCTGTTCGCGCGGCCCATTGAGTCCCGCAGGAACTGTGGCATTGATTTGATAGACGCCAATCAGGCCCGGTGAGAGCCCGGCAAAGCTGACCGGCGCCGGGATGCCACCCATGAGCACCCGCACGGAGTATCGTAGCGTAGCCGGAGGCGAGAGCGGCGCGGCCATTCCAACCGGGATTTGTGGCCGAGTCGGTCCCAGACCGCTGGCGTAGATCTCGACGATCTCGCCGGCGCTGGCAGGATGCTCAGGGTCGGCCAACAAACCACTGCCTGCATGCAAAACAGCGTCCTGGCAGCCGCCCGAATTAGCCGCGGGCAGCGTCAGGACATTCGGTGAGATGGCGCGCACTTCCTGCTGTATGGAATTCGAGACTGAGCCGTCCGGGAAACGAATTTCAAACTTCGTGGGACCATCGGCCAGATCGGGATGCAGCTGCGCATTAATCTGCCAGGGTGTGGCGGCAAGAATCGGCGCCGGCCGGCCGTTGACCAGTAGCGCCAAGCCATTCATTGACGTAGGCAGCGGCAGGGCGGTTGCGGCGCTCACCGTGTCTCCTTCAAAATTCGCCCCAAACGCGGTAATCAAACCGCCGACTGGGGGAAACAGGAAGTTGAAACTCACAGCATCTACGACGCCTCTGGGCTCGAGCACGTGCGGCGCGTAAAACGCCGCGAGCCCCGTGCCGTCAGTTCGGACCGACCACACCGCTCCCCGCGAGTACGAATCGAGCTGAGTTGGTCCCCAGAGGCTGTGGAACGACGAGCCAACAGGTCCCAGCGTGAAGAACACGCGCGATCCATCGGCGGTGATCACAGGGCTGGACGCAGATGACAAACGGAAGCGAGTGAGTGCCCGGCGCGATGAGCCGTCGCTGCGGGCGGTATAGACCTGTCCCTTACAGGTGAAGGCGATTTGGGCGCCGTCGGCCGATATCGAAGGCCAATCACACTTTTCGTCGGCCTGCGTGATGGCGCGTAGGCTCGAACCGTCGGCGGCTACGGTCCAGATCTGCGATGGAGCATCTTGTGCGGTACCCGCGAAAGTGTCGAACGCGATCAGGTCGCCTGATGCGCTGATGGTTGCGCCGGCGCTGATTTGCGCCTGCGCTCCCCTTTCTGCGGGCTTCGTGAAATGCGTGACGGCGCGCACGTCGCTACCGTCGAGATTCATCAAATAGACATTCGCAGGCGGCTGCGGGAGAGCATGGGTCGCAAAAGGATCGGCCGAAGTGAAGACGATGGCGCCGCCCTTGGAAACTACACGTTGTGCCCCGGGCGCCAGCGCGCCCCGGTGCAAGAAGATTAGTCCGGTACCGTCGACATTGGCCGCGTAGATCGGTGCGCCGTAGGAGGCAGTGTGCGTCGAGGGAAGGCCAAACGCATCGAACAGAATCTTGTCATTGCCGGCGAAGTGCGGGCTTCCAGGCGAGCGCGACGGATTGGCGATCGAAAACTCCTCGCCATTCGTGCGCTTGACAATCCGCAGTTTGGCCCCGGGAGTATTGGACTGGGTGTAGGCGAGTAGCGAACCATCGCCGCTCACGGTGAATTCTGTTACGGTTTGATCGCCGTCGCCCGCAATTCGCGTGAGACGGCGCGGAGCTGCCGAATCGTTGATGAAGATCTCGGCGCCGCCGGCGAGCCCATCGGATGTGAAAGAGGAACCGAAAAAGACGCGCTGCCCCAAGTCGTCCAGAGCCGGCGGAAGGATCTTGAGAGATTGGGCGTGGAGTGCGGTCCAACCGCACAACAGGACGACAACCAGTCCCCGCATCAACACCCCGTTACAAACAGAATAGCGCTTCCCGTTTCGACCGCGCCTAGCTGGAGATTGTACAATAAGTGCCCGTGGAATACTTACCCTGGGACTCCGTTCCGCTCGAAGTGATGAGCGACATGATCTCGCGCAAGGTGATCAGCGGCGACAAAGCCATGGTTGCGCAAGTTTTTTTGAAGAAAGGCGCGGTGGTGCCCGAGCATCATCACGAAAGTGAACAGCTAACCTACATCATGGATGGCGCGCTTAAATTCGAGCTGGAAGGCAAGACAGTGATCGTGCGGAAGGGTGAAGTCCTGCGGATTCCCTCGAACGTTCCGCATCGCGCCGTAGCGCTCGAGGACACGCTCGACCTGGACATTTTTTCGCCGGTCCGGACGGATTGGCTGAAGAAGGACGACGCGTATTTGCGGGAGGGCAAGCGGGAGAAAGGTTGAGCGTCGAGCTGGTTACTCCGGCAATCCCATGCGCCGCAATAGATCTGAGTAGCGAGGATCAGACCGCAGCGAATCCATTCGCGGGTCGGTCTTGATGAACGTTACAAAGTACGACCGTTCATGGCAGGCGTTATTTAACCATTCGAACGCCTGATCGTTGTCGCCGAGCGCCGTGTAAACGAGAGCGACCTGGAATGCTCGATCCGGTGCCGGCAAGGACTGCTTCAGCACCGTCAATTCTCGCAGCGCTTGCCTCATCCGCCCCGCTGCTGCATACGCATGCGCCAGGGAGCCAACGGAGATCATCCGAAAAAACGGGTCCGCATCGTTGAGTTTCACCGCCAGCTCGCTTTGTTCGAGTGTCGTGCGAACACGCTCGATCGCTTCGTCATACCGGCGTGCTCGAAGGAGGTATTGCGCCAGGAAGTGGTGGCCGACTGGCGAATACGGATCCAACTGAAGTTTTCTCCGTATTTCTGCGACGGCTTGATCCATCCGGCCAAGACGTACCAGGCACTCAGCATATCCGGCATGCGTGTCCGCGAGATTAGGGTTCAATTGAACGGCTCGTGCGAATTCCTTCTCCGCGTCGTTCCATTTCCAATCGCGGTTCTGCAGAAGCCCGGCGAGCGAGGCGTGAGCTTCCGCGAGCGTCTCGTCTAAATCCAGAGCTTTGGTGGCCGCCCCGTTCCATTTCGCTGTGCCCTCGTTAGCTGGCATGAGGCCGAAATTTACAGCCCCTCCGTAGGCGCCTGCCAACGCCGCATAGGCAGGAGCATAGCCCGGGTCCTTTTCAGTTGCCTGTTGAAGATAACGGAGAGCCTTCTCAGTCCCTCCCTTTCTTTGGCTCCAGTAAAGCCCCCACATGTAAGCCTCTTGTGCCTCCGGATTAACGGGACGCGGATTGAGTAATCGCGCCTGTTCCTGGGGCGTCAGTTTGGCCCCGATCTCTCCGGCTATTGCTTGCGCCAACTCGCCTTGCAAGGCCAATACGTCGCGCAGGTCACGCTCGAAACTCTTTGCCCATAGCTGGCGATCGTTGGAACCGTCGATCAGGTGAGCCGTGATCATTACTCGGTTTCCCGAACGTTGAACTGCACCCTCCACTAATGCATCCACCTGTAATTCCCGCGCAATCTCCGACGCGGGTTTCTTGGTTCCACCGTAGCGAGTCATCGAGCTTTGCGCGATCACGCTGAGCGCGCTGATCTGCGCGAGACCCGTGGTCAACGCCTCGGTCATACCATCGGTGAAGTATTCCTGATCCGGGTCGCGCGAAAGATTCCGCAGCGGTAAAACAGCGATGGAGCGGATCTGCGCAGGCGTTGCTTCTCTCATCTCCGCAACAAACCGGTACCCGCGTTTCGGAATCGTCTGGATATAAGAAGTCCCCGGCGGATTCTCCCAGAATCGTCCGGGGTTGCGACATGTTGTAGTTCAGATTGCCTTCTTCGACGAAGGTATCCGGCCATACGGCTTTGATCAGCTCTTCCCGAGAAACTGATCGGCCTGCGTTGGCAACCAGGAAGGCCAGTGTGTCGAAGACCTTGGGCGTGATCGATACCGGCTCGCCATCGCGCTGAAGGACACGCGCTCCAGCGTCCAGAAGAAAAGGCCCGAATTGGTAGATGTGCCCTGACAAGGCCCGTTACTCCGGCAATCCCATGCGGCGCAATAGTTCCGCGTATCGCGGATCAGAGCGTAGCGAGTCCACTCGCGGATCTGTTTTGACGAGCAGCATGCTGAGCGCACGGTCACGGAAGGCGCCCTCCAGCCATTGGAACGCCCGATCCTTGTCTCCGAGCGCCGCGTAAACTAGAGCCATTAGGAACGCCCGATCCGGCGCTGGCACGGAGCCCTTCAGGAGTTCGAGTTCTCGCAACGCTTCTGCTCTCCGCCCGCTGCTTGCAAAGGCATGGGCCAGGCAGCCGATGGAAATCATCCGTACGTACGGGTCGAGTTCATCAGTTTTCGCAGCCCGCCGCAGCTCTTCGATCGCCAGTGGATATAGCCCTTTAAGTTGATATGCCGTGCCTAAGAATACATGTTCCATTCCAGCGTCTGAGGGTGCCAAATCGCTTCGCGCTATGCTCTTGCGGATGCGTTCGACGGCCTCGTCGTAACGGCGCGCCCGAAGAAGATACTGCCCTAAGAAGTGGAGCCCCTGTGGGGAATATGGGTCTAGCTGCACTTTCTTCTGTACCTCTGTGACGGCCTCGTCGACGCGGCCGAGTGCCATCAACCACGTGGAATAGAGGAGATGGGCGTCGGCGAGATTGGCGTTCAACTGAATGGCTAGCAGCAACTCTCGCTCGGCATCGCGCCATTTCCAATCCAGATTAAGGAGCACTCCTCCAAGCGCGTAATGAGCTTCCGCGGATGTGCTGTCCAATTCAAGAGCCTTGGTAGCGGCCGATCTCCACTTCGAATTCGCCTCGTCCGGTGGCATGAGTCCCACTTGACCGGCAATGCCATAGGTCAAGGTCAAAGCAACATAAGCAGGAGCAAATTCCGGATCCTTTCGAATGGCTTGTTGCAGGTAGTCGAGAGCTTTTTCGGTCCCTCCCTTTCTCTGATTCCAGTAGAGCCCCAACATGTAAGCCTCTTGTGCCTCCGGATTCACGGGCCGCGGATTGTGCAATCGCGCCTGTTCCTGGGGCGTCAGTTTCGCTCCGATCTCTCCGGCTATCGCTTGCGCCAACTCGCTTTGCAAGGCCAGTACGTCGCGCAGCTCGCGCTCGAAGCCCTTCGCCCATAGCTGGCGATCGTTGGAGCCGTCGATGAGGTGAGCCGTGATCATTACTCGGCTACCTGAACGTTGAACCGTTCCTTCAACCAGTGCATCCACGCTCAATTCCCGGGCGATCTCCGACGCGGGCTTCCTGGTTCCGCTGTAGCGAGTCATCGAACTTTGCGCGATTACGCTCAAAGCGCTGATTTGTCCTAATCCTGTGGTCAACGCCTCGGTCATACCATCAGTGAAGTACTCCTGATCGGGGTCGCGCGAAAGATTTCGCAGTGGCAATACAGCAATGGAGCGGATCTGTTGTGGCTTTGGCTTGAAGATCTTCGTTCGCCAGAACACCAAGCCGCTGGCGATGATCATCACAACAGCCAAAGCCGCAACCCAACTCCACTTACGCCTCGTCCCGGGCTGTTCTTCGTTGATATCGGCTACAAATCGATACCCGCGCTTTGGAATGGTCTGAATATAAGGTGTCCCCGGCGCCGATTCTCCAAGAATCGTCCGAAGCTGCGACATGTTGTAGTTCAGATTGCCTTCTTCGACGAAGGTATCCGGCCACACCGCTTTGATCAGCTCCTCTCGTGAAACCGTCCGGCCGGCGTTGGCTACCAAGAAGAGCAGCGTGTCGAAAACCTTGGGCGTGATCGAGACCGGCGTCCCGTCCCGCAGCAAGATTCGCGCCCCGGCATCCAGCCGAAATGGCCCGAATTGGTAGGTATATCCAGCCACGTCCAGTTACTCCGGCAATCCCATCCGAAGTAGCAGCTCTTTGTAGCGGGGATCAGAGCGCAAAGAGTCCATCCGAGGATCGACCTTGAGCCAGGTCAAAGTGTACGACCGCTCATCGTACGCTTTGTCCAGCCATTCAAAGGCCCGACCTTTTTCTCCTAGTCCTGCGTAAACCGTAGCCATTTCGAACGACAAACTGGGAGAACCCGGCATTGCCTTCAGAACAGCCAACTGTTGCATTGCCTCGTTCTTGCTTCCTGAAACCGCATAGACGTATGACAAGAGCGCAACTGGTAAGAATCGCTCTCTTGGGACCTCCATGAGGTTTATTGAGGTCTTAAATTCCTCTATTGCCTGCGTTGGATTCCCCTTCATGAAGTCAGCATCGCCAAGAATCATGTGGCGCCATGCAGTGTTCGATGGCGTCAGATCAGGTAGCACCGGCATTGTGCGAACGAGCTCGATCGCTTCGTCATATCGCCTCGCGAAAACGAGGCCTACGCCCAGGTACTGGTATCCAACCGGCGAAAATGGATTCAATTGCACTGCGCGCTTTGCTTCTGTGACAGCTTCGTCCGTGCGTCCGAGAGCGCCTAGCAAGTCCGAATACGATCTGTGTGTTTCCGGTAGGCTAGGGTTCAATTGAATGGCTCGTTGGTATTCTCTTTCGCCGTCTCGCCAATTCCAATCATGAACGTGAAGGAGAAAGCCGAGCGCGGCGTGCGCTTCAGCTACTGTGTCGTCCAATTGGAGAGCGCGAGTAACGGCTGCCCTCCATTTTGCGTTGCCCTCTTTTAAGGGGACTCTGCCGCTGTTGACGGCGTCACCGTAAGCGTTCGCCAGTAAGGCCTGCGCCGGGGCATAATTAGGATCACTTTGAACAGCTTGTTGAGCGTATTCAAAAGCCTTCTCATCGTCGCGGTCCGACCAATAGACGGCCCTGAGATACGCTTCCTGCGCCTCTGGCCTCACCGGGCGTGGGGTGTTCAGGCGAACTCTTTCCTGCGGTGTCAACTTCGCTCGGATTTCTTCAGCGATAGCTTGCGCCACCTCATTTTGCAAGGCCAGCACGTCGTGCGCGTCTCGCTCGAAGCTCTTGGCCCACAAGTGGCGATCGCTCGATCCCTCGATCAGTTGGGCCGTGATGAGTACGCGGCCGCCGGAGCGCTGAACGGCACCCTCAACTAGCGCGTCTACGTGCAACTCGCGCGAAATCTCGGCCGTGGTTTTTTTGGTTCCCTGGTAATGAATCGCCGAGCTTCGCGCGATTACGTTGAAAGCGCTGATTTGAGCCCGGCTGGTCGTCAACACCTCGGTCAAGCCGCCGGCGAAGTACTCCTGATCGGGATCGCGGGAAAGGTTCGCGAGCGGCAACACTGCAATGGAGCGGATCTGCTGCGGTCGCTCTTTGACCAACTTGGTGCGCCAAAGCACCGCTCCCCCGGCCGCAAGAATCAGAGCAGTCGCTGAGACAATCCAGATGATGGCATGCTTGCGCGGTGGTTGAGTCGGAGACCCTTGCGGCTTCTGGGCCTTATCCTCTTGAGTAATCTCCACAACAAAACGATATCCGCGCTTCGGAATGGTCTGGATATAGGGAGTCCCGGGAGCGGATTCTCCAAGAATTGTCCGAAGCTGCGACATGTTGTAGTTCAGGTTGCCTTCTTCGACGAAAGTATCCGGCCACACAGCTTGAATCAGTTCCTCGCGGGAGACCGTGCGACCGGCGTTCGCAACCAGGAAGGCCAGCGTATCGAACACCTTGGGCGTGATCGAGACGGGCTCGCCGTCGCGCTGAAGGACTCGCGCGGCTTCGTCCAGCCGGAACGGACCGAATTGATAAATGTTTCCTTCCACACCCGTCTACTCCGGTAGGCCCATGTGGTGCAGCAGTTGTGAATAGCGCGCATCAGAACGCAAAGGGTCGATTCGAGGATCGGTCTTGATGAGCGAGAACATGAGCGACCGCTCTTGGAAGGCGCGGTCCAGCCATTGATAGGCTTGATCTTTATCTCCGAGCGCCCCATAGACGAAAGCGATGTGGTACGCGCGATCGGTTATTGGCGGAAACTTTTTCAATAGTGCCAAATTGCGTAGCGCTTCGGCTTTGTGCCCGGTCCTTGCGTAGCCGAAAGCCAGGCAGCCGTAGGAAGTCATTCGCAAGTATGGATCCGTTTGACTGAACTTCACGCCGTTTTCCAGTTCTTCGATTGCCTGCGGATACGTCCCCTTGAAAAAATATGCCAATCCTAACGCGATGTGTTCCGAGGCGGCATCGAGAGGTGCCAGGTCACTCCGCTCCAGGTTTTTGTGGATGCGTTCAATTGCTTCGTCGTAGCGGCGCGCACGAAAGAGGAATTGCCCCAGGAGCCTGGGCCCCTCCGGAGAATATGGATCCAGCTGCACTTTCTTTTTCATCTCCACAATGGCTTCGTCGATCCGGCCGAGCGCCACCAAACAAACCGCATAATCGCGGTGGGTTTCGGGCAAGTTGGGGTTCAACTGAACAGCGCGCTGAAATTCTCTCTCGGCGTCGTACCACTTCCAGTCCTGAAACAGCAGCAATACTCCCAGTGCTGTGTGGGCTTCGGCAAGCGTATCATCCAACTCGAGAGCTTTGGTGACGGTGGCGCTCGATTTCGAATAGGCCTCTTTCGGTGGCATGACGCCGTACAAACTAGCCTCTTGATAGGTGTTAGCCAAAGCAGCATAAGCCGGGGCATAGCCGGGATCCTTTCGCACGGCCCGCTCCAAATACTCAAGAGACTTCTCGGTGCCTCCCTTTCTTTGGCTCCAGTAAAGCCCCCACAAATACGCTTCCTGCGCCTCCGGATCCACAGTGCGGGGATGCTGCAGGCGAGCCTGTTCCTGCGGTGTTAGTTTCGCACCGATCTCGCCAGCGATGGCTTGCGCCAACTCGCTTTGCAAGGCCAATACGTCGCGCAGGTCACGTTCGAAACTCTTCGCCCATAGCTGGTGATCGTTGGAACCGTCGATCAGATGAGCCGTGATCATCACTCTGCCACCCGAGCGTTGAACCGTTCCTTCAACCAGGGCGTCCACGTTCAATTCCCGGGCGATCTCCGACGCGGGTTTCTTGGTTCCGCTGTAGCGAGTCATCGAACTTTGCGCAATGACGCTGAGCGCGCTAATTTGCGCAAGACCAGTTGTCAGCGCATCGGTCATGCCGTCGGCGAAGTACTCCTGATCGGGGTCGCGCGAAAGATTTCGCAGAGGCAAAACAGCAATGGAGCGGATCTGTTGTGGCTTTGGCTTGGCGATCTTCGCTCGCCAGAGCACCACGCCCCCGGCGATCAGAATTACCGCAGCCGCAGCCACGGCCGCAACCCACAGCCGTTTCCGAATCGGTGCGGCCCTCGGTTCGCTGATATCCGCCACAAATCGATACCCGCGCTTTGGAATGGTCTGAATATAAGGTGTCCCCGGCGCCGATTCTCCAAGAATCGTTCGGAGTTGCGACATGTTGTAGTTCAGGTTGCCTTCTTCGACGAAGGTGTCCGGCCATACAGCTTTGATCAGCTCCTCTCGTGAAACCGTGCGACCGGCGTTGGCAACCAGGAAGACCAGCGTGTCGAAAACCTTGGGCGTGATCGAGACCGGCGTCCCGTCCCGATGCAACACCCGCGACCGACCATCCAGGTGGAACGGACCGAATTTGTAAATTTGTTCCTCCATGATCAGTCCGCTATCTCGACAGTTCCATCAGCCAGATATTAGACGTGAATTCTCGCGCCGTGCCGACAAAACCGCCCCCAACGGCATTGAATCGGTCAGTTCCCTGGGCCGATTCACTGACATCGCGTGGAAAAACACGAGAAGAGAACTCGTACACGCGGAATGGCCCCCCTGCCGGATGGTGTTTCCGATCGATGCGCTGCGCCATCAAGTATCTTTGGCCGGGCACGAAGCTGACGAAATAGACCAGCTCCCCATTCGGCGACCAGAAAAGGTCCGTTAGCCCTGGTAAGCCTGAAACGGCTGCGAGAATGATCCATTCCTGTTCAGGTATGAGAGCGGCGCCCCGGAAGGGGGCTACTATCAATTGAGCGCCAACATTTTGCCGCATGGTGAACGCAATCCACTTTCCGTCCGGTGAAAAGCGCGGTTCGAATATCGAGTAGTGCGAGTGCTGCAACACTACTGCCGACCGCCCCGATTCGACCTCTACGGCGTTGATATGCTTTCGCGGCCCATCCGTCCGCGCAGCCAGGAACCACTTGGCGTCCGGAGATAAGCTGTGAGTGGGGCCGCAGTCGTCACACAATTTCCGCGGCGAGCCACCGGCTGAGCGTATCACGGAAACAGCCCAAGGATTCGAAGAAAGCGAATGCGTAGTGTACAGGACCGTTGATCCATCCCCGCTAATCAGTGGGCACCATTTCTCTTCCCGGTCCGCCACCAAGACTCGCTCCGCACCATTCGCCATGTCTCTCAGGTAGATATCGAAATTCTTCCCTCGCCTCGAACTGAAGACCAGCCTCTTACCATCCGGCGGAACATATGCATCGGCATGAAGGGCGTTCTCGGAAGTGAGCCTTTGTAACGTGCCCGTTAGACGGCCTTGGTTGGTGTCTGCCGACAGCGTCCACACTGCGCTGGCGAAAGCACTACTTTGAAACGCGACTTTTCCGCTTGCCACCGAGAGCCACTTGTCGCCTGTCTCTGTGCCCAAGGTTAATTGTTCAGGCTCAGTGAGAATCTGCCAGTTGCGGCGGTTGAAAGGCACCCGGTAGATCTGCGACGAATCTCCTGCCTGTACCCAGAAAACAATCACTTCGCCGGGAAGCCACGCGTTCACGGCGCCCGCCGTCATCTGATGTTTCTGCGCCCATTGATTCCACCCGGTTTTCTCTGGAATTCCGCCCTCGGCAGCGACCACCCAAGAATCGATACTCTGCGGTTGACCAACCTTCTGGCCGAAAAAGCAAATTAGCCGGCTGTCCGGCGACCAGAGCGGCTGATCGCCGCCGAACTGTGTCCACAGAGAATAGCCGTGCGTTAGGGTCCGAGGCGGCCCGCCACTCACGGGAATCACGCAGAGTTCAAATGAGGGGAAACAAATGTACGCAATGCTACGTCCGTCCGGCGAAGCTCTCGGCCAGAAGCCACCTTCGGCGAGGAGTTGTGGCTGCCCCCCTAGGGCCGATACTTCGTAGATACCTTGCGGCGCACCCTCGCCAAGCGTGGAGAAGTAGACTTTGGAGCCGTCGGCTGAGAATGCCGGGAAACGGTTGGCTACGGGACCTTTCGTCAACCGCAGGGGAGATCCGCCGGCGGTCTGCTGCACCCAAATGTCGGACCGGCCCGGCCCGGCCCGATCGGACATGTAGGCCACCACCCCTCCGGCGGGGGAGAGCGCCGGAAACTCGGTTTCGGCGTCGTCGTGAGTAAGCTGGTGGAGATTGACGTGGGATGTAGGTTGGGAACGTGCACTCCACGTCCACCAGACGCCGGCGAGAACCAACAGCCCCACTCCGATCATGATCCAACCAAGCCGAGGTTTGTGCCGGAGACGCGCATTTTCAATCGCGCTCCCTTGGCCGATATCTGCTACAAACCGGTACCCGACCTTCGGAATGGTCTGGACATACGGCACGTCAGGCTCGCGCTCTCCAAGGATCTTACGCAATTGCGACATGTTGTAGTTCAGATTACCTTCTTCGACGAAGGTATCCGGCCATACGGCTTTGTTCAGTTCCTCGCGGGAGACCGTGCGACCGGCGTTGGCCACCAGGAAGACCAAGGTGTCGAACACCTTGGGCGTGATCGAGACCGGCTCGCCGTCCCGCAGCAAGAGACGCGCTCCCGCGTCCAGCCGAAATGGTCCGAATTGGAGGACAGGTCCCGCCATGCTCAGCTACTCCGGCAGTCCCATTCGCCGCAACAGTTCCGCGTAGCGTGGGTCAGCGCGTAAAGAGTCCATGCGGGGGTCAACCTTGATCAGCGACATCTGGTAGTCCCGCTCATCGTAGGCTTTGTCCAACCACTCGAAAGCCCGATCTCTATCTGAAAGGGCCGTGTAAACCACAGCCATCCCATACGAGTGTTGCGGCGATGCGGGCATTCCTTGGAGAATCCCCAGCTCCTTGAGTGCCTCACCTTTTCTGCCTGAAACAGCAAACGCGCGAGCCAAAGCCGCAACACGGTACCCTTGGCCTTCAGGCCACGGCAGGGCTTGTTGAAGCTCCTCGATCGCTTGCGTAGGAACTCCTTTAAAGTCGTATGCCAGGCCGAGAACAAAATGTGCCCACCCAACACCGCCTGGCATATCTAGCCCGAGCATCTTGCGGCCATGCTCGATCGCTTCATCGTAGCGCCTGGCGCGAAGTAGCGCGTAACCCTGTATCAGGTATGAAAAGAGCACGTTAGGATCGAGGTGAAGGCCTCTGGTTGTCTCCGCAAGAGCCTCGTTCGTCCGGCCTGTGGACGCCAGGCAATCGCCATAATTCAGGTGAGCGTCCGCCAAATTCGGATTCAATTGGACCGTTCGCAGGTAATCTCGCTCGCCGTCGCGCCAGTTCCAATCGTCATAGTGGAGGAGGAAAGCCAGCGACAGATGAGCTTCCGCGAGGGTATCATCTAACTCCAGCGCCCTGGTGACCGCCGCCCTCCATTTCGCGTTGGCTTCTTTGGCGGGAATGACCCCCTCAAACATAGCGACGTAGTAAGTGCCGGCAAGCGCGGCATACGCAGGAGCGTAGTTAGGATCTAGTTGAATGGCCCGCTGGAGGGTTTCCAGGACCAACCGCTTGTTGGAGCTGCTGTGAGCCAAGTACACTCCCCGCAGATACGCATCCTGCGCCTCGGGATTGACGGGGCGGAATCGAGCGAGCCGGGTCTGCTCCTGCGACGTCAGTTTCACGCGAATTTCCTCGGCAATCGCTTGCGCCACTTCGCTTTGCAAGGCCAGAGCATCCCGCAGATCGCGCTCGAAGCCCTTTGCCCATAGCTGCCGATCATTGGAGCCGTCGATTAGGTGAGCCGTGATCATTACTCGGCTACCCGAGCGTTGAACGGTTCCTTCGACCAGTGCATCCACGTTCAATTCCCGGGCGATCTCCGACGGGGCCTTTTTCGTTCCGCTGTAGCGAGTCATCGAACTTTGCGCGATTACGCTCAAAGCGCTGATTTGTCCCAATCCCGTGGTCAACGCCTCGGTCATACCATCAGTGAAGTATTCCTGATCGGGGTCGCGCGAAAGATTCCGCAGTGGCAATACAGCAATGGAGCGGATCTGTTGTAACTTTGGCTTGGCGATCTTCGCTCGCCAGAGCACCACGCCACCGGCGATGAGAATTACCGCAGCCGCAGCGGCGAGCCACATCCATTTCCGACTCGGTGTAGCCGTCGGTCCGCTGATATCCGCAACAAACCGGTACCCACGTTTCGGAATGGTCTGAATATAGGAAGTCCCCGGCTCCGATTCTCCAAGAATCGTCCGAAGCTGCGACATGTTGTAGTTCAGATTGCCCTCTTCGACGAAGGTATCCGGCCACACGGCTTTGATCAGCTCCTCGCGCGATACCGTCCGGCCCACGTTCGACACCAGGAAGGCCAGCGTGTCGAAAACCTTCGGTGTAATCGAGACCGGCTCGCCGTCCCGGAGCAAGACACGCGCTCCCGCGTCCAGCCGGAAAGGCCCGAATTGGTAAGCATGCCCGGGCACAGATTTCTCAGATTCTCTAACAAATTCTAAGCCCTTTTCTAACAGAAACCAAAGGACTACTAAGCACCGCCCCGCTTACGCTCGACTCGCTTGACGTTTGGAGGCGAGCGGAAATGCGACTCATTTTTCCCTGGACGATGGCTGCAATGGCAGTAATTAATTTTCAACCGGTGCTTGCCGGTCAGGACAAAACGGTGGTAACGGTTTACATGGTGAACGAAATCGTGGCGCCCGGTCCAGTCACGATTGCGGCAGAAGCACAGGCCGGACAAATGTTCCAAACTGTCGGAATATCGATTCACTGGCGCAGCGGAAAGCCCCGGGAAACTCTGAGTCCGAACACATTTGTCATCCAGATGATAGAACGGACGCCGAAGGACTATTTGCCCGGTGCGCTGGCCCAGGCATTGCCTTATGAGCGCATGCACATCCAGGTCTTCTATCAGCGAATCAAGGACGCGGTGGTTCCTAATACCGTGCCGTCGCTACTGGCGCACGTTCTGGTGCATGAGATCACCCACGACTTGCAGGGCATAAACCGTCATTCGGATGACGGCATCATGAAGGCCCATTGGGATGCCAACGACTACCTGGTGATGCAATCGAGACCCCTTGCTTTTACGCAAAAGGACATTGGTCTCATACGACGGGGATTAAGTCCTCGCGAAGCTGAAGCTCTGGCGGAAAAATAGCGCGCTAGTTGTTTTCCGCCGCGGCGTTCGTCACCGGCACGAAGCGGTAACCGGCGGGCGTGATTTCGAGCTCACGGATCTTGCCGCGCGGGCCCAGCGGTCCAATCGGCTTTCCGTCGATGCTGATCTCTACTCCACCGGCGTTGCCCACGCGTACCAGAGCCTTTTCGGCGAATTCGATCTGACGGGTTTCGTCCTTGGCGAGCAGTTTTCCGAACAGCTCTTTGCCATCCGAAGTAGCTGAAACCCATGCCGGTTCCATGACGCGAATCTCGGCGTGACGTGTGGCTGGATTGGTGGCAGGCACAACAGACGTTGGCTTCGCCGGACTGGCCGTGATATTAGCAGGCCGAGCGGTAGGAGCAAGTGCTCCTGCGCTGTGCCTGTAAGACCAGAACAGCGATCCGGTAAACGACATCATCGCAATTGCGGCAGCCGCCGCCAAGGGCATTCTCCAGGATTTGTGCCGGGATTGCGGCTCCGTTCGCGGAGCCTCGGGCTTGGGAGGTTGCGGAAGGAAGATCTGCTGCGGAACCGGGGCGGGCGGCGGAGACATCGGTGGAGGCGCCGACGGAATCGAAGGCGTCCTCTCAGCTACACGTTCGGCCACGCGCTCGACGATCGCCGCACGAAGAGTGCCGTCCGTTCTGGGGCCGTCAGAATCCTGCGACCATTGCTCCACCAGTTGCTTCACTGCGGCTTCCACTAACCGGTCCCGGTGCTGATCGACATACTCAAACAGCCGTTGATCGAGTTGCGCTGTCTCCTGGGGCGCGGCTGCGGGCGGGTCCGCGATGATCGACGCCTTGATCCGGCTGCGATAGTCGGCAATCACGAATCTAATTTGCTCGGGCTTGGTCTGGCCGGCCGAAAGGGCTGCTTTGTTGACGGCATGAATCCGCTCCGCGCCGATGGCGAACTTCTCTCCGCGAGGCTGGGAATAGCGAACATCGGCCAGGACGAGGTGATCTTCCACCTCGAGCACGATCACTTCATCGATCGCCACATCCTGGTCGGTCACAAACTTCATGCCGGTGGCAGAGATGTCGAGCAGCAGACATTCCAGGTCACGCTCCGGATGATCGACCAGAGTCAACTTGGCTGGAGCGTAGATTTGGAAACGTGGCTCCCGTCTGCCGTCCATAGTCGTCGAGATCGGCATTTCTCCGGAAATCCATTAGCGGACGTTACGTGCCAGTTGTCACCGCTGGATGCGAAACCCAAGATCATTGGGGCTGATCTAATCACCAGAAGGGAGTCAGTGGCTTCAATGAAAGTATCCGTATATCCAATACTAATGGGCTTGGCGCTGGTGGGCGCAGCCTATCCGCAGTCGGAAGTACCTCGCTTCAGCGGAAGCGTAGGCGGCGGTTTTACAACCCCGGTATACAACACGGGAAGGCGTCTGGACGTGGGATGGAATGCCGGTGGAGGAGTGGGAGTGAACATCTCGCGATACCTGGGCGTGGAGGCGCAGTTTCAGTTCAACGAATTGGGTGTAAACAACTCGACCCTGAATGCCTTGCAGTTTCCGGGAGGGGACCTGCGCATGTGGTCTCTCACGCTCGATCCGGTCATCCATTTTGCTCCGTCCAACCGGTTCAATCCGTACATCATCGGTGGAGGAGGGCTGTATCATCGAACGATCGAGTTCACCGCGCCAACCGTAGCGACGCTCACCGCCTTCGATCCTTTCTTCGGGCTGTTCTTTCCGGTCGCAGTTCCGGCTAACCAGGTTCTGCAGTCGATGTCGACATATAAAGGTGGCGTGAACGGCGGCATGGGATTCTCGGTTCCGATGGGCAGCAGCAAAGTGAAGTTCTTCGCGGAGGCTCGTTATCATCACATGTACACGAGGCCGCGCGCGACGACGATGCTTCCTGTAAGCTTTGGGATCCGCTGGTAGACGCGAGTATTGCTTTGCCCGTGTGCGGTGATCCACGACTGTGTCAGCCTGGACGCACTCGCTAGATCGAGAGGCTCACGAACTAGCGTCAGATCAAACAATCCAGGTTTGGCCTTTCGCGTGACACTCACGAACAACTTAAAGGAGCCAGCCTATGTTGTTCGTGAAATATCTCTTGATCGCAAGCGGATTCGGCCTGCTGTGTACGGCGGCCGGCATCCTGATACATGACCTGTACCGGATATTCCGGTTTCGACCATCGTCGTTCGCGGCCGACGAAGTTGAGTTGGCCGGCAGCGTGGTTTCGCCGCTGGGATTGCTTCGATGGCGAGCGCCGGCGCAACTGGCCGCGGTTGCATTTGTGATCTTGCTGGCCGGCCTCAGCATCGCTGTCGTGCCGGGCGGGCAAGCGGGCGTGCGTGTGAGTCAACTCGGAGGCGCACTGCCCGGAACGCTATATCCAGGCGTGCATGGGGTGCTGCCGCTGGTCGAGCACGTCGAACTGTTCAACATTCGCGACCGGGTGTTCTCAACCAATCTATCCGGTGATCCGAAGAAAAAGGCCGAGACCCTGCGCGTGCAGACCAAGGAAGGGCTGGGCGTCACGCTGGCCGTGACCGTCCGGTTCAGGCTGGACGCCTCCAAGCTTCCCAACATCTACAGCAATCTGCCGCAGCCGGTGGAGGAGGAGATCGTTCCGCCGACTATTGCGAGCGCATTTCGGCAGGCCGCGCCGAATTACACTGTGCGCGAAATCTTCGCCACCAAGCGGGAAGAAATGGCGCGCGCCGTGGCCGGACAGATCACCCAGAAGCTCGCGGCTGATGGAATCGTCGTCAAGGAGATCATGCTGCGCGATATTCAGCTTCCGGCCGAGTACGCCAAAGGCATGGAAGGACTGCTGCTGAAGGAGCAAGAGAATGAGCGGTTGTCCGTGGAGCTGGAAGTGAAGCAGAAGATGGTGAAGCAAGCGGAACTGGAGGCTGAAGCGCAGAAGGCGCGCGAGGTGAAGGCTGCCGAAGGCCGGGCGCAGGTGATGGTGCTCGAAGCCAAGGCGCAAGCCGACGCCATGCAGCACACGCTTCCGCTGAAGGAGAAGCAGATTCAGCAGTCGCGGCTGGAGGCAGAGGCGCGCAAAGCGTCGACGGTGATGAATGCCGAGGCGCTCGCGCAGGCCAAAGTAATCGACAGCAAGGCTGAGCTGGAAAAACGCAAGCTGATCACCGAGGGTGAGTCGGATCGCATCCGGCACGTGGCGGCCGCCGATGCCGAGCGGCTGAAGCTCGAAGCCGAGGTCTTGAAACAAAATCCACTGCTGATTCAGAAGATCATCGCCGAGAAACTTTCCGACAAGGTGCAGATTATGATGGTGCCGAACGACGGAAAGTTTTTCTTCGCCAACGATGTGCTGAAGGGAGTGCAGGCCAGCATTCCGTAAGCTACAATGTGGCTCATGCGACGAAGCCCCATTGTTCTCTCGTTGGTATTTTCCGCCTTGCTTTCGGGCGCGACAACCATTTCAGAGAAGCCGGATACACCATTCAAGCTCGCGACCTTTGAAGCCCAAGGGAAGACAAGGGTCGGGATGGCGCTCGGCGATCGCATGCTCGATCTCGCGGGCGCAAATGCCTATGTGGAGAAACAAGCGGGCCTGTCCGCCGTGAAGCTACCGTCTGAAATGCGCGAACTGATCGAGCAGTACACGGCGGCATCCAAGCGCATGTACCAGATCGCCAATTACCTGAAGGACAAGAGGCTGGACGGGCAGCCGTTCGCCTTCGTCCTCGACAAGGTCTCGATCAAGGCGCCGATCAAGTATCCGTATAACCTGCTCAACATGGCGGCGAATTATTGGACGCACGCCAAGGAGATGGGCGTAAACAAGGATGTGGACCAGGACCGCGATGATCCGTTCATCTTTGCGAAGTCGCCGCGGTCGTGCATCGTCGATCCTGGCACGCCGTTTTATATTCCGGAGGGGCGCGACCGGATCGACTGGGAAGGCGAGCTGGCCATCATCATCAATAAGCCCGCGTTTCGCGTCCCTAAGCAGAAGGCCCTCGATTACGTGTTCGGCTACAGCATCATGTACGACGTTTCCGATCGCGGCCGGCGGTCCCGCAAGGATCCCATGTTCCAGGGGCCGGACTGGTTTTCCGGCAAAAGCCTGGACGGCGCAGCGCCCTTCGGCCCCTTTATCGTGCCCAAGGAATTCATGACTCACCCGCACGATATCCACATCATGACGCGCGTCAACGGAGTGGTGAAGCAGGACGGCAACACCAGCGACATGATCTACGACGTCGAGCACCAGGTGGCTTATATTTCATCGATCATGACGTTGTACCCAGGCGACATCATTTCAAGCGGGACCATGGGTGGCGTGGGCGTAGCGCGCAAGCCGCCGGAGTTCTTGAAACCCGGCGACGTAGTAGAGATTTCGATCGACGGGATTGGCACGCTGAAAACGCCCATCGCCGCGATGTCGCAGCGGCCAGCGTCGTTCGGTCAGTAAAAGGGTTCGGGCGCACGCTCAGCCCTTGCCGGCCGCTTTCTGCAGCTGTGCGAACGGCGTGTAGCGGCGCCACCGTGGTGATGTCGAGCTTCAAGCGCTCGATGTTCGAAGAGATTATTGGTGAAGGCAACGGCGCGCGGCGCGGCGGAGGGCCGTACGGAGGAATCGGCGTGTTTGAGACCGGTTAGTCAACTCCAGTAACTTCGGTCCAGGCTCCGGTACTGTACCGCTTCGGCCAGGTGCTTGGCGCTCACTGATTCGGCGGTATCGAGGTCGGCGATCGTGCGGGCGACTTTGAGGATGCGATCGTGCGCCCGGGCGCTCAAGCCCATACGGCGGACGGCCATCTCGAGCGTGCGTTCGCCGGCGTCGTCCAAAGCGCAAAGCTTGCGCAATAGTCGCGACGGGATGCGAGCGTTGTAGAAACCGCGCCGTTGTTGAATTGCACGAGCGCTCTCCACGCGGGCGCGCATGTCGGCAGAGCTGACGCCTGTGTCCTTGCCGCGCAGTTCCTTGTATGCCACGGCCGGAACTTCGATGTGCAGATCGATGCGGTCGAGCAGCGGTCCGCTCACTTTGCTCAAGTACCGTTGAATGATCGCTCCAGTGCAGCGGCATTCACGCGTCGGATCGGAAAAATAGCCGCACGGGCACGGGTTCATCGCTCCGATCAGAATGAAATCGGACGGGAACGATAGCGTCATGTTGCTGCGCGCGAGTGTCACTGACGATTCCTCGAGCGGCTGACGCAACATTTCAAGCACATTACGTGGGAACTCGGGCAATTCATCGAGAAACAACACGCCATTGTGCGCGAGGCTGACTTCGCCTGGCCGCGGAGTACCCGAACCGCCGCCGATGAGTCCTGCGTCGGACACCGTATGATGCGGCGATCGGAAGGGCCGGTGCGCAAGCAATCCGACGCCGCGCGGAAGGAGTCCAGCGACACTATGCACCTGCGTTGTCTGAATCGCTTCTTGAAATGTGAGCAACGGAAGAATGCCCGCGAATCGTTTCGCCAGCATGGTTTTGCCCGATCCCGGCGGGCCGATCATGAGCACATTGTGTCCGCCCGCAGCCGCCACTTCAAGCGCGCGCTTGGCCGTCCTCTGGCCGCGAACTTCACGAAAGTCGGGAACCGTGGGATCGAACGACGCAGTCGCGTCGGCTGAGGACTTCAGCGGCTGAAACTGGTCGGGTTGGTTCAGGTATTTGACTACCTCGGCAAGATGCCGCATCCCGAACACACGCACGCCGTCCGTGACTGCTGCTTCAGCGGCATTATCGGCGGGAACCAGAAGGTTGGGAATCCCTTGTCGTTGGGCGCAGACCGCGATGGACAGCGCCCCTCGCACCGGTCGCAGCGTTCCATCGAGTGAAAGTTCGCCGACCAGCAGATGCTCGTCGCTGTTGCCTACCGTCCCCATCGCGCCGAGAATGCCGAGCGCCATCGGAAGATCGAATCCCGCGCCTTCTTTGCGAATGTTGGCGGGCGCAAGGTTGATCGTGACCGACTTGTTGGGATAGCCGAAACCGGAATTAAGGAGCGCCGACTTGATCCGTTCGCGGCTTTCGCGCACGGCGGTGTCGGGCATTCCGACCGTGATGAAGTCGCGCGCGCTGCCGCCGGCGTACATGTCCACTTCGACATCGATAATGTGGGCGTCAATGCCGAAGACAGCCGCGCTGCGGGTCCGGAAGAGGGCCATTTAAGAGAACTGGTGGGGAGGTGAAAGGATTGCTCTCCGGCAGGCTGCCGCGGGTGTATGCTATTTCACAAGGAGTTCTTTTATGCGCAAGTTGCATATTGTGTTCTTATCGCTAGTACTCGCTACCGGATGCTACGCCCAGCGAGGTGGAGGCCATGGCGGTGGTGGAGGTTCCCGTGGGGGTGGCGGAGGAGGCGGATTCCGAGGTGGTGGAGGGGGCAGCGCGTTTCGTGGCGGAGGCGGTGGGGGTGGCGGATCATTTCGCGGCGGCGGCGGTTCATTCCGTGGCGGCGGATCTTTCCGTGGGGGTGGCGGATTCCGAGGCGGTGGCGGTTCATTCCGTGGCGGCGGTGGATTCCGAAACGGCGGCGGATCGTTCCGCGGCGGCTTCCGAGGCGGGCGTTTTGACGGATTCGGGCGAGGATTCCGCGGCGGCAACCGATTCTT
>JACXTT010002905.1_pt1 | contig 26838 bp, 23 predicted proteins | sample 9270951 | NCBI WGS metagenome assembly JACXTT01 (sample SAMN15532306, study PRJNA645909) | rock metagenome | isolation source: weathered quartz diorite | place: Puerto Rico | collected 2017-06-21 | reverse complement strand
TCGACAAAAACCGCCTGCAGCTGGTGCTGCACAATCTCCCCGCCGGCAACTGGGAAGCGGGAGAAAGGGGCATCGCCTGCGATCCATCGCGTACAGGTGAATTCCAGGAAGGCGTCGGCAAGGCCATCGCTTACGCCAAGGCGCTGGGCGTCAAGCAGCTGAACTGCCTGGTCGGCATCAAGCCGGCCAAGGTCACCGACGCGCAAGCTTACAGCGCCGTGGTCGACAACCTGCGCTTCGCCGCCAAGGCGCTGCAGGGGCAGGACATCGGCCTGTTGATCGAACCGATCAACAATTTCGACATTCCCGGCTTTTACTTGAACGGCACCGAGCAGGCGCTGGGCATCATCGCGGAAACCGGTTCCTTCAACATCAAGGTCCAGTACGACATCTATCACATGCAGCGCATGGAGGGAGAACTGGCCGCCACCATCAGGAAGAACCTGGCGAAGATCGGCCACATCCAGCTGGCCGACAACCCGGGCCGTTTCGAGCCGGGCACGGGAGAGATCAACTACCGCTATCTGCTGGCCATGCTCGACGAGATCGGCTACACGGGCTGGGTCGGCTGCGAATACAAGCCGAAGGACGGCACGGTGAATGGCTTGAAGTGGATCGCCGAGCACAACATCACCCAATAAAAATCTAGGAGAAAAATATGAGCACCAACGGACTCAAAGTCGGCTTTATCGGCCTGGGCATCATGGGCGCGCCGATGGCGGCCAACCTGCAGGCGGGCGGCGTCAAGCTTTACCTGCACGACCAGAAAAACCCGCCGGCCACCCTGATCGAAGGCGGTGCCACCGTCTGCACCTCGGGCGCGGAAGTGGCCAAGCGCGCCGACATCGTCATCGTCATGGTGCCGGACACGCCGCACGTGGAAGCGGTGCTGTTCGATGCGGACGGCGTCGCTGCCGGCCTGTCGACCGGCAAAGTGGTGGTCGACATGAGTTCGATTTCTCCCATGGCGACCAAGGAATTCGCCAAGAAAATCAACAAGCTCGGTTGCGACTATCTCGATGCGCCGGTGTCGGGCGGCGAAGTGGGCGCGCGCGCCGCATCGCTCACCATCATGGTGGGCGGCTCCGAAGAAGCCTTCGGCCGCGTGAAACCGCTGTTCGATTTGATGGGCAAGAACATCACCCTGGTGGGCGCCAACGGCGACGGCCAGACCACCAAGGTGGCGAACCAGATCATCGTCGCGCTGAACATCCAGGCGGTGTCGGAAGCGCTGTTGTTCGCCTCGAAGGCGGGCGCCGATCCGGCCAAGGTACGCCAGGCGCTGATGGGCGGATTTGCCGCCTCTCGCATCCTGGAAGTGCACGGCGAGCGCATGGTCAAGCGCACCTTCGCGCCGGGATTCAGGATCGAACTGCACCAGAAGGATTTGAACCTGGCGCTGCAGGGGGCGAAGGCGATGGGGGTTTCCTTGCCGAATACGGCGAATGTGCAGGAACTGATGAATTCCTGCGCCGCCCACGGCGGCAGCGCCCTCGATCACTCGGCCCTGTGCCAGGCCATCGAGCGCATGTCGAATCACCAGATCGCCAAGGGTTGAGATGACGGAACCACGCCGCCTGCTGCTGGATCTGTTCGACGCGGCGGTCGGCGCCGTGACCAGCGAAGGCTGCCTGCCTTCGTATCTTCCCGCGCCGCCGCCCAACGGCCGCCTGCTCGTCATCGGCGCCGGCAAAGGCGCCGCCGAGATGGCGCGGGTCGCCGAAGCCCATTACACGGTGCCGCTCAGCGGCATCGTCGTCACCCGCTATGGTCACGCCGTGCCGTGTGAACGCATCGAGGTGCTGGAAGCGGCGCACCCGGTGCCCGATGCCGCCGGCGCCGCCGCCGCCCAGCGCATCCTCGACAGCGTCGCCGGTCTCACCGAGAACGACCTGGTGCTGTGCCTGATCTCCGGCGGCGGCTCGGCCTTGCTGGCGCTGCCCGCCGACGGCGTGACCCTGGCGGACAAGCAGGCGCTCAACGCGGCACTGCTTAAAAGCGGCGCCACCATCGGCGAGATGAACTGCGTGCGCAAGCACCTGTCGTCCATCAAGGGCGGCCGGCTGGCGCTGGCCTGCGCACCGGCGCGCGTGGTCACCCTGTTGATCTCCGACGTGCCGGGCGACGACCCCGGCATCGTCGCCAGCGGTCCCAGTCTGCCCGATGCCGGCACCTGCGAGGAGGCGCTGGCCATTTTGGCGCGCTACCGCATCGAGGTGCCTGCCCATGTGCGCGAGGTGCTCACTTCAAGCCGGGGGGAGACGCCAAAGCCGGGCGATGCGCGCTTCGCCCGTAACAGCGTCCAAGTGATTGCGTCTGCGCGCATCGCGCTCGATGCGGCGGCAGCCGTGGCGCGCGCCGCCGGCATCACCCCGCACATCCTCGCCGACGACATCGAAGGAGAGGCGCGCGATATCGCCCTGATGCATGCATCACTGGCGAAGTCGGTGCTCAACCACGGCACGCCGTTCCAGCGGCCCTTCGTGATCCTCTCCGGCGGCGAGACCACGGTGACTGTCAATGGAAAAGGCCGGGGAGGGCGCAACACCGAGTTCCTGCTGGCGCTGGGCCTGGCCCTGGACGGACAGGAAAGCGTCCACGCCATCGCCTGCGATACCGACGGCATCGACGGCTCGGAGAACAACGCCGGTGCACTGCTGGCGCCGGGCAGCCTCGCACGCGCCGACGCCCACGGTTTGCGCCCCCGTGCGATGCTGGACAATAATGACGGCTACAGTTTTTTTGAAGCGCTGGGCGATCTGGTCGTGTGCGGACCGACGCTCACCAACGTCAACGACTTCCGCGCCATCCTGATTTTATGAAGGAGGGCGCTTGAAAGGACTTCCATGAGCACCCTCGTATTTACCCATCAGGACTGTTTCAAGCACGATCCCGGCAGCAGCCATCCCGAATCGCCGGCGCGCCTGAAAGCGGTGCTCGACGTGCTCGAATCCCCCGGCTTCGAAGCACTGACCTGGCGCGACGCCCCGATGGGCACGCGCATGCAGGCCATGCTGGTGCACGACGAAGCTTTTGTCGATGCCATCGCCGACGTCGCTCCGTCCAGCGGCCGGGTGGCGCTGGACGGCGGCGACACGGTGATGTCGCCCGGCTCCTGGAATGCCGTCATGCGCTGCATCGGCGCCGCCTGTGCCGGCGTCGACGCCGTGATGGCGGGCGATGCCGACAACGTGTTCTGCGCCACCCGTCCCTGCGGCCACCACGCCGAGCCCGACCGCGCGATGGGCTTCTGCATTTTCAACCAGGCCGCCATCGCCGCCGTCCACGCGCTGCAAGCCCACGGCCTGGAGCGGGTCGCCGTGGTCGATTTCGACGTCCACCATGGCAACGGCACCCAGGAAGCCTTCTACGCCCGCCCTGAGCTTTTTTACGCGTCCAGCCACCAGTCTCCCCTGTACCCGGGCACCGGCGCTGCCAGCGAGCACGGCGTGGCCGACAACATCGTCAACGTGCCGCTGCCGCCGGGCTGCGGCTCGCGCATGTTCAGGGAGCGCACCGAAGCCGAACTGCTGCCCAAGCTGCGCGCGTTCAAGCCGGATTTCATCATCATCTCGGCGGGTTTCGACGCGCACCGGCTCGACCCGCTGGCGGGGATGAATCTGGAGGATGACGATTACCGCTGGGTGACGGAGGAGTTGATGAAGGTGGCCGACGAGTTGTGTGCGGGGCGCATCGTGTCGGTGCTGGAGGGCGGCTACAGCGGCGAAGGGCTCGCTGGCGGGACGGCTGCGCACGTCAAGGCGCTGATGGCTTAATTAGAAGGGGGGTCAGGCGCTGCGCGCCTGACCCCTGCTTTGAAAGCTAACTGGCTGCTAGCTAACTTGATGTTGGGCGTCAAAGCAGGGGACAGGCCCGCAGGGCCTGTCCCCGAAAAAAAGCCGCCGTCCTTTGACAGACGGCGGCAAATATACTTCGGAGTGAAACAAGCCCACTCTGCCTGTCCAAATTCGCAATATCCTTGACCCCCGTCAAGAATCCAAATTTCCCTGCACGCCAGGCCGCGGCGCCGGAATCAAATCCTCGATCAGCCTGGCCCCGTCGAGCAGCAAAAAATCCTTGAAGGCCCGAGCCACCGGCGGCAATCGCTTGTCGAACCTGTGCACCACGTACCAGTTCAGCATCAGCGGGAAGCCCTGCACAGGCAGCACCACCAGGCTACCCGTTTTGAGTTCCTGACCGATGGTGTGGGCCGACAGAAAACCGATGCCCATGCCGGCGATGATGGCTTGCTTGATGGTTTCCGTACTGCGGATTTCCATGGCGATGTTCAACTCGCGCATGTACTGGCCGAAACCGTCCTGCATCGAATACCAGGTGTCCGAGCCTTTTTCGCGCACGACGAAGTCTTCCTTGACCAGCGCCTCCATCGAAATGCGTTTTCTGGACGCCAGCGGGTGGTTCGGCGCGGCGACGATCACGTAGGGGTGGGGCGCGAACGATTCGTTGAGGGTGTCGAGGTCGTGCGGCGGGCGCACCATGATGGCCAGATCGGTCAGGTTGTTGGCCAGCTCGCCCAGCAGCTCTTCGCGGTTGTGGACCGTCAAATTGAGCTTGACGCCGGGGTGTCGGCGCGCGAACTCCACCAGCAGGTGGGGGAAAAAATAATCGCCGGCGCTGATCACGGCGACGTTCAGGCGGCCGCCCGCGATGCCTTTGTGGTGAGCCAGCGCTTCCTCGGCGTCGAGAAACTGCTTGATGATGGCGCGCGAGTGGTACAGCAGCTCGCTGCCGCCCTGGGTCAGATACACCTTTTTGCCCAACTGCTCGAACAGCGCCAGGCCGACATGGCTCTCCAAGGTCTTGATCTGGGTCGAAACGGCCGGCTGGGTCAGGTGCAATTCGTCGGCGGCGCGCGAAAAACTCAGGTGGCGTGCAACCGCCTCGAACACTTTCAATTGTCGCAAGGTGGCGTTTTTCATAGGCAGTCCGCTTGATGTATTCAGTATCGTGAATGATTATGCTTAATTTTTTTAACTATTACTAATCATTTGTGCGGGTTACATTGAACTCACTGAATTTTCACCGCTTCCCTCCCAGGAGAACGCCATGTCCATTTTCCACCGCAGCCACGCCAGCCAAAGCAATATCAACAGTGTCCACCAGGGCGCCCTTGCAGATGCCCACCGCAACGCCTACAACGCCGCGTTCCACGAACTGGGCTTGCGTTTCCACTGGGACAGTGCCGACTTCCAGGGCGGCGAGTGCGCCGACGGCGACCGCGAGTGCCTGCGCGGCTATCTGCAGGCGCACCAGCCGCACCTGCTCAAGGCCTACGACGCCGATTTCCTGGTCGATGCCATCCAGGCCGCCAAGGAGCGCTGCTTCGCCGCCATGCACGAGGAAGGCTGCCGTCCCGCCGCGTTTATTAACTGGGCGGAAATCCAGCAGCACCACGCCGGCGTTTGATAACAAAAAATCCATCGAATCTGATTTCAAAACTTAACCGGGGTCAAGGATATAAAAAAAGGCGTCTTCCACAATCGGGCATCTGTCGGCACTTGCGTAAATATGATCCCTTCTAAAAAAGTCGGGACATAAGTTGGGGAAATAGCAATATCTTCCCGAGTGCAAGTGCCCCGCCGAGGCCAGGACGGTCCAGGCAGCAGAAAGATCTTAGCCTTGCCAACAAAATCAGGGAGACGCGCAATGAAAATCCAGTTATACCTCCACAGTGGCACCGGTATCCCGGCCGCCACGGCATATTCCACAGCAATGGCGGGAACGACACAGATCTGATTCTGCAAGTATCCCGGACGCGCAAAGACGCGAAAAACGACACCATCACGGAGACATGGAAATGACACAAGAAGCAAGTATCAACCCGGCCAAGCCCGGAACCAATCGCTGGCTGCAGCTCATCATGGGCATCGTCTGCATGGCGATGATCGCCAACCTGCAGTACGGCTGGACCCTGTTCGTCAACCCCATCGCGGACAAATACCACTGGTCGAAAGCGGCCATTCAAGTCGCCTTCACCATCTTCATCCTGACCGAGACCTGGCTGGTGCCGATCGAAGGCTGGGCCGTCGATAAATTCGGTCCCCGCCCTGTCGTGCTGTTCGGCGGTCTGCTGTGCGCCCTGGGCTGGGTGATGAACTCCTTCGCCGACACCTTGACCATGCTGTACATTGCCGCCGCCATCTCCGGTATCGGCGCCGGCGCGGTCTACGGCACCTGCGTCGGTTCGGCCCTGAAATGGTTCCCGGATCGCCGCGGCCTGGCGGCGGGCTTGACGGCGGCCGGCTTCGGCGCCGGTTCGGCGGCCACCATCATCCCGATCTCGAAGATGATCGAGTCGAGCGGCTACGAGCAGACCTTTCTCTACTTCGGTATCGGCCAGGGCCTGATCGTCGTGTTGCTGGCCCTGATGATGGTGCGCCCACCGGCCCACGTCTCCGGCGCCCTCAAAAAGCAGACCAAGGTGCAGCAAGGCAATGCCGAGTTCGGTCCTTCGCAAATCGTTCGCAAGCCCGTGTTCTGGGTGATGTACGTGATGTTCGTGCTGGTTGCAGCCGGCGGCCTGATGGCCACCGCCCAGATGGGCCCGATCGCCAAGGACTTCCACATCGATGGCGTCAAGTTCAACGTCATGGGCATGGTCTTGCCGGCACTGACCTTCGCCCTGGCGATCGACCGTGTATTGAACGGCCTGACCCGTCCGTTCTTTGGCTGGGTATCCGATCAGATCGGCCGCGAAAAGACCATGTTCATCGCTTTTGCGCTGGAGTCCGTCGGCATCCTGGCCCTGTACTACTACGGCCGTGACCCGATCATGTTCGTGATCCTGACCGGCCTGGTGTTCTTTGCCTGGGGCGAGATCTACAGCCTGTTCCCTGCGACCGCCGCCGACACCTTCGGCACCAAGAACGCCGCCGGTAACGCTGGCCTCCTGTACACCGCCAAGGGTACCGCATCGATCTTCGTGCCGATCTCGAGCATGATCACCGACGCCACCGGCGGCTGGGAAGCCGTGTTCTTCGTCGGTTGCGGCCTGAACGCCGCGGCTGCCCTGATGGCCTGGTTCGTATTGAAACCGATGCGTTCGAACTTCATGGCAACGGTGGTCACACCTGCACCAAGTGCCGTCGACATGGCTGCACAGGCCCGCATGGCACGTTAAGTTAGCAAGGGCGCCGGCCGGCGGTCAGCTGCTGGCGCCAACTCCCAACGACCTATCCGGCGTAACAAAGAGGTATTCAACATGATGATCAAACGCTGGGTTCGCTTCCAACACCAGGATGCGACGTGTTTCGGCACGCTCGAAGGCGAGAAGATTCGCGTCTATGAAGGCGATATGTTCGCCAACCCTGAACCGAACGGCAATTCCATGCACCTCTCCGAAGTCAAACTGCTCGCTCCCGTGGTGCCGGGCAAGATGCTGGCGATGTGGAACAATTTCCATGCGCTGGGCAAGAAACTGGGACTGGCGCCACCGCCGGAACCGCTTTACCTGGTCAAGACCCCGAACACTCTGTTGGCCCCGGGCGGCACCATTCGCCGCCCCCTGCTCGAAGGCTCGCCCGATTCCAAGGTGGTCTTCGAAGGCGAGCTGGCCATCGTGATCGGCAAGACCGCTTACAACGTCAGCGAGGAAGATGCACCGAACTATGTGTTCGGCCTGACCTGCGCCAACGACGTCACCGTCGCCGACATCATCAACCGCGATCCGACCTTCGCGCAGTGGTGCCGGGCCAAGGGCTTCGATACCTTCTGCCCGCTGGGGCCGGTGATCGCGACGGGCCTGGATCCGGCCATGCTGGTGGTGCGGACCATCCTCAACGAAGAAGTGCGCCAGGACTATCCGGTCAATGACATGGTGTTCAACGTGGCCCAGCTGGTGAGTAAAATTTCGAAAGACATGACTTTAAATCCGGGCGATGTGCTGCTCTGCGGCACGTCGGTCGGTGTGGGCTCCATGCGACCAAACAGTACGATCGAAATCGAGATCGATGGCATAGGCAAGCTCAAAAACCGGTTCGAGTAAACTAGGTGGGAGCACGTCATGAAAATTGCAATTGTTGGAGCAGGAGCAATCGGGGGGTACGTCGGCGCGAAGCTGGCGCTGGCAGGGGAGGACGTCACGTTCATCGTCCGCGGCGCCAACCTGGAGGCAATCTCGGCCAGGGGCATCAAGCTGATCGACAATGATGGGACGGAACATGTCGCGCCGCACGTCAAGGCGACCGACGATTACGCCGCGGCAGGTGTGCAAGAGCTGGTGATCCTGGCTCTCAAAGCGCACCAGGTCGACGCGGTGGCCGACCAGGTCGGCCACATGATAGGACCCGATACGGTGGTGGTGACGATGCAGAACGGTATCCCGTTCTGGTACTTTCACCAGCACGGCGGCACGCACGAAGGATACGTCGTCAAGAGCGTCGATCCGACCGGGCTGCTCGCCACAAAAATTGCACCGCAACATATCCTCGGTTGCGTGGTGTACCCGGCGGCGGAACTGATCGCCCCCGGCGTGATTCAACATGTGGAAGGCGAGCGCTTCCCGCTGGGCGAGCTCGATGGCAGCATCAGCGCGCGCGCCCAGGCGGTCTCGGAAGTGTTCACGCACGCCGGCCTGAAAGCGCCCGTGCTCGACAATATCCGCGCTGAAATCTGGCTGAAACTGTGGGGCAATGTGTGTTTCAACCCCATCAGTGCGCTGTCGCATTCGACCCTGGTCGACATCTGCCAGTATCCGCTGGCAAGGGAACTGGCGGCCGAAATGATGCTGGAAGCGCAGGCGGTGGCGGCGAAACTGGGTATATCGTTTAGAGTCACCCTGGATCGCCGCATCGAAGGGGCGGAAAAGGTCGGCAAGCACAAGACCTCGATGCTGCAGGATGTGGAAGCGGGGAGAGGACCGGAGATCGATGCGCTGGTGGGCTCGGTGGTCGAACTGGGACGTTTGACGGACACGCCGACGCCCCATATCGACTCCGCTTACGCGCTCGTCAAGCTGCTCGAGCGCAGCATGCTGGAGGAGCACGGCGGGGTGAAAATGCAGAAACTGGTAGCCGCTTGATCGCAGCCGGAAAGTAAATGCAATATGAAAAACGCCCCGCAGGCTGAGTCTGCGGGGCGTTTTTTGCTTTCGACCGCCGCGCTGCTTGGGGTCAGCGCAGCGGCTTGTTGCGAATTACATGCCGTAGTGGTAAGCGGCATCCGACTTGTCGCCGGCGGTTTCAGCGTCGAGTTCTTCGCGCAGTTTGGTCATGAACAGGAAGTCGATGACGGAAGCGAAGGAGAACGACGGGGCTGGGTAGGTCGAGCCGGCTGGTGCGGTGTTGGTGAAGCTGGTCATGGAAGACTCCTGAAGGTTGGTTGGATTCGATGAAGTCAATTATAGAGATGACTTGCGCACCGCACCAATTTCAAGTTCTGATATGAGATATAGCGAAAACTGATATTGCCTAAGAGGATTATATGCAAATCTTTGCAGGAGCGGGGGCTCGCAGCATCGGGGACTGGCACTCGTTGCCTGTCCCCGTTCCTAGCGCGGTAGCCGCCATCGCCTTCGCAAAGTCCCTGCACGTCCAGACATCCTAGCGTGGCTGCTCATCCAATGGGGACAGGCAACGCGCGCATGCGCGCGCGTGCCAGTCCCCGATCCTGCAGACGTCCCCGCTAAATCTTGCCCTGGTTTTTCAAGCGGCTCAATGTCTCCGGCGACAAATTCAGATACGACGCCAGCTCCTTCTTCGGCAGCCGCTCGAACAACTCCGGATGCTTGCGCATGAAGCGGTGCACGCGGCCGGGGGCGTCGAGCAGGTGCAGGGTGATGGTGTGCGCCATGATGGCGCTCATCAGATTCATCACTTCGTATTCGAAGGCTTGCTTGACGGCGCTGTGGCTCTCCAAAAACGCCACCCATTGCGACAGCGGCATGCGCGCCACGCGGGCCTTGGTGACGCAGACGATGCTGTAGGGCGTGGGCGTGTGCAGGCGCCAGGCGGCGTAGCTGGTTTCGATGTCGCGCTCGGCGGGAAAGCGCAAGATCATTTCCTTGGCTTCCTGATTGGTGACGACCCGCTTGAGAATGCCGTCGAGCACGAAATATTGCTCCATATCGTGCACGCCCTGGTTCAGCAGCATGTCGCCCTTCTGGTGGTTTTCTACCGTCAGGAAAGGCTCGAGGGCTTCCATTTCGCTGTCGCGCAATTCCTTGAGCACGACGTTTTGTTTCAGCTGGACGCGAATAATGTTTCGGTCAGGGTGGTTCGCTACCAATGTCATTGAGATTAACTGCCTTATTTGACAAGAGCCGACATCATGCGGCGAAAATTGACCTCGGTCAATGAGAGATATGGAGGCCGCTCGCTATGATGGCCGCTATTAAAAGACGGGCTGCCTTACGACTTTCACAGGTTACAGATGATCCTGTGTTGGCAATAATCAAGGGGGCCTTTGACGAATCACAAGGAGGAGACATCCATCATGACAGACAGTACCCAAGCACCAGCAATGACCGACGGCTTCCATCTGGTCATCGATGCCCTCAAACATAACGACATCGACACGATTTTCGGTCTGGTCGGCATTCCTATTACCGACCTGGCCCGTCTGGCACAGGCCGAAGGCATGCGCTTCATCGGCTTCCGCCACGAGCAGCACGCCGGCAACGCCGCCGCCATCGCCGGTTATATCACGCAAAAGCCAGGCATCTGCCTGACCGTGTCGGCACCCGGCTTCCTGAACGGCCTGACCGCGCTGGCCAATGCCACCACCAACTGCTTCCCGATGATCCTGATTTCCGGTTCGTCCGAGCGTGAAATCGTCGACCTGCAGCAGGGCGATTACGAAGAGATGGACCAGCTGAACGCCGCCAAGCCATACGCCAAGGCGTCCTACCGCATCAACAAGGCCGAAGACATCGGCATCGGCATCGCCCGCGCCATCCGCGCAGCGGTCTCCGGCCGTCCAGGCGGCGTCTACCTCGACTTGCCGGCACAGCTGCTGGCCCAGTCGCTCGACGCCGAGCACGGCAAGCGCTCGCTGGTGAAAGTGGTCGATCCGGTGCCACGCCAGATTCCTGCTCCCGATTCGATCCAGCGCGCGCTGGACGTGCTGAAAGGCGCCAAAAAGCCGCTGATCCTGCTGGGCAAGGGTGCGGCATACGCCCAGGCCGACGCCGACATCCGCGCATTCGTGGAAAACTCCGGCATTCCTTACCTGCCGATGTCGATGGCCAAGGGCCTGCTGCCGGACAACCACGCGCAATCGGCCTCGGCCGCCCGCTCCTACGTGCTAGCCGAAGCCGACGTCGTCGTGCTGATCGGCGCCCGCCTGAACTGGCTGCTGTCGCACGGCAAAGGTAAAACCTGGGGCGCGGTACCGAAGAAATTCATCCAGATCGACATCTCGCCGACTGAAATCGACAGCAACGTCGCCATCGAGGCACCATTGATCGGCGATATCGGTTCCTGCGTCGCCGCGCTGTTGAAGGGTATCGCCGACAACGGCCACGCCAAGCCCGATGCGGCCTGGACCGGGGCAATCGCCGAGCGCAAGGACAAGAACATGTCGAAGATGGCGCAGACCCTGGCCGCCAATCCTTCGCCGATGAATTTCCACAGCGCCCTGCGTTCGATCCGCGACATCCTGAAAACCCGTCCCGACATCAACGTCGTCAACGAAGGCGCCAACACGCTGGACTACGCCCGTTCGATCATCGACATGTACGAGCCGCGCAAGCGATTCGACTCGGGCACCTGGGGCATCATGGGCATCGGCATGGGCTACGCCATCGGCGCCGCCGTCATTACCGGCAAGCCGGTGGTGGCCATCGAGGGCGACAGCGCCTTCGGTTTCTCGGGCATGGAGCTGGAAACCATCTGCCGCTACGATCTGCCGGTGGTGACGATCATCTTCAACAACAACGGCGTCTACAAGGGCACCGACCCGAACCTCAATCCCAACGTGCCGAACGACGTGCCTGTCACTTCCTTCGTCAAAGGCGCGCGTTACGACAAGATGATCGAAGCCTTCGGTGGCATAGGTTACAACGTCGAAACGCCGGAAGAATTGACCGCGGCCCTGAACGAGGCGATTGCATCGGGCAAGCCTTCGCTCATCAACGCGGTGATCGACCCGAATGCGGGTACTGAAAGCGGCCGCCTGACCAACCTGAATCCACAAAGCGCAGCAGGCAAAAAATAAGTTTTACGTCTAGCAGCCGGCGTCGACAGGCGCCGGCCACAAGAACGACATCACCGATACTTCATGGAGACACAAATGAGCGACGAAAATAGCAGCAACAAGCCTTTGGAAGGCATCAAAATCATCGACTTCACGCACGTGCAAGCCGGTCCTGCATGCACCCAGCTGCTGGCCTGGTTCGGCGCCGACGTCATCAAGGTCGAGCGTCCAGGTTCGGGCGACGTCACCCGCTCGCAGCTGCGCGACATCCCGGGTGTCGATGCCCTGTATTTCACCATGCTGAACAGCAACAAGAAATCGCTGACGCTTGACACCAAGACCGCTGCCGGTAAAGAAATTCTGACCAAGCTGATCAAGGAATCGGACGTGCTGGTCGAAAACTTCGGCCCAGGCGCCCTGGACCGCATGGGTTTTACCTGGGAACACATCAACGAACTGAACCCGGGCATGATCGTCGCTTCGGTCAAGGGTTTCTCGGACGGCCACCACTACGAAGACTTGAAAGTCTACGAAAACGTCGCCCAGTGCGCCGGCGGTGCCGCTTCGACCACCGGTTTCGACGACGGCCCACCGACCATCTCGGCTGCCGCCCTGGGTGACTCGAACACCGGCATGCACCTGGCCATCGGCATCCTGACCGCCTTGCGCGGCCGCGACAAGACCGGCAAAGGTCAAAAAGTCGCCGTCTCGATGCAGGACTCCGTGCTGAACCTGTGCCGCGTGAAACTGCGCGACCAGCAGCGCCTGGACCGCGTCGGCTACCTGGAAGAGTACCCACAGTACCCGCACGGCAAGTTCGCCGACTACGTGCCACGCGGCGGCAATGCCGGCGGCGGTGGTCAGCCAGGCTGGGTGTTGAAGTGCAAGGGCTGGGAAACCGACCCGAACGCGTATATCTACTTCACCATCCAGGGTCACGCCTGGGAGCCGATCACCCGCGCCATCGGCAAGCCTGAATGGGCCAACGATCCGGCGTACATGACCGCGCAAGCCCGTCAGGACAAGATTTTCGACATTTTCGCCACCATCGAAACCTGGCTGGCCGACAAGACGAAATTCGAAGCCGTCGACATCCTGCGTAAATTCGACATCCCATGCGCACCGGTGCTGACGATGAAAGAGATCCTCAACGACGAATCGCTGCGCGCATCGGGCACCATCGCCGAAGTGGACCACAAGGAACGCGGCAAGTATTTCACCGTCGGCAGCCCGATCAAATTCTCGGACACCACCGTCGAAATCACCGGTTCGCCGCTGCTGGGCGAGCACACCGACGAAGTGCTGGAAACCCTGGGCTACAACCAGGAACAAATCGCAGCCTTGCACGATCAGAAGGTAGTGTAATCATGCAAACACACTGGCGGCGCCTGCTGCCAGTGTGAGATGCGCACGGCGCGTTGCGGCTTTGGCTGTAACGCGCCGTTTTACATTGACCCGGCACCGCCACCTTCACCTCGAGGACACCATCATGAGCAGCAACATCGATTTCACCCAGTTTGTCGACGCCCTCGGCGACGGCGTCATCGTCTGCGACGCCGCCGGCGCCATCACCGTATGGAACCCCTCGGCCACCCGCATCTTCGGTTTTACGGAACAAGATGCGATCGGCCAGTCGCTCGACCTGATCATCCCTGAACGCCAGCGCCAGCGCCATTGGGATGGTTACCACAAGACCATGGCGACGGGCGAGACCCGCTACGGCACGGATTTACTGCGCGTGCCGGCGCTGCACAAGGAAGGCAAGCCGCTGTCGATCGCGTTCACGGTGGCGATGCTGCATGCCCCGGACGGCGCGGTGTCGGCGATCATCGCCATCGTGCGCGATGAGACTGCGCGCTGGGCGGACGAGCGGGCGCTCAAGGCGCAAATCGCCGAACTGAGCAAACCGAAGTAAATCTTTTGATCGGCTTGCCGTCTGCCGCCGCCGCGTCCGGCGTCATCCTCCTTTCCACACGGGATGCCGGTTGCCACTTTCGCTGATCAACAGGGCGGCCGCGTGCAGATCGGGCGCGATGCGGGTCGGAACCCGGTTGCGGCCCAGCCTCCAGGCCGTTTCCAGGCCGTTGTCGATGATGACGGTGCGGCAGCCGGCGCGGTTGCCTGCTTCGACATCGTCGAGGGTGGCGCCGATGACCCAGGAGGATGCCAGGTCGATGCCGTGATCGAAGGCGGCTTGCAGCAGCAGGCCCGGTTGCGGCGCATGGCAGAAGCAGGCCGAAGTCCAGCGCCCGCCTTGCCGGGCAAGTGCCTGGCTTTCGCCATGGGGGCAGCAATAATATCCCTGCAGGACCAGGCGCTCGCGAAACAGCAGGTCGCCGAGGCGGTCGACTATCGGCGCGGCGGGCGCCTGACTTGCTGCCAGTGCCCGCGCCGGGGTTGGCGCAGAAGCAGAAGCAGAAGCAGAAGCAGAAGCAGAAGCAGATCGCGAGGTCGGCGCAGAAGCGGATGGCGATGCAGCAGCCGGTGACGGGCGCGGTGCAACGCCTCCTTTGGCGGCGTTGCCGCCGGCGTCCCAGGCGCCGCCGGACTTCCACCCGCCGCTGGTCCACCCGCCTCTCTCCCACGCGCCCTGATCCGCCGCGCCGCCGAGCTCCCACACATTGCCTGCCGAGGGTGTGTCGTCGGCGCTCCACACGCTTCTTTCCCAGCAGGTCCGGGCGCGCGTTTCCTTGCTGCCGTCGTCGACGACGATATCGCAGTCCGGATCGGCGCCGTCGCCGACCGGCGATACGCCGCGCGGGCAAGGTGATTCGTCGCTGCAACTGCCGGCGCCGTAGCGTTGCGGATCGCTGCGCCGGCGGCGGCGGCCGTTGTCCGGCAGGCGGCCCGCTTGCGGCAAGAATGCGTTACCCGGATGGGGCAGCGAAGGAGGCGAGGGCGGCGCTGGTGGACGGTGCCGTGCCAGTGCCGTCTCCAGCAAATCGTCCGTGCCGCCGGCAGCGCATGCGTCGTCCTTGCTGACCGCGTCCATGCCGCCGGCGGGGCCACCGCCAGCATCGTCGAGCACGATCAGCCTGAAATCGAGGTCCATCAACAGCGCCAGGCCGGCGCCGGCGCCGCAGCGCAGGGTGCAGCGCGGGCCGCTGCCTTCGATCAGCGCGCCTTGTCTCGAGATGAAGATAGCTTTCATAAATTGGGCAACATCAATTGGGTAATATCAATTGGGTAACGTCAGGCAAAACCAACGCGGTAGCGGATGGCGCCGACCAGGCGCCAGAACAGGGCCAGCGGCGGCAGCAAAGGCGATGTCAACAACACCTCGGCCACCTGCGAGGCGGTTTTCGCCGTATCGTGCAGCCGGCGGATGCTCAGCATTGCGGTCAGCACCAGCCAGGTGCCGCCGGCGGCGACGGTCAGCAGCTCCTGGCCGAAGGCGATACCGGCAATGGCGAGCAGCAGGGCGGCGACCACGGCGACATCGTGCCAGTCGGGCGGGCGGCGAATTTTTTCGCGGTACAGTTGCGGATGCTTTTTGTACAGCAGCGCTTCGTCGCTCAGCCGCCGCAGCTGCGACAGGCTGGCGCCCCAGCCGGCCGCCGGTACCGGATGAACGACGATGGCCGCCCCCGCGCGTTGCCAGCGTGCGCCGCTTTCCAGCAGCCGAAAATACATGTCGTCGCCGTCGCCGCGCGTGGCGCCGTCGTTGTCGTCGCCGGAACTGAAGCGCTCGTCGAAGCCGCCCAGTTTGTCGAGTACGCTGCGCCGGCAAAACCAGTTGCGGGCCACGAAGTCGCCCGATTCGCGCAGCAGCACATTGAGTTGAAATTCGCTGGGATGCTTGGGCACGGTGGGAACCACGTGGCCGAACACGGCGTCGACCGGCAGTGCCGCGCGTGCGCTTGCACTGCTTGCGGCCGGCCCGTCTCCAACTTCGCCACCGTTGCCGCCATTGCCACCGTCGCCGCCATTGCCATAGTTTCCGAAAGCGGCCAGCCCCTGGCGCAGCCAGTCGACCGACGCCACCGTGTCGTCGGCGGTGAAGGCGACGATGGGTGCGCCGGCGGCATGCCAGCCGCGGTTGCGCGATGCGGCGCCGCCCGATGTTCCGTGCGCCGCCACATAGCGCAACTGCAGGCGGCGCCCGGCACTGCGCGCCTGCCAGCTTGCCACCATGCGGGCGATGCCGGAAGCGGATTGGACACTGGCAGGTGCGCTCCCAACTGCGCTCCTACCTGCGCCGGCCCCGGAAGCGGCGGTGTCAGCGGGGGAGCGAGGCAAGCCGGTGCCACCGTCTGCTTCGGCACTTACATTGTCCCCGGCATCGCCATCGGCGCCGCTGTCGACAACAATGATTTCGTAGGCGGCGTGCAAATCCTGGCGGGTCAGCGCGTCCAGGCAGCGGTCGAGCTGGACGGGGTCGCCACCGCTGGAGACAACCACCGATACGACTGCTGCCTGCGCCAGCGGCGCGTCAAGCTGCGCAGCAGCGGGGTTCGCGGTCGCGCCGGCAGCGGCACCGATGACCTCTTTTACGCCGGCCTGCGCCTCTGCCTCCGCTTCTGCTTCTACCTTGCGCGCAGCGGCAGGGTTGGCCGCCAGGGTGGCTGCCACAGTGGCCGTTACCGTATCGAGCAAGGTCGCCGGCGGCGGTGCGGCGGTACCGAAACCGCCGCCGCCGGCTGCGCCGCTGTTAGCCCCGCTATGGTCCCTGTCCTCCGCTGTCGCCACGGTCCCCTCCGGTCGCTGTGGCGATCAACCGGTGATGATGCGATCGCCCTGGTCACGGTTAGAGGGGAGGGCGGCGGTGCAGTTCCAGGCCACTTACATCGCTTGGACTTTGCTCAAACTTGCGTTGTTGTGGACGAACCGATCGATGGCATCGAGTGTCGGCGCCAAGCCGCGCAAGGGGGCGGCGATCGAGCCGACCAGGGTGGTGTGGCTGACGCCATCGTAATACACCTCGGTCACCGCCACGCCGTGCCCGCGCAGGCGTTCGGCCAGGCCGCCGGTGTTGCGCCTGGGGTTGACCAGCTTGTCGTTGTTGGCCGCGATCAGCAGGGCCGGCAATTTCTTGCCGTCCAGGTGATTGATGGGCTGCGATTCCGGCGGCGTGTTCGGAAAATGGAACACCGGTTTGACGTCGGGATTTTCGATCGGCAGGAAGTCGTAGGGGCCGGCCAGGCCGATCCAGCCGGCCAGTACGCCGGTGCTGGCGCCTTGCTTGCTTAGCCAGCGATTGTCCAGCGCCACCATGGCGGCATTGTAGGCGCCGGCGCTGTGGCCCATGACGAACAGGCTGTTGGGATCGCCGCCGTAGCCGGCGATGTTTTTCGCGGCCCATGCCACCGCCTGCGCCGAATCGTCGAGGAAGTCGGGATAGCTTACTTGCGGATATAAACGGTAATCGGGAATCACGGCGACGATGCCGCGCGACGCCAGGGCGCGGCCGACGAAGGCGTAATCCTTGCGCTCGCCCGAGTTCCAGTTGCCGCCGTAAAAGAACACGACCACCGGCGCGTTCGGCGCCGCCTTGGCGGGACGATAGATGTCGAGTTTGAGACGCGGAGAATTGCCGAAGGAGATGTCGGACACCGTGTCGGCGCCGCCTGCTGGCGACAAGGCATTCAGGGTGCCGAGCGGCGAACAGGCAACCAGCGTGCCGAGGACGGCGACGCCGGCGGCCAGCAACAGCAGGGGACGGCGGAAAGTGCGGAGAGTGCGCATGAATATGCTCGCTTGATAGTTTTGTCTTGGACAATTGTAGTCTTTTGACAAAAATCTGCGAGCGCGCTTGAGCTCGCTCCGCAGAAAGCCTACAGCGCCTGCCCCGAGAAGGTATCGCATTGCTTCAGCTGGCCTGCCTGCAGACCCTTGCTGAACCAGCGCGCCCGCTGCGCCGAAGTGCCGTGGGTGAACGAGTCGGGCACCACCTGGCCTTGCGACTGGCGTTGCAGGGTGTCGTCGCCGATCGCCGTGGCGGCCGCCAGCGCGCCCTCGACGTCGCCCTGCTCGAGGATGCTGCGGGCCTGGTTGGCGTGGAAAGCCCAGACGCCGGCGAAGCAGTCGGCCTGCAGTTCAAGTTTGACCGACATGGCGTTGGCCTGGCGTTCGCTGCCCTGGCGGGCGGCGGCGACCTGTTCGTCGATGCCGAGCAGATGCTGCACATGGTGGCCCACTTCATGGGCGATCACATAGGCCTGGGCGAATTCGCTGGAAACATGAAAGCGTTCCTGCATCAGGCGATAGAAGGCGAGATCGATATACACCTTCTGGTCGCCGGGGCAATAAAAGGGGCCGGCCGCCGTGTTGCCGGTGCCGCAAGCGGTGCGTGTGGCGCCGGTGAACAGCACCAGTTTCGGCTTGATGTACTGGGCGTTCTGTTCCTTGAACAACTGCGTCCAGACGTCCTCGGTGTCGGCCAGCACGGTCGAGACGAACTTGGCCTGGCGATCCGATGGCGGTGGACGCTGGGCCGGTTGCTGGCTTTGCTGCACCTGCACCGGACCGCCGCCGCCGCTGATGGCGTTGATGATCGTCATCGGGCTCACGCCCAGGAAGTAGGAGCCGATCAGGGCGATGGCGATGGTGCCGATGCCGATCGAGCCGCCGCCGAAACTGAATCCGCCGCCCCCGCCGCCGCCGTCGCCGCGACGGTCCTCAACGTTGTCGCTCTCGCGATTGCCTTCCCATTTCATCTTGTTTTCTCCAGCGGTGATTGTTGAATTGATACTGAATTTCGAGTTTGAAGCAATATACCCGTTCGCCGCGCGCGGCAGCGCTTCGCTGGCCACCAATCGTGCGCGCACGATATCAATCGTGCGCGCACGATATAAAACACCCCGGCGGCGGAACCGGCGGGGTGTCGAGAGTCGATGTCCGCGTTGGCGGACTATGGGAACGGATCAGTCGGGCGTGCCGTCGCTGCGGCGGCCGACATTGCTCTGGTTTTCCTGGCGGGTGGCCGGATCGAGCTCAGGCTGCTGACGGTTGGCGGTGTTCGACAGGCCGGTATCGTCGTTCATCTTTTCGTCGGCCGACTGGCGGCTGCCGCCCGGGCTCATGGGATAGCTGCCGGCAGCGTCGTTGGACTGGCGGTCGTCGGAGCCACCCTGCGCGTTCTTGCCCGCGGTGCTGCCCGTTTGCGAACCGCTGCGGTCCATGCTTTGCTGGCTGCCGCCCTGCGGGTTCATGTTGCGGTCGATGCCCTGGCCGGCCGATTGCTGGCCCGATTGCTGCCCCGATCGCTGCCCCGATTGCTGACTGCCGCTATCGGCGTTCTGATAGCCGGGCTGGTGCGCGCCGGTGGGCTGGGCGCCGGTTTCCTGATAGGTGCCGCCCTGGCTGCCCAGATTGCGGTCGCTGCCCGGGGCGCCGGATTGCTGGCCGCCCGACTGCTGGCTGCCGGACTGGCCGGTCTGACCACTCTGCTGGTTGCCCTGCTTGCCGGACTGCTGGCTGCCTGGCTGGCCGCTGCGCTGGGTAGCGGGATCGAGATTGTCGCGGTCGGCCGTGCCGGCGCGGGCGGAGTTCATATCGAGCTCGTTGCCGCCGTTGTTGGACTGGTTGTTGCCTTCGCTGCGCTGATTCGAATTCATGTCGGTCTCCTGGATGTTTTTGAGAGGCTAAAGTCGCCTGCTGAAACCCCATCTTGCGCTCCGCTCAGCCCGCACGAAATAGGAAGAGGGCGGGGTGCGGTGTAGGACGCGCTCTTACAGGAGACCGTGCTATATCGCGTTGTATTGACGATGTGCATGTTTACCCTCCTCCAGTCCTACACGCGTGCCTGATCGCGTCCTATAGCTCATCCGCAATGCGCTGCCTAAGATGGATTGCACTGGTCACTCATCCGCCTGCGGTGGCAGCGACCGGCAACCTGACCCGCGTGCCAGTGGTGGCGCGGCATCGATATCGATGGAGGAGCATCATGGCAACCAGCAATCAAGACAAGGGCAACAAGCAAGGCAGCGAGGGCGGCAACCAGGGCAGCACCAAGAATCGCGGCTTCGCTTCGATGGACCCGGCCCGCCAGCGCGAAATCGCCAGCGAGGGCGGCAAGGCTGCGCACCAGAAGGGTACGGCGCACGAGTTCACCTCCGAGGAAGCACGCCGCGCCGGCAGCATGAGCCACGGCAATCGCCAGTCGGCCGACACGGGCGGGCGCAGTTCGGCCAGCTCGCCGTCCTCGGCCGGCTCGACGGGGTCGGCCAGCCGCGGCCCCGCCAAGAATCAGGGCGGCGGCGAAGGCAGCAAGCAGTAGTGCTCGACATGGCGCGTGCGGCCAGCGCACGACGCAGCCAGTGCAGGGCCAGCGCAGGGCCAGTGCAGGGACATTGCAGGGCCAGCGAAGGATGCAGGAGCGAGGCTCCAGCATCCTTGCGCCTGTTGCCGGCATGCGTAGCGGAACAGGCCCCGTTTTGGACCATATAAGCTCGCGGATGCGGTAGAATCGACGCGTTTTTGCTTTACGTCGTCTTGTCTGTTCTATTGTCTAATTTCATGCGGGGAATTTTGTGGTGAAACCAGCGCTTATTCGTCAAGTCAAAAGCATGGGCATGTCCTGCGATCCAGTGGGCAACCTGCTGTTGGCAAAATTTTCTTACCTGGACGCCAAGGATTCCTGCCTGCTGCTGCCGGCGACCATGGTGTTCTGGCTGCTCGATCACATCCCGGTGAATCAAAATCCGAATCTGAAGCAGCCGCCGGCGCCGCCGCAAATCACCCAGGACGACTGGGACAACCGCCTCACACCGCGCGCTTTCACGGTCAAATGCAAGGAATTCCCGGACTCCATCCGCATGACGTTTGAACTCGACCGCAAGCCCGACCTGGTGCTGCTGCTCAACCCGTCGAACGTCGAATTGATGCGTCAGATCATGGTGCACTATCACAATGACTTGACCAGGCTGGACGATTAAACGTCCCGGCGGTATCGAAGGAGGCGCCCGGTGGCGCCTTTCGTGTTTCAACAGCCTCACTTTTGCCCACTTTGCCAACAGCCTTCTCCCATGACTCTTAAAATCAGCCAAGTGTTCGATTCCGGTTCCATCGATGTCGTCAGTATCGAGCAAGCGTCCCGCATCGACCTCAAATTGCGCAGCGATTCGCATGCCGACATCCACCAGTGGTTCCATTTTCGCCTGCAAGGTGCGCGCGCCCAAGCCTGCACCATCCGCTTTTTGAATGCCGGCCAGGCGACCTATCCGAAGGGCTTCGAGGGCTACCAGGTGGCGGCCAGCTACGACACCGAAAACTGGTTCCGCGTGCCCACCAGTTTCGACGGCCAGGTGATGACGGTGCAGCACACGCCTGAACTGGACAGCGTGTATTACGCCTATTTCGAGCCGTACTCGTGGGAACGCCATCTGCGCCTGCTGGGCGAGATCGCCGAAAATCCGCTGGCCCGCGTGTGCGACATCGGTTCGACCGTCGAGGGACGCGACATGAACCTGGTGGTGATCGGCGACGAGGCTGCCGAGAAAAAAATCTGGGTCATCGCCCGCCAGCATCCCGGCGAGACCATGGCCGAGTGGTATGTCGAAGGCATGATCGACGCCTTGCTCGACACCTCCTGTCCGATCGCCCGCAAGCTGTTGCAGCGCGCCGTGTTTTATATCGTGCCGAACATGAACCCGGACGGCGCCTACCGCGGCAACCTGCGCACCAACGCCGCCGGCGCCAACTTGAACCGCGAATGGATGGCACCGACGCCTGAACGCAGCCCGGAAGTGCTGTGCGTGAAAAATAAAATTCACGAGACGGGCTGCGACATGTTCTTCGACATCCACGGCGACGAAGCGCTGCCGTACAACTTTGTTGCGGGCAACGAGATGCTGGCCGACTTCACCCCCGCCCGCGCCGAACGCCAGAACGCCTTTATCGCCCGCTACATGGCGGCCAGCCCGGATTTCCAGAACGTCTATGGTTACGCCGCCAGCAAGTACAACGAAGACATGCTGACCCTGGCTTCGAAATACATCGGCCACACCTTCAAGTGTTTGTCGCTGACCCTGGAAATGCCGTTCAAGGACAACGCCGACCTGCCGGACGCCCACACCGGCTGGAACGGCGCCCGCAGCAGCGCGCTCGGCAAGGCCATCCTGCAGCCGATTCTGCAATCCCTGGACTGATTTCTAAACATGGGCGTCGAGATCGAGCGCAAGTTTTTATTGAAAGGCGACGGCTGGCGCTCGCTGGGCGTTGCCGTTGCCATGCGCCAGGGGTATTTGTCGTCGGACAAGGCGCGCGTCGTGCGCGTGCGCATCGAGGGCGACCAGGCCTATATCACCATCAAGGGCCAGAGCGCCGGGGCGACACGGGGGGAGTGGGAGTATGCCGTGCCCCTGGCCGATGCCGAGCAATTGCTGCTGCTATGCGAGCAGCCGCTGGTGGAGAAGGTGCGGCGGCGGATCGATTTCAAGGGACACACCTGGGAAGTGGACGAATTTGCCGGCGTGAATCAGGGGCTGGTGGTGGCGGAGATCGAACTGGCGGCCGAAAATGAAGCGTTCGAGAAGCCGGAGTGGATCGGCGAGGATGTGACGGACGATGCGCGCTATTACAACTCGAGTCTGGTCAAGAAGCCGTTTAACGCCTGGTAGCTGGCAGGATCGGGGACAGGCCCTGCGGGCCTGTCCCCAGCTCTAAATGCTGCCGAAGTCGTAAAGCGGGGGAAAGGCTCGCGGAGCCTGTCCCCGATGCTGCGCTTCTGCCCCCGCCAGCTCAATGAAAATGCTCATTCCCCGCCGGCGCATCGTCCGGCATCTCAGGATGCACCAGCTCCCCTGAAGGATCGGCAAACAGCGGCGCCCCGCAATCGTCGCAGAACTCGGCGACGTATCTCTCCGAATGCTTTTTGATGTGCGTGATGCCCGCTTCGTTGAGGCAGGCGACGATGTCGTCGACCGGGGTTTTTTGCGCATCGTCCAGGCCCAGGCCGGCCAAACCTTCCACCGGCGTGCCGTCTTCGTCTTCCTGGCCGTACAGGGGCCAGACGATGCCGTACATGACGTCCGCTTCCTGGCGCAAAGTAAATGCCACGCGGTATTCGTCGACCTGGCCGTCGGCATTTTCTTCGCCAAACGCCGCCACCACCGCGCGCAGGTCGGCCGCTTCGATGTCCAGGGTGTTGGTCAGATAATGCACGGCGGCGCGGATCGATACCGGGCGGATCAGCTTGTCGGCTTCGCGGCAGGCCACATAATATGCTTCCGGCAGCAGCAGTTCGACGCCGCAGCCGGGCAGCAAACGGGTGATGGTCGGCGTGGCCTGTTCGCGCCACTGCGCCAGCGCGGCGGTGCGCACGTCGGCAAAGTGCAAGATGTGCTCGGCTTCCTGCCAGCGGAAAATCGGCGCACCCTTGGGCGCCACGACCACGCCCAGCAGGTAACGCGTATCGGCCAGGAAGGGCGCGGTTTCGGCCTGGCGCGGTGCCGGCTTGACGTTGCTGCCCTTGAATGCTGCCTGCGCCAGCTTGTGCGTCATCGCATAGGCTTCGGCGTGCGTGTGCGGCAACTGGTCGATGGAATACAGGTGCGGCGCGATCGCCAGGCGCGTGTTGGCGGCCAGCAGGTGGGCGCCGAAATGGGCCGACAGGGTGGTCAGCAATTCGCCGGGGATGTTGCCCGAGCCGATGCTGAAACGGGTCCAGGCGAGAATCGGCGCCGCTACCAGCAAGGCGTGCCAGCCCGTCTCGATGCCATCCACCAGTTCCGTCATGGTCGACGATTCGCTGACCGCTTCGGCATTTTCCAGCAGCACGTCGTAGCCATTCAAATCGTCCTTGAACAGGCTGTTGAGGGTGTTGTCGATGGTGTCCTGGTGCCCGCTTTTGAGCAGCTTTTGCAGGCTCAGCTCGAGCTGCTGCTCGAGCGCGCGCTCTTCCAGGCGGCTGCCGGACTGCGCGATGGACGAGGACAAGGCGATGAGGCGCTGGGCTTCAGCGGAGAGCCGGGGAGGGGAAGCTTTGAATGGACGGCGCATGGCTCTTGTGTGTGTAGGTTAAAACGGTGAAAACGAAATAGCGTAAGACCGGCGGCTTTGCCACCTTGATCACGTATTGTAGTTGATTCGGACGGCGGCCATCGCGGTCGCGCCGCGCCTGGCGCAAGGCGGTTGCAAAAAGACAGACGAAAAAAAACGCCGGGAGTTCCCGGCGTTTTCCATGCCCGCTACCTTATCGGCAAATTACGCCGCCAGCAACTGGCGCAGCACGAATGGCAGGATGCCGCCGTGCTTGTAGTAATCGACTTCGATCGGGGTGTCGATACGCAGCAATACAGTCACTTCCTGCACGTCGCCGTTGGCGCGGTGGATGACCAAAGTCGCCAGCTGTTGCGGCTTGATCTCGCCTTCGAGGCCTTTCAAATCAAACGTTTCGTTGCCGGTGATGTTCAGGGTCTGCACGCTGTCGTCGCCGATGAATTGCAGCGGCAGCACGCCCATGCCCACCAGGTTCGAGCGGTGGATGCGCTCGAAGGAGCGGGTGATGACCGCTTTCACGCCCAGCAGCTGGGTGCCCTTGGCCGCCCAGTCGCGCGAGGAGCCGGTGCCGTACTCTTCGCCGCCGAACACCATGGTCGGCACGCCGTCGTCGACATACTTCATCGCCGCGTCGTAGATCGACATCTGCTCGCCCGAAGGCTGGTGAATGGTGATGCCGCCTTCGACCGCGGAACCGTCGGCCTTGGCCGGGATCATGCGGTTCTTGATACGCACGTTGGCGAAGGTGCCGCGCATCATGATTTCATGGTTGCCGCGGCGCGAGCCGTAGGAGTTGAAATCGGCTTTGAGCACACCCTTGGCTTTGAGCCACTTGCCTGCAGGACCGTTTTCCTGGATCGAACCGGCCGGGGAGATGTGGTCGGTGGTGATCGAGTCGCCGAACACGCCCAGCGCGCGGGCGCCGGTAATGCCGGTGGCGGCCGCTTCAGGGACCATTTTGAAGTTGTCGAAGAACGGCGGTTCGGCGATGTAGGTCGAGGTCGGCCAGTTGTAGACCTGACCTTCGACGGTCGTCACTTTTTCCCACAGTTGACCAGGCGCGCCCTTGACGTCGGCGTAATTGGCTTTGAAGACGTCGGCGTTCATGGCGAACTTCATCATGGCGGCAACTTCTTTCGAGGTCGGCCAGATGTCGCCCAGGTAGACGTCGCGGCCTTCGGCGTTCTTGCCGACCGGCTCCGTCATCAGGTCTTTCGACATATTGCCGGCGATGGCGTAAGCGACGACCAATGGCGGCGAGGCGAGGAAGTTCGAACGGATGTTCGGGTGGATCCGCGCTTCGAAGTTGCGGTTGCCCGACAGCACAGCCGAAGCGACGATGTCGTTGTCCAGGATGGCCTGGTTCATTTCAGGCGTCAAATCGCCGGCATTGCCGATGCAGGTGGTGCAGCCGTAGGCGGTGACGCCGAAGCCCAGTTGCTCCATGTACGGCAGCAGGCCGGCGGCGGTGAGATATTCGGTGACCACGCGCGAGCCGGGGGCCAGCGAAGTCTTGATGTGCGGCGCCACGGTCAAGCCGGCTTCGACGGCCTTCTTGGCCAGCAGGCCGGCAGCGAGCATCACGCTCGGGTTCGAGGTGTTGGTGCAGGACGTGATCGCTGCGATCAGCACGTCGCCGTTTTTCACGTTCACGCCATTGCTGGTCGTGTAGGTGTGGGTCAGGTCGGCGGCGGTCTTGTTGAAACCGTTTTCGGTGGTCGGCTTGCTGAACAGTTCAGCGAAGTTCGACTTGACGTTGCCCAGCTCGATACGGTCCTGTGGACGCTTCGGGCCGGCCAGGGATGGCGTAACGGTGGCCAGGTCCAGGGTGACGATACGGGTGTAATCGATCTCGCCCGCTTTCGGAATGCCGTACATGCCCTGCGCCTTGTAGTAATTCTGGAAGGCGGTGATTTCGTCTTGCGTGCGGCCGGTGCCTTCGAAATATTCGACGGTGGCGTCGTCGACCGGGAAGAAGCCCATGGTGGCGCCGTATTCCGGGGCCATGTTGGCGATGGTGGCGCGGTCGGTCAGCGACAGCGATTCGGTGCCTTCGCCGAAGAACTCGACGAACTTGCCGACGACTTTTTCTTTGCGCAGCAGTTCGGTGATGGTCAGCACCAGGTCGGTCGCGGTGCAGCCTTCGCGCAGCTGACCTTGCAGGTGCACGCCGATCACGTCCGGGGTCAGGAAGTAGACCGGCTGGCCCAGCATGCCCGCTTCCGCTTCGATACCGCCCACGCCCCAGCCGACCACGCCGATGCCGTTGATCATGGTGGTGTGCGAGTCGGTGCCGACCAGGGTGTCAGGGTAGAACACGTTTTCCTGCTTGTGCACGCCGCGCGCCAGGTATTCCAGGTTGACCTGGTGGACGATGCCGAAGCCTGGCGGGACCACGCCGAAGGTGTCGAAGGCTTGCATGCCCCACTTCATGAACTGGTAGCGCTCGTTGTTGCGCGAGAATTCCAGCTTCATGTTCAGGTCCAGCGCGCCCTTTTCGCGGAAATGGTCGATGGTGACCGAGTGATCGACCACCAGGTCGACCGGCACCAGCGGCTCGATGTTTTTCGGGTTCATGCCCATTTTGTGGGCGACATTGCGCATGGCGGCCAGGTCGGCCAGCAGCGGCACGCCGGTGAAGTCCTGCAGCACCACGCGGGCGACGACGAAAGGAATCTCGTCGGTGCGCTCGCCGTTCGGCGCCCAGTTGGCCAGCTGGCGCACGTGTTCTTCCGTGACCTTCTT
>JACXTT010002904.1_pt1 | contig 26844 bp, 25 predicted proteins | sample 9270951 | NCBI WGS metagenome assembly JACXTT01 (sample SAMN15532306, study PRJNA645909) | rock metagenome | isolation source: weathered quartz diorite | place: Puerto Rico | collected 2017-06-21 | reverse complement strand
CCTTAAAATTATTGAGGAACCGCATCCGAATACTTTATTCCTGTTGGTTGCGCAAAACCAGGACCAAATACTGAACACCATTTTATCACGTACGCAACTGGTAAAAATTCCTGCTTTGACTTATGATGAGATCAAAGAGGAACTGATGCTGAACCACCGTCAAACAGAATTCGCGGCAGCGGAAATTGCCTATTTAAGCAATGGCAACCTGACCGAAGCACTTTCGATGCTGCAACAGGAAAACAAAAGCTACCATACTTTATTTGTACAATGGTTACGTCTTTGTTTCGGCAATAAAGGATCAGAAGTAATGGATTTTGTTGAGCAAGCCGCGAAAATGGGCCGTGAAAATCAAAAGAATTTTTTGCGGTACGGCGTCAGTTTTATACGAGAATGCTGCTTGTTGATGGCTGGAGCGCCGAATCTGGTCCATTTACCCCCAAACGAACTCGAAACAGCGCAAAAGATGACTAATGTGATGAATGCTGCCATGGCACAGGCTATCAGCACCGAGCTTGAAAAGGCACATTATCATGTGGAGCGAAATGCTAATCCGAAAATCTTATTTTTAGATGTATCGTTACAAATTATTAAGATTTTAAATTTTAAAACGCTCCCCGCGGGGACTCATTATATACCGAACTAACTATGGGATGTGGAAGTTGCTCATCAGGCGGATGTACCCCCGCCGGCTGTAAAAGTAATGGCTCGTGCCTTACTAACGGCTGCAGCAAATTAGATGTTTACGACTGGCTGTCGAATATGGACATGCCGGCAAATTATAGGCCTTTTTCTATTATCGAAGTGAAATTTAAAGGTTCGCGCAAGGACTTTTATGTCAATACCGATAATATTTACCTTGAGGCGGGTGAACTGGTGGTGGTTGAAACTCCGACCGGCGGTTTCGACGTGGGCCATGTATCGGTAACCGGCGAGCTAGTCCGCATGCAGATGGTAAAACGTCATGTAAACGAAGCGGATATAACCAAAAAAATTTACCGCAAAGCTACTTCGGCTGATGTAGACAAATGGAAAGCCGCTAAAGAACTGGAATGGGAAACCATGCACAAAACGCGCAAACTTGCTTTGGAGCTGGGCCTTTCGATGAAGATAAGTGATGTGGATTACCAGGGTGACAAAACAAAAGCGACATTTTACTATACGGCAGAAGGCCGCGTCGATTTTCGTGAGCTGATCAAAAAGATGGCCGAGGCCTTCCGGATCAGGATCGAGATGCGGCAAATAGGCATGCGCCAGGAAGCAAGTCGCCTGGGTGGTATAGGGTCATGCGGACGGGAGCTTTGCTGTTCAACCTGGCTGACTGATTTCAAAACCGTTTCTACTTCTGCTGCACGTTATCAAAATCTTTCGCTGAATACTTTGAAACTGGCCGGGCAGTGCGGGAAATTGAAATGCTGCCTCAATTACGAGCTGGATACTTATATGGATGCGCTGAAATATATTCCGGATAATGTGAATATATTGAAGACCGAAAAAGGCGACGCCCGTTTGCAAAAAACCGATATCTTTAAAAAGTTAATGTGGTTCAGCTACCCAATGGAAGATTCCTGGATCCCTTTGGAAATTGATCGTGTAAAAGAGATACAACAACAGAACAAGGAGGGTATTTTTCCTCCGGATCTTGGGGAAAGCGTTGAGATTGAAAGCAAACCGGTAAAAGTTCTGGATTACGAAAACGTAGTTGGCCAGGATAGCCTTACCCGCCTGGATGAGCGTAACCGCAACAAAAAGAGAAACAAAAACAAGAACAAAAACAAACCCCAGGACAATAAACCGCCACAGGGTGCAGTTGTTCAGCCAAAAGAGCAAAAACCAGCAGAAGCTAACAAAAGCAATGATCAGAATAAAAAGAACCGTAACAACCGCCGTTTTAAACCGAACAGGAATAACCGGAACGATCAGAATAAAGGGAATGAAAGCGGCTCATAACTTATTTTTTGCTGCATTGCCTGTTTTGGCTATGCTTTTTCTGAATGGTTGTAGCGATCCGGGTAGGATCATCGATCAAAATACGCCGATAGATAATCATAACTGGTCATACGCCAATGCAGTAAAAAACGAAGTTAAAATTGATGATGCTTCGATACCCTACAACATCTACATCAACCTGCGGGTAACCGGCGAATACAAATACTCCAACATATTTGTGCTGCTGCATAAAAGCGGGCCAAAACTGAAAGGAACAACTCGTTTTGAGATCAAACTGGCTAACCTGGATGGTGAGTGGCTGGGGCAGGGCTCCGGTAATTTATATAGCTACCAGTTGCCGATCATGACTAACTTTAAATTCCCCGAAAAAGGCACCTATACGTTCGGCATCGAACAAAATATGCGCGATAACCCGCTGCACGAAGTGAACGATGTTGGCATGCGCGTGGAAAAGGCGAAATAGTTTATTATAGGTGTTAAAAAATAACCTAGGCTTGTCGGTCGCAAATATTTTTTATTTTTATACCTAAAATCGAGACCTGATCACATGAATAAACTAATCCTAATAGCCTGTTTTGCACCGTTATTTTCGGTTGCCCAAAAACAAACTGCGCTAAATGAAGATAGCATAAAAAATGTTAATGTCATTAAATATTATACCAAAGCTATCGCCAAAAAACCTAGTGACGATGCTGCTTACTTTAAACGGGGCGATGCGAAATATAATCTGAAAAAATATAAAGAAGCAGTAACAGATCTTAACAAGGCAATAATTCTCAATCCCAAATACTTGGATGCCTATGTAGTCAGGGGATTGGCCAAAGTAGAACTTAAAGACGATAGGGGAGCTATCATTGACTACACTAAAGCTATTGGTATAAATCCTAAAGGTTCTGTGGCCTATTACGATAGGGGAATAGCAAAAGCTAGGTTGCGGGAATATAAAGGAGCATTAGCTGATTTTAACCAGGCAATTGCCATCGAAGCAACCGATGGAGATTATTATAATGAGCGGGGACTAACCAAAGACCACCTCGAAGATTATAATGGGGCAATTGAGGATTTTACCCAGTCGATCACACTTGATTCAACAAACGCGGCCCCCATTTATAACAGGGGAAACTCTAAATTTGAGCTTAAGGATTATAAGGGCTCGATTGAAGATTATAACAAGGCAGTAATACTAACACCTAACGATCCTGATGCTTTTTATGGCCGTGGTGATGCCAAAAGGCTTCTGGAGGATTACAATGGAGCGATTGAAGATTATAACAAGGCAATTGCTCTAAATCCCTCTTTTTTGAATGCTTATAATAACCGCGGGATAGCAAAGTACAACCTAAAAGATTACCTGGGCGAAATAGCTGATGATACAAAAGTCATATCTGTTGATGCCAAATACCCAAGCGCTTACTACAACCGGGCGTTGGCCAATGAAAAACTTAGCAATTTCAATGATGTTATTGATGATTGCGGTAAATACATTTTATTAAAACCCAAAGACCCAGATGGCTATTTGAAAAGAGGTGATGCTAAGTTTGACCTGGATGATTTTAAAAACGCTATTGTCGATTATAATATCGCGATCTCCATAAATCCCAAATACGAAGGTGCATATTATAGTCGTGGTTTGGCAAAACGAAGACTTACCCTATATAAAGAAGCTATTGAGGATTATAACAAGGCATTGGAGATCGCCCCCCAATATAGCGATGCTTACAACAGCAGGGGATATGCCAAATACTTGCTTAATGATAATACAGGAGCCCGCGCAGATTTTAAAAAAGCAGCGGATATGGGGAATGAATACGCACCGGAGAATATTAAAAAGTTTTGTAAATAATCATCTTCAATTAAATCTTTTAAATTTCCTACCTTCGTTTTGCTAAAATTTTTATCAAAATGAGTGTGGTTATTCTTGTCGTTGCTATTGTTGTGCTGATCATTGCTGTTGTTCTTTTCCTGCAAAAACCTAAAGGGGTTAGCGGGGTATCAGAGGGAGAATTGCAAAGCTTACGCGAAGAAAATAGCAGACTGCAAATTGGTTTAGCTAAGGCTGAAGAACGGGCGGCGGGTTTGATATTGGAAAGAGATAAGGCGGATAAATCACTGCAAGAGGAACGCGTCCGGTACGATCAGGCCGTTGCCAATCTGAACTCGGAATTACTTGCCGAGAAGAACCGTATGGCGAAAGCTGAAGAAGCCTTTAAAGCACAACGGGAGCGTTTATCAGAGCAAGAACGATCCATACAGGAAATACAGCAAAAATTTCAATTAGAGTTTCAAAATATTGCCAATAAACTATTGGATGAAAAATCGCAAAAGTTTGTTGAAACCAATAAAACTAACCTGGACATTTTGCTTAATCCGCTGAAGGAAAACATCAAGGCCTTCGAGGAAAAAGTAGATAAGGTGTATAACATGGAGGCCGCCGAACGAAATACATTGAAAGGGGTTATTTCGCAATTGATGGAGTTAAATAAACTTATTAGCAACGAGGCCCAAAACCTGACCAAAGCCTTAAAAGGAGACAGCAAGAAACAAGGCAACTGGGGCGAGGTAATATTAGAGCGTGTATTGGAGCGCTCTGGTCTTGTAAAAGATCGCGAGTACCGCATGCAGGTTAGTTTGACGGCCGAAAATGGCGCCCGTTTACAGCCTGATGTTATTGTTGATTTACCAGATGAGAAGCATATCGTAATAGATTCAAAAGTTTCTTTGGTTGCTTACGAGCGCCTTGTTAGCTGTGAGACGGAGGAAGAGCGTAAGCTATATTCAAAAGCACATGTCGAATCCATCAGGGGCCATGTAAATGATCTCTCTTCAAAGAACTATCACGCACTTTACCAGATTAATTCACCTGATTTTGTTCTCTTATTTGTGCCTATAGAGTCCTCTTTCAGTTTTGCTGTTCAAATAGACGCCGAGCTTTTCAGCTTCGCGTGGGAAAAGCGCGTGGTGATCGTCAGTCCTTCAACATTGTTAGCTACTCTTAGAACCATCTCAAGTATCTGGAAACAAGAACGCCAAAATAGAAATGTTTTAGAAATTGCGCGCTTAAGCGGCACCATGTATGATAAGTTCGTAAACTTCATTATTGACATGGAAAGTATCGGAAAAAACATCAAGCAGAGCCAGGCTGCCTACGATGGCGCTATGAACAAACTAATAGACGGTAACGGCAGTCTTTCAAAAACTGCTGATAAGATCAAAAATTTAGGAGCAAAAGCTACTAAGCAACTTGATCAAAAATATATTGGAGAAGAATAAAAACACCTCTGCTTTTCTACAAACTGCAGGGAAATGACATGGCGTTTTAGAAAAGTTCTTTTAATTTATCACACAATCATACTTCGAAGTAACTACCGCCGTACCATCAACATTTATTTTAGGCGAGGTTACCTTAATTTTCATGTTGATATTGCCTTCTTTTGATAGCGGGAAATTATCCTTTATGCTGTAAACCATGGTACCTGTACCGGTTCCGCTCATATCTACAGATACTTTACCAACCTGCAAACTCATACTGAATTTCGGTATCATGTCAAAGTAAGCTTTACCATCCACAATTCTTGCCAATTTATACGTAATACCAAAATCGACTTTTGCACTGCTGCCACCCTTACCAACTGGTATATTCGTTGTTGCTCCCTGGGCGAAAGAATCACCGGGTTTTAAGGGTTTATCCGGAAACTGAATCTGCTTTTGCACCATATTCATCATTTGCTGCATTTTCTGTTGTGCTGTGTCAGCTATTGCTTTACCATTGGCAGAATCAATTTTCAATTTCCAGTCCTGGCTGATGTGGCCGACCATTTTTATGTCCTTTTCAGTGGCTTTCGGCGGGATGGGCACTTGGTTGCCATTTGCTGACACGGAAACATTGTTGATTTTATAATCCATGTTCACAGGCATGGTATTATCTGAAGCAAGGCCACCTGTTTTCATCAAGCCGCCCAGAGCAATAGAAAGGTTAGCATTTACCGGTTGAGTAATCCCTTGATCTTTTAACTTGTCCAATATCTCCTTATCGCCGGTAACTGTTGCGTTGGCTTTCATATCCACACTAATATTGGATTGATAATTACGATTGGGCAGATATTTTATCTTAAATACAACCCCTTGTTGAGCCCAAAGTTGAGTGAAGCCCAGGCACATAAAAGCAATCAAAAAAATCCTTTTCATAAGGTCGGTTTTAGTATTTTATATTATTAAATATTAAAAAATAATCAGCTTTTAAAAGCATTCCACCCCTGTGCGGTTATAGTATGAACATTCCCTGACTTAGTGACCAGGTTGCAACCTGCAGATGGTTCTGTTATGTGTCCAATCACCGAAATATCCATCATTAGCTTTATTTTCTCATAATCCGCCTGCTTTATGGTGAACAACAATTCGTAGTCCTCGCCGCCGCTTAAGGCGCATACCGTCGGGTCAAGATTAAATTCCCTCGCCGTCTCATACGTCATCGGATCAATCGGAATTTTATCTTCATAAATATTACAGCCCTTATTACTCTGTTTACAGATATGTAATATTTCCGATGCCAAGCCATCTGATATGTCGATCATCGCCGTCGGTTTTATTTTCAAATCCTTCAGCAATTCAACTATATCTTTCCTGGCTTCCGGTTTAAGCTGACGTTCAACAATATAATCTTTCCCCTCAAGGTCAGGTTGAATGTTTGGGTTCTCAATATAAACCAGTTTTTCACGTTCCAATAACTGTAAACCAACATAAGCCCCCCCCAAATCGCCCGAAACACAGATCAGATCTCCGTCGTTGGCTGTATTACGGTATGCTATGTCTTTTTCATCTGCATAACCTATAGACGTAACACTAATCACCAATCCTTGCCGTGAAGAAGTAGTGTCGCCGCCCACAAGGTCCACATTATATTTTTCGCAAGCAAGGTATATACCCTCGTATAATTCTTCAACGGCTTCGAGCGGAAATTTACTCGAAATTCCTATTGATACGGTAACCTGTGTAGCAGTGCCATTCATTGCATAAATATCGCTCACGTTCACCTGGACGGATTTATAACCTAAATGTTTTAACGGGGTATAAGCCAGGTCAAAATGTATACCTTCTAACAGCAGATCTGTTGATATCAATGCTTTTTTTTCTGCAAAATCAATCACAGCCGCATCATCACCAATGCCCTTTTTGGTACCCGGTTGCTTGATCTTGATCATATTTGTCAAATGATCGATCAACCCAAATTCGCCCAAAGCCTCTATACTTGTTCTTTCGCTATTTTCGAAAATAACTTTCCCTACCTTGCTACATGCCGCCGAAGGCGGAAAAAAATTTTAAAGACCTAACTGAGCTGATATATCCAGCATCCTTTCGATCGGTTTTACAGCTCTTTTTATAATTTCTGCCGGTACAGTTACCTCAGGCAGTTCATTTTTCATACACAGGTATAACTTTTCAAGTGTATTTCTCTTCATGTGCGGGCAATCATTGCAGGCACAACTGTTATTTGGCGGCGCCGGAATAAATATTTTATCCGGGTTTTCCTTTTGCATCTGGTGTATAATGCCCGATTCTGTTGCTACTATAAATTCCTTTTCAGAACTTTTTGTAGCATATTTCAACAAACCTGTTGTTGAACCGATATAGTCGGCCATTTTCAGTATCACATCCTCACATTCCGGATGTGCCAGCAATTTTGCATTAGGGTGGCGCTCTTTCAGTTTGGTGATTTTCTCTCTTGAGAATATCTCATGCACCATACAAGCCCCATTCCAAAGCACCAAATCACGCCCTGTTTTTTTCGCTACATAAGCTCCCAGGTTTTTATCCGGTCCGAAAATTATCTTCTGATCTTTCGGCAAGCTCTCCACAATCGCCACTGCATTGCTCGATGTACAAACGATATCGCTCAATGCTTTTAGTTCAGCTGTACAATTCACATATGTGATCACCAAATGATCAGGGTATTTTTCTTTAAATTTCCTGAACAAATGCGGCGGACAGCTGTCTGCTAATGAACAACCTGCTTTCAAATCAGGTAACAAAACCTTTTTTTCAGGTGATAATATTTTTGCTGTTTCGGCCATGAAGTGTACACCGGCAAATACAATGATATCGGCATCTGTTTTAGCGGCTTGTTGGGATAATCCCAAACTGTCGCCAATATAGTCAGCAATATCCTGTATGTCGGGCTCCTGGTAATAGTGGGCCAAAACGACAGCATTCTTTTCTTTTTTAAATTTTTCAATTTCTTCAAAAAGGTCAAGTGTCGGATCGATTTCTTCCTCCACAAATCCTTTGAGATTTAGTTCAGCTAAGGTATCCATTTCAACAATTCAAATAATAACAATCATTTTTTATTAAAAGAAAAAGCTATTGTTATTGGGTTGTTAATTCTGTTTAAAAGTAGTGGTGTAAGGTATATGAATAGTAAGTTTTACAATTTTATTAACAAAAAAGCTTCAATTAATGTAATGTATTTTTTTGATTTTAAGACGAATATATTTCTCCTAATTTTATTTTAAAACATTTTTGTTAATAAGTTAGCGTGGTGTAAAATGTTGATTAGTGTCTTTATTAGTCTCAAAATTACGGTAAAGATTATTTAGAATTGGGCCGGAAAGCATCATTATCCACCGCTTATTTATTTATTGTTTTTTTACTTACACAAAATTAACACGTTTTAGGGTGCTTTCTAACATAAGCACTATTTTTACACAATATTATACATCTATATGACTAGAACAGCAGATTTTTTGGTAATTGGTTCAGGGATTGCCGGATTGAGTTTTGCGCTAAAGGCAGCGAAGCATGGTAAAGTTCTGATAGTTACAAAGTCGAACGAAGACGAGTCTAACACTAAGTATGCCCAGGGAGGTGTTGCAGTGGTTGTGGATAAAAAAGAAGATTCGTTTGAAAAACACATAGAAGACACTTTAATTGCCGGTGACGGACTCTGCGACCGTGAAACAGTGGAGATTGTTGTCGAAGAAGGTCCGGAAAGAATTCGTGAGATTATTGACTACGGAACTAACTTTGATAAGACTAATGAAGGTATGTATGACCTGGCAAAAGAGGGTGGTCATTCCGAATTTAGGGTGTTACATTATAAGGATATAACCGGTTGGGAAATTGAACGGTCGTTGTTGGACCAGATACATCAAAACCCTAATATTACTGTTCTCACTCATTATTTCGCGGTTGATCTCATTACCCAACACCATTTAGGAGAGTTTGTAGATAAATCGAGTGATGATATTAAGTGCTATGGGGTATATGTTTTAAATACGCTGAATGGTCATGTAGAAAAGATATTATCTAAGGTGACGGTGATGGCTTCAGGCGGTGCGGGGCATATCTATTCTATTACTACTAATCCAACTATAGCTACCGGTGATGGTGTTGCCATGGTTTATAGGGCTAAAGGGAAAGTAAGGAACATGGAATTTATACAATTCCACCCTACTGCTTTATTCAATCCCGGTGAATATCCTTCATTTTTAATATCTGAAGCCGTGCGTGGTTTTGGAGGTATATTAAAACGTACCAATGGTGAGGAGTTTATGCAGGAATATGATGATCGTAAATCATTGGCACCCAGGGATATAGTTGCGAGGGCTATAGACGCTGAAATAAAGAAATCAGGTGAGGATTATGTTTACCTGGATATCAGACACCGCAGTAAGAGTGATATACTGGCACATTTTCCTAACATCTACGCTAAATGTTTAGATATAGGTATCGATATGACCAAGGATATGATACCTGTTGCTCCGGCATGTCATTATATGTGTGGAGGAATTATGGTTGATCATGTTGGTAAATCATCTATCCTGAACTTGTATGCATGCGGAGAATGCTCGTCGACAGGCCTTCATGGCGCTAACCGTCTGGCTTCCAATTCATTACTTGAAGCGTTGGTGTTTGCTGACCGGATTTATAAAGATGCTGTTGAACAATTTAATGAGAATGTGTTGCCAGATGGGATTCCGGATTGGGATGAGCATGGTGTTAAATTGTCAAATGAAGATATCCTGGTAACGCATAATCTGCGGGAAATGCAAAAGATGATGAGTGATTATGTGGGTATTGTAAGGTCAGACTTTAGATTAGAGAGAGCTATGCGCCGCCTGCATTTATTGTATGAAGAAACCGAGGAGTTTTATAAAAAAAACAAGTTATCTGTAAAGCTTTGTGAGCTGCGTAATTTAATACAGGTTTCTTATATTGTTATTAAATCGGCCGTGCTTAGAAAGGAAAGCAGAGGTTTGCATTATACTACGGATTATGCAGTTCATGCGGAGCCGGTTCATGATACAGTGTTTTGATGTAATAAATTGTTCACGCTTAGCCTGCTAATTGCGTCTAGCAAAGGAACTATAAATATTTAATGACATTTTTTTCACGTTTTAAAAAGAAAGCTGAACCGGAATTTATTCCAACTGATAGTGTTAAAGCGATTGCTGACGGGATATTATTTGAAGAGGCATTTTTCCTGAAATGGGGTGCTGATATTGAGTTTGATAAGAAGTATATTAAGAAAGAATATCGCGCTGACCGCAGCATTTATCATTGGGGAGAAAGATCAATACTGAATGGTTTGACCTTATACTTCAAAACCATTTGCTGGAACCATAAGCAGCATGGTGATACTAAATCATTTGAGTCAGTAGATTTTGTATCAGAAGAAGCTAATGCAGATGATATTTTTGAGAAGACTCAAGAACATCTGATAAAACTTTTTGGTGAACCAAAGCTAGAAGAAGATGTTAAACAAGGAGATATAGCTTTGGAATGGAAAGTGAAGGCAATTAAAATCTCTTTAAATCTTTTCTATAAGGACCGGAAGAAGGTGCATTTGGAAATTGGTTGGTGGTTGTAGAAAAGAGCGGAAAACGGGATTCGAACCCGCGGCCTTCAGTTTGGGAAACTGATGCTCTACCAACTGAGCTATTTCCGCTAATTTTGCACCAAACATAAAAAATATTGTTAAGTATGCATAGTGCTAAATTGCTTTTAGCTTTGTGCTTTCACCTTTAAGCTAATAAGATGCCTGTTATACTACCTGTAAAAGATAAGAACCCGAGCTGGGGGAGTAACTGCTTTATTGCGGAGAATGCCACTATTGTAGGCGATGTAACCATGGGCGATAACTGTTCTGTTTGGTTTAATGCCGTGATACGGGGGGATGTGCACTATATCAAAATTGGTGATAATACAAATATCCAGGATGGCGCGGTGATTCATGCTACTTATCTGAAAGCTTATACCGAGATAGGTAATAATGTATCCATCGGGCATAATGCATTGGTGCATGGTTGTACGGTAAAAGATAATGTGTTGGTTGGTATGGGTGCCATCGTGATGGATCATGCAGTAGTAGAAGAATTCGTTATCATCGGTGCTGGCTCTGTGGTTTTGGAGAAAACAATTTGTGAGTCAGGATACCTTTATGCGGGTACACCCGCTAAAAAGATAAAACCGCTTACCCAGGAACAAAAGGATGTGCTGCGGCAATTGCCGCAGAACTATATTATGTATTCAGGCTGGTTTAATGAGTCGACGGCTCTTTAGGAATGTCGATTGGTTCTTCGGCCTCCCAGTTTGATCGCAGGGTGATCTGCTTCGGATAGATCCATATATTTTCGGGCTGGATGCGTTTCTTGACGTTACCGCTGTCCCATTTACCATTTTTGTTGTCGTCGTAAATCACCCTGACGTAATACTTGCCTACCGGATAATTCTTATAAACCACATTCCCGCTTTTAGTTATACGATCCCTGTGAACGACGTTTTTCTGGTTATCCATTAACTCTATCACATAACCTTTTGAAGTGTCCGGAACGGTCACTTTTAATGTTAAAGGGCCATAGTTGTCTGGCTTATCCAACTGGAACTGCTTCAGGAATTTTTTGTTTTTATCGCCATAAATACTGGTTAATGCGCCTTCATTAAATATCAAGTCATACCGGCTGTTAGGTTTCCATTTGTAATTGAACGTAAGCCGGGTCATGGTGGCGGTGTCCCTGGTTATGGAATAATTGGCAACATTTGTTGAGTCTTCATTTAATGTCACCAATGAGTTATCAATGGTTTGAATAGGAGCGCTGGTAGTTACTATTAAGGTGTTTCCTGCTTTAATTTTGTTATCGAATGTAGTATTGTATTTTAATGAGATGATATGGTCAAAGGCTTCTTTGCGGCTTTTTCGTAAAGCTACAGTATCGATGGGAATCTTGTTCTGGGCGAATTCAACTCTGATAGAATCAAAATCCATATTTTTCATGAAGACGTACGCAGTATCCCGGGTTTTATTAAAGTCGACTATTTTATCTTTATCCAATGCCGGAGGATACAGGATTCTAGCAGAAGGATTTTCTATCGGTTTATTGAATACAAAAAACATTTTTCCATCCGCATCAAAACGGCGTTCGGCCAACCTGAATTTCTCAGGCTCCTGCTTAAACAAATTCAAATGAATATTTGCGGTGTCTTTTTTCAGATGGATAGGAGCGGTTTGGAACGCTACCAGTTCATCATCTTTGTCGTATATTCTGTTTGGTGCTTTTTCCTGCAAAGCATAAATGCGGTAGTCTCCATCATGCAGGTTATTTAAGGTAAAGTTACCCGAGGTATCGGTGGTTGCAAAAATGGTTGGTTTCTTTTTGCCCCATAGGGTGTCCTTGTTTAAAGGGAATAACATCACCGTTACCTGCTTCTCTTTTTCCTGGGTCATCAGGTTTTGGACGTTACCCGAAACACTTAAGGAGTCGATATGCGGGCCGGTTGAAAAAACGTAAGTGAAATTGTCTAGGACATTTCCTTCGTTTAGGTCGGCAATTGATTTTCCGAAATTGATAACGTAGGTCGTATTTTTTAAGAGCGTGTCTTTTTTGAAATCAATGATGATAGATTTTTGACTGACTTTAATATTAGGTGTCCTATCGAGTGCCGGACTTATGGTGATTTCCTGGGCCTGGTTGTTCAACTTAAAATATTCGTCGAATTCCAATTGGATTTGTTTGGCCGAAAAATTCCGGGTCATGTTTGGCGGAGTCGCCTTTAATAATTTTGGCGGGGTGCGGTCTTTTGGACCTCCCTGGGGCTTTTGCATGCTGGCGCAGCCAAATATGATTAATGCAGTGAAAAAAGCCAGTAATTTTCCGGGTAAAAAAGAACTCCTTTTGTTTAACCTCATTTTTAAGCCTTATAAACGATTTTTATGTTTTCATGAAGATTACCATTCGGAACTTAAAATATTTGCTTATAAGCCGTCTAATAACTCCAGTTTAAGTGATTGATTTACAATTGTTTATCTGTTATCTTGAGATATGCACCATCAAAACTGAAATATCTGACGGTGAGACCCCCGAAATGCGTGATGCCTGTCCCAAAGTACGCGGTTTTATTTTCATCAGCTTTTCGCGAGCTTCTTTTGACAACGAGACAAGGTTATGATAATTGAATTCTGGATTGATCTCCTTATCTTCCATCTTCCGCATCTTTTCTACAATGTCCAATTCCTTCTCAAAGTAACTCTCATATTTGATTTTTATTTCAGCCTGCTCAATAGTTTCTTTACTATATTTTGAAAGCAGTTCATCAAGCGAGGCATCAGCTTTTCTCAGGGTGTCAAATGAAACTTGCGGACGGCTCAATAAATTGAACAGTCTGACATTTTGAGAAAGCGGTGCAGTTCCTAGTTCTTCCAAAAATGGATTGATCGATGCCGCTTCAGCTGATACATTTTTTGTGTAAGCTACGATGTCGTCCGAATTTTTCACCTTTTGGTTTACCTTGTTCATCCGTTCATCACTGATCAAACCCAGTTCGTAGCCGATAGGGGTAAGCCTGATGTCAGCGTTATCCTGGCGCAATAACAAACGGTGTTCAGCACGTGAGGTGAACATTCGGTATGGTTCTTCAGTGCCCTTGGTCACCAGGTCATCAATTAATACACCGATGTAAGATTCGGAGCGCTTCATGATCAGTTCATGTTTATCATGTACTTTCTGGTGCGCGTTGATACCGGCGATGAAGCCTTGTGATGCCGCTTCCTCGTAACCGGTGGTACCATTGATCTGCCCGGCGAAGAACAAATTTTTCACCAACTTGGTTTCCAATGTTAGGTCCAATTGGGTAGGCGGGAAGTAATCGTATTCTATAGCATAACCCGGTCTGAACATTTTTGCGTTTTCAAATCCTGGTATTTGGGTGAGCGCTTTGTATTGTACATCTTCAGGAAGGGAGGTCGAGAAACCATTTACATAGATCTCAACGGTATTGAATCCTTCCGGCTCAACGAATATTTGGTGACGTTCGCGCTCGGCAAAACGGTTGATCTTATCTTCAATAGAAGGGCAATATCTCGGACCTAAGCCTTTGATACGACCGGTAAACATCGGCGATTTTTCAAAGCCCTCCTTTAGTGTTTCGTGAACGTTGGTATTGGTATAAGTGATCCAGCAGCAGCGTTGTTCGGTCGGCCGTTCTACATCGGTGAAGGAAAAACGTCCGGCGTTTTCATCACCCCATTGCTCTTCCATCACGCTATAGTTTAAGGTACGGCCATCCACGCGGGGTGGGGTGCCGGTCTTCATTCTGCCTGCTTCAAAGCCTAGTTCAACCAATTGCTCGGTTAGGCCGGTGGCGGCCTTTTCTCCTGTACGGCCACCGCCAAATTTCTTTTCACCGATATGGATTACGCCATTTAAAAAAGTGCCATTGGTTAGTACAACAGCGTCGCATTCTATCTCTACACCTAATGATGTGCGTACCCCTTTTATGGTATTTCCTTTTACAATTAATGAATTTACCATATCCTGCCAGAAGTCGACGTTGGGGGTTCTTTCCAAAGCCAAACGCCATTCTTCAGCAAAGCGCATGCGGTCGTTTTGTGTACGTGGACTCCACATGGCCGGACCTTTTGAAAGGTTGAGCATGCGGAATTGTATGGTCGTTTTATCTGCAATAATGCCAGAGTAGCCACCCATGGCATCTATCTCACGAACTATCTGCCCCTTGGCCACGCCACCCATTGCGGGGTTACAACTCATCTGCGCTATTGTACCCATATTCATGGTGATTAATAAAACAGAGGAGCCAAGGTTAGCCGCCGCGGCAGCTGCCTCGCATCCGGCATGTCCGGCACCCACAACTATTACATCATATTTCTTAAACATTTTACCTCCATGTTCCACGTGGAACGTACAAAATTACATTCAATTACCCGATGTTCCACGTGGAACTTTAAATAATGATACTAACGCAACAAACCCCCATACCCCTTCCAGTATCACAAAAGGGTAGAAGTTTACCATCCATGAAGCAAAACAGCATATACCAGCACCAATGAAATTCATTAGGCTGTACAATTTGCTTTCCGCCGGCAACCTTTTGTATAGATTCAATAAGAACGCGATCAATAAGATGATCACGCCAATGGATGCTATGATATCTGAAAGCTTCATATTATGCCTCGTTTAGTTCAGTTAATTCTATCCAGCGCATGCTTTTCTCATCCAATTGCTTATTCAAAATCGCTATTCGTTTTGCGAGTTCGCTTAGCTGTTGGTGATCGCTAATCCCAGAGTTTAACTCATTTGTTAGTCCTTTGATCTTAATCTCGATATCCGCAATTTCCTTGTCTAAATTCTCTAGTTCTTTCAGTTCTTTAAAAGCTAGTTTATTCTTTTTAGGCTGGGGTTTTACTTCTGCCTTTTCTACAACAGAAGCTTTTTTGGCTTGTTGTTTTGCAATTTCTAATTCATAACGATAGGAAGAATAATTGCCGTTATATACCCTGACATTTCCATCGCCTTCCATAATGAATAGCTGATCGGTGAGCTTATCCAATAAATAACGATCATGCGATACCAGCATTAATACGCCTGTGTAATTGGTCAGGAATTCTTCCAATACATTTAACGTGTCGATATCCAGATCGTTGGTGGGCTCATCCAGTATCAGGAAGTTGGGATTCTTCATTAATATCTGGAGTAGTTGCAGGCGCTTTTTCTCGCCGCCGCTCAGGTTAGATATGAAGCCGTGCTGCTTCTTAGGCGGAAACAGGAATAATGTCAGCAGGGCTGAGGCTGAAATAGTCTTTCCGTCGGCCATTGTAATAAACTCAGCAACGTTCTTTACCACGTCAATAACGCGGTCGCTTTCGTTAAAGCTCATGCCCGACTGATGGAAATAACCTATTACGGTCGTTTCTCCCGGTACGATCTCTCCTTTATCCGGCTGCAAATTACCGGTGATCATATTCAATAGGGTAGACTTACCGCTGCCGTTCTTACCAGCAAGGCCTATCCGGTCGCCCTTTTTGAATACATAATTAAAATCAGCAACCAGCGAGTGTCCGTTGAACGCCTTATATAAATGATGCAGCTCTAATATCTTATTGCCCTGTCGGGATGTTTTTACGCTCAGTTCAACCTTAGCCTTCGGTCCGGCATTCTTAGTCTTGTCTTCTAAATCATAATAAGCATCTATCCGTGCTTTCGATTTGGTACCCCGTGCCTGTGGTTGCCTGCGCATCCATTCCAGTTCCTTGCGGAGTAAGTTGGAGTTCTTTTGATACTGCGCTTCCATTTCGCTTTCTCGCTCTGCTTTTTTCTCCAGGTAATGGGCGTAATTGCCATTGTAGGGGATGATCTTACCGTTATCCAGCTCTAGTATCTCGTTACACACGTTATCCAGGAAATACCTATCATGCGTTACCATCACGATGGTATTGGCGCCTTCTGTTAATAGTTTTTCCAGCCATTCAATGGTATCTATGTCCAAATGGTTGGTAGGCTCATCCAATAGGTACACATCCGGTTCTTCTATCAGCAAACGAGCCAAAGCAAGCCGTTTCCGCTGACCACCGGATAAGGTGTCTATTTTCTGGTTGAGGTGATGAATATCCAATCGGCCTAAAATGGTCTTGATCTTATATTCATATTCCCAGGCATTACTATTGCTGATCTCCTCAGTGACCTTATCTATGGCTTTAGTATTGTTTGGGTCGTTCTCCAGCAAATTCTCATATTCCCTTATCAGCTGCTGTTGTTTATTGTCCGAATGGAAAATATAATCGCTGATGGTATAAGCCTTGTCAAAAGAAGGGTCTTGCTCCAGGTAACCCATGCGCAGATCACGGGCTTGAACAACTTTGCCCTCAACCGGCAGAAATTGTCCGGCCAATAACTTCAATAGGGTAGACTTGCCCGCACCATTCACACCCACAAGCGCTACCCGGCGGCCACGGTTGATACCGATGGTCAGGTTTTTGAACAGCCAGTGGTCATGAAATGAATGACCTAAATTTTCAGCAGATAGATACGTACTCACGCTAATAACTTTATTTTATCAGAAGTGTGCACAAATACACCTTCCTGTTTCTTTATCGATTCATTGAACATCGCCCGGGCAACGGTTCCCGCAGAAATGCTCCTGTATTTTTTTAGACCTCCGACCAACAATGGGTCGATCACTTTCATCAATGCGATGGTAAATCTCTCCATCGGTCGCGATTCTGTTCTGCCACCTGTCAGTACCGAAGGTTGATAGATATGCAAGCAATGCAACCCAACCTTTTCAATAGCGTCTTCAACCTCGCCCTTCATCTTCGTATAAAAATTAGATGAATGATTGTTGGCCCCGATCGCCGATACCAAATGATATTGTTCAACGCTGTTTTGCCAGGCTAACTGTGCCAGCTTTAATGGATAATCGTGGTCGATCTTCCGATAGACTGCCAAGTCGGGCGTTTTTTTCTTCGTCGAGCCTAGACAGCAAAACAAGGCATGTCCCGTTATCGCCGCCGCATGATCATCCAGTCTATCAAAGTCAATCACCAATTGAACCAGTTTTTTATGGCTCAAAGGCAATTCCTTTCGCACTAAAATCAGAACTTCGTCATAGTAGGGCCCGTGCAGTAATATCTCCAATAATTTACTGCCAATTAGTCCGCTTGCGCCTGCTATTACAGCCTTATTTGACATAATTAGTTCATAATTTTATGCAAAAATAAGCAATCTGAATTTGTGGAATAAATATTGTGTGTTTAAACATATAATTTAAAGGAAATTATCAAATCATGAAGAAAACAATTCACCCGGCTAACGAACGCGGGCATAATGATATTGGTTGGTTAAAAGCTAATTTTTCATTCAGCTTTGGCCCTTACTATAACCCTTCCAGGGTACATTTTGGTGCCTTACGTGTCTTGAACGACGATGTTATTACCGGAGGCACTGGTTTTGGCACACACCCTCACGATAATATGGAGATTATTACCATCCCTATTTCCGGTGCTTTAGAGCATCGCGACAGTATGGGTAATACCGGCGTGATTACCGCAGGCGAAGTGCAGGTAATGTCAGCAGGAACCGGTATACAACATTCGGAATACAATCATTCAAAAACAGAGGAGGCGAATACCCTGCAGATATGGCTTTTCCCAAAGGAAATGAATATCGAGCCCAGGTATGACCAGAAAAGCTTTATTGAGGATTTAAAACCTAATCAGTTCACGACATTGGTATCTCCGGTAAAAAGGGGCGAGGCCTTATGGATAAACCAGGACGCCATATTTTCAATGGGAGACTTTGAACGCGGACAGAAGGTTAAATATGAGGTGCAAATACCCGGAAACGGAGCCTACATCTTCGTAATCGACGGTGAAGTAGTTGTAGAGGGCACCCAGTTAAACAAAAGGGATGCTTTAGGTGTTGAAGATATAAGTTCATTTACCCTTGAAACCCTAAAACAGTCACGCATTTTGATCATGGAAGTCCCAATGAGATAAACGGGCCTGACCGGGCCAAAGGTTTTTGAACTGCCCAATACAATTTGAAATACAATTGTTTACGGGCGAAAACCAATTACCTATGGCAGACCAGGCATTACCGGGATGGAAAAAGTGGCTTGAAGGAAGCGGCGACCAGGTTATATTTTTAAAAGGATTTTTTAGAAATATGTTCCGCGGCGGCTTTGAGTGGTCAGAATTTGTGCGTCAGTGTTATGAGATAGGCTACAGGTCGTTCACCCTGGTGGGTACTACAGCATTTATAATGGGGTTGGTTTTAGCTTTACAGCTGAGGCCAACCCTTGTTAGTTTTGGGGCCGGGAGTATGCTGCCCCGAACGCTCGCGATCTCTATTGTCCGCGAAATAGGGCCGGTAATTACGGCGATAATCTGTGCCGGTAAGATCGCATCCGGTATAGGCGCCGAGCTCGGCAGCATGAAGGTAACCGAGCAGATAGATGCCATGGACGTTTCCGGCGCCAACCCGATGCAATACCTGGTGGTAACACGTATACTGGCTACTACCTTTATGGTGCCGCTGCTTACCTTAATGGGCGATGTTTTAGGCTTGATAGGAGGTTATCTTGCAATCAATATTTCTGGGAGAGTCAGCCTGATGCTTTATTTCAACAAATGTGTCGGCTCTATCAATTTTTCAGACCTACTGCCGGCATTCGTCAAAACCATCTTCTTCGGCTTTGTAATAGGCTTTATAGGATGTTATAAAGGTTATAATTCAAATAAAGGCACCGAGAGTGTAGGTTTATCGGCCAACTCCGCTGTGGTGGCTGCATCGCTCTGGATCTTCGTTATTGACGCCATTGTAGTACAGATCAGCAATATCATTTTATACCATTGATATGGAAGGGAAGGAAACCATAGAGGAAACGAAGCAACCGGCGTCTAAAAACAAGGAGGTGATAATCCATATCAAAGGGTTAAAAAAGTCGTTTGATGGCAGGGAAGTGCTGAGGGATATTGACCTGGAGGTGTATCGCGGAGAGAATGTGGTTATCCTGGGTAAGTCTGGCACCGGCAAATCGGTTACCATAGAATGCATTGTGGGAATGCTCCTGCCTGACGAAGGCGAAGTAAAAGTGTTTGGTGACGAGGTGGCTGAGATGACGGAAAAGGAGTTAAAGGAGCTTCGCGCCAAAATTGGCTTTTTGTTTCAAAGCGGGGCACTGTATGACTCAATGACGGTAAGAGAAAATCTTGAATTTCCGCTTACAAGGGTACTGAAAATGAGAGACCAGCCGGAAATAGATCAACGGGTTGAAGAAGTATTGGATGGGGTTGGTTTGATGGATGCGATCGATAAAATGCCGTCAGATCTTTCCGGAGGGATGCGGAAGCGGGTTGGCCTGGCGCGAACGCTGATTGTTAAGCCAGAGATCATGTTGTATGATGAGCCGACTACCGGTTTGGATCCAATCACATCGCGGGAGATCAGCCAGTTGATTCTGAAAATGCAAAAAAAATATAAAACCACCTCGATCATCATTACTCACGATATGGAATGTGCTGAAATTACAGCAGATCGTGTAGTGGTGCTGAATGAGGGTGAGTTTGTGGCGGAGGGCTCGTTTGATGACATCCAAAAATCAAAAGACGAATTTGTGCGGTCATTCTTTTAAACCGATGCTATGAAAACAACATCCGGGCAGAAAATAAAAATAGGCGGCTTTGTGCTCGCCGGATTGGCGGTGCTCATCGCCGGTATATTCCTTATAGGGAATAGGAAAGGGCTGTTTACCAATACATTCATCGTATACGGTAAGTTTAAAAATGTAAACGGCCTGCAGGTAGGCAATAATGCCAGGTTTGCAGGCATAAACGTTGGCGTGGTGCAAGATATTGAGATAGTCAATGATACAACTGTCAAAGTGATCCTGACGTTAAACGAAGACGTAAGAAAGTTTATTAAGAGGGATGCCAAATTAAGTATCAGCAGTGACGGACTGATGGGCGACAAACTAGTGGTGATTACACCTGGCGGATCAAATAGTAGCCAGGGGGTCGTAAGTGGAGATCAGCTCACGGGTTTAAACCCTTTCGATGTTGACAAACTCATCAATAAGTTTACTAAAATAACTGACAATGCCGCTGAACTGGTAGACGGCCTTTCGGACATAGTGTATAAAGTAAATCACGGCCAGGGGAGCATAGGAAGGCTATTAAATAATGATAAAATGGCAAAGGATCTGGAAGGCACAGTAAAGCAGGCTAAAACTACGATAGCTAATGTGCATCAAACAACAGGAACGCTGAATGAGGACCTGAAAGCCGCACAGAGCAACTTCTTGTTGCGCGGTTTCTTTAAAAAGAAGAAAAAGCTGGAAAAAGCCCGCCAGGACTCTATAAAGAAGGCGCAGGAACAACAGAAGCAAAATGATCAGCCAAAGCGATAAAAAAGGCCCCGATATTTTCGGAGCCTTAGCAGAATATCCCGGTGAATTTATTATAAATACTTGGTCAGTTCAGGCGAAAGCGGGGTAACCTGTGAACGGAAACGATGGATCAGTTTGCCGTTTTCGTCTATCAGGAATTTCTCGAAGTTCCATTTGATCTCTCCTGTAAAATCAGGGTTCGGCGCTTCTGTCAGATATTTGAACAATGGATCAATATCATCACCTTTAACACTGATCTTTTGGCTTAAAGGGAAAGTAACGCCATAGTTTTTCTGGCAGAAAGATTTGATCTCTAATGCATTTCCCGGTTCCTGCTGACCAAAGTTATTAGCAGGGAAACCAACTACAACTACTTTGTCTTTGTATTGGTCAGCCAGTTTTTGCAATTCAGCATACTGGGGGGTAAAACCGCATTTTGAAGCAGTGTTTACGATCAATAATTTTTTGCCTTTGTATTTGGCCAGTGAAAAGGCCTCACCATCAATGTTTTTTAGTTTGAAATCATAGACAGAAGCAGGGGCAACGAATAAAAGCGTTAGAAAGATTGCTAATATTTTCATGGTATTAAATTTTGGTTTCGTTTTAAAGTGATAAGTAAAATTACACTAATAAACCGCAATTACCCGAAAATATCTATCCGAGTTATGTAAAATTTCTACGACCCAGGTAATGATCTTCTTTCCCTGTCATTATTTTCTTTTTCTCTGCCGTTTTGTCCTGGTAGCCAAGTAAATGCAGCGCACCGTGGATGATCACCCGATGAAGCTCATTTACTTCTCCAGAACCGAATTTTATCGCATTTTCGCGGATACGGTCAATGGAAATAAAAATATCACCTTCAATAACCCCTTCTTTTTCGGAGTTATCAAAGGTGACAATATCGGTGTACGTATCATGATCCAAATACTGCTGGTTGATCTTCAGCAGGTATTCGTCTGAGCAGAAAATATAATTGAGTTCTTTAAGCTTGTACCCCTCGGCTTCAATAGCGGCTTTTACCCACTGTTTTACCGCTGTTTTATTTTTGAGTTTGAAGCTGATATCCTCGTCAAAAAAATTTATGGAGGGCATTATATTTTAAAATGAAGTTCAACTTCATTTCCTTTTTGGTTGAATATACACTGATCGGCAAGCTGTTTTACGATGAAAACACCGCGACCGGTTAAACTTTCAATGTTTTCTTCGGCGGTGGGGTCAGGCAGATGATCGTAATCAAAACCATCGCCTTCGTCTGTTACTGTCCATACAACACGTTTCGCATCAACCTCAGCGTTGATGATCACCTTTTTGTTTTCGTCTAATTTATTACCATGTACAATCGCATTAATAGCAATCTCATTCAGGCAAGTCATCATATTGGCAAAGGTGTCTTCGCTAACCTGGTGTTTGTCTGCTATTTGTTCTATTAAAAGCTCCAGCTGCGTTATGCTCTCCGGTTTGGAAGGGAGCTGTAAAGTATAAAGCTCGCTGGTTTGTACGTTCGCTTCTTGCATGTTATTTAGCATTAAGTTGATCAAAGTAAGATTTAATTTTTTGTTTATAGTACAAATTAAGTGCCGGAGATACTGTCTTAATTTGTTCGGTCTGTTTTTCTTTCGATTTTTGGTAGTCCTGCAACGCCTTAATGTATCCTGGAGGCATATCTTTCCCGGCATTGCTCTCGCGCTTTTGATCCTGGTCCCTTTGCTGCTGCGCTTTTTCTGCCTCAAGCATGCGGGTCTGGATCTGCTGCTGCCTCTTTAGCACCTCGTCTGTTATGCGCCTGTTTACGATATCATTCTCAGTTTGTTCCATTTCTTTTGAAATTTTATCCAAATTCCCAATTCCTCCGGAACCATTTTTATTCTCTTCTTTATTAATTTCCTGCAGTGCCTGCCTTATCATTTCCTGCTGCCGGGCCATTTTTGCCAGCTGTTCGCTCATACCGGCACGCTGACTTTGTGACATATTTCCACCCTGTTTTTGCAGTTGATCTCGCATTTGCTGCATATTCTGGTTGAGCTGTTGTTGCATCTTATTCAACTGCGATAACGACGGTTGTTTGCCTTTTCCGCTGCCGCTTTTACCGCTCTTCATTGAATTCTGCAACTGCTCAAGCGCCTCGTTTAGCATAAGTGCCAGGTTGTTCATTGATGTCATGGCATATTGTTGATTTCTCGAAGCTTCTGCCGTGCGGCGGTCGCTCAGATTTTCCAACGACTCATCAATGTGACTATTTATGCTCGATATCTCCTGGTTTACAGTTGATTGTATTTGCGGAACCCGGCGACTCAAGGCATATAGGCTGTCTTCTGCCGTTTTTAAATTGTCCTTTATGTCCTTTTGTTTTTGTGCTAATATAACATAATTTGGATCAGTTGGGTTAGTATTTTTCAACGTTTCCATAACTTTTTCCTGATCGAATGAACTATTAACGAGATTTTTTAATAATTCGCGTAGCTGCGCTGCATCAACGTTATTTTGGCTGTCTTCACCTTCCTGGTTTTTGTCCTCCATCTGCTTTGCCATTTGCTGCATTTGTTTAGCCGCATCCTGCTGTGACTGAGCTGCTTTCTGCTTGTTATTTTTCTGCAAAGCGTCAGAACTTTGGCTCATTTGCTGATCAATTTTTTGCTCTTCGCTCTTCGGATTTTCGAAATTATTTTTCTGTTCGGCGCTGTCGTTTTGCTTTTGCAGATCATCCAGCGAGCTCTTCACCTCCTGGAAATCCTGTTTGATCTTTTCTTGCTCTTGCTGCAGCTGTTTGGCGCCGGATCCCTGCTGTTTGGTTTGTTCAGAAAGTTTTTGTTGCCTGTCTGACAGTTGGTTAAGTGTATTAATATTTTGATTTAATTTCTGGTCAAATTCCAGTTTTTTATACAGTTGCAGTATACGGTCAAGCTCTTTTCTCAGCGACTTATTATCCATCTGCATCTTGGATAGCTGGTCGCGTGTCAGGTCCTTTTGTTCCTGGTCCATCAGCGCCTGGAGCTTCTTCAGCAAGTCCTGTGTTTTTGGATCAAGTACATTATTGAACAGGTTTTCGATTTCCTTTTGTTTCTCCAATATATCCTCGTTCTGCTGCTCATTTTCCTGGCGGTTAACCATATTCTTTTTGTTTTCCGTCTGTATATCTTTCACCAGGTTATCCAGGTCTTTTTTCTTCTGCAACAGGTCGTCTATCTGCTTCTTTTCATCAAAAGATAAGGTGTTTTTATCCAATAGCTTTTGATTCAGCTTTTGAGCGTCACGCTCTATTTGTCCGGCAAGTTTTATAGCCGATTGCATTTTTTCTTTCACCGCCTGCGTGCCTTTTTCCAATTCCTCATTCAACTGCTTTTGGTCGGGCACATTCAGGGTACGCTCTGGGGAACGCACCTTTTTTGGGCCGCCAACGCCATCATTGTCTGCTACTTCAAAGTAATAAGTTACCTGTTCGCCTGGTTTAGCGCCCAGTTGCTTCAGATCCCAGAAATAGAAGAAATCAGCCTGGGTTTTGCTTAGATCGGCTTTGACCGAGTGGGATATGGTGTGTTGTGAATTTTTATCGCCCCGAGTACCAATCTTATAGTTGAATGTCAATGACGAAAAGCCATGATCATCCTGAATTTTACCGTTGAAGTAGAGCGCTTTACTGCTTATAGAGTCGGATTTTTCTTCTACAGTTATAGCAGGCATCTCATCAGCGATCACATTGATGCGATAGGAAGCAGAATCGCCGCGGGTGACATTTTCATTCTGCGGACTGATCTTATAAAATGAATTTTTATAAACCCTTTCGGAATGCTCAAAAGCATCATCACCTGATTTAACCGCATTGATGCGGATGTTATTCATATCGAATTGAATTCCGGTAGCATTCTGCGTATGAAATTGCCATTTTACGGTTGTCCCGGCAGGCAGGGTAAGGTCGCCCGCGTTGAGCAACTGTTCCGGTCTTTTATTCAGGTATGAAGGATAGTTTAGCTGAACATCAAAATGCAGTAATGATGGTTTCAGGTTCACATTTACCTTATATGGGAGCGATGTAAACCCATTGGCAGTCAACCTGAAAGTAGTGTTCTTTTGCAGATTGCTGAATTGATAATGAAAATGGCTGATGTTTTCTTTATCCAGTTTGAAAGTATTGTTGGCGGTTTCGATATAGACGTCTGATGGCAGTTTATTACCATCTAGCTTTAGATTCAGTTTCAGATCATCGCCCTGAACAACTGATAACGATTGGTTCAAAACCACAAATTTAAAGGGAGCCACCGGTGCAAAATATTCGTTATGCCTGATGATCCTTTTGGTGCTTTCGGTCAGGATAGAAGGTGCTGCCAGTGCAATAATGCAGATGACAGCGGCCGGGAACACTATCCATTTAAGATATTTAGTGTTCTCTTTTATATTGATAGCCGACGGGAAGCTGACAGGTTTCAGTGTCTCGATTTTTTGATCGATGCTGGCTTCTATCAGTTCGCGCTGCTGCTGGTTGCTGTCGGCCAGTTTTTTAAGTTGAAGGGTGTTCAGCAATTTATCGCTTACATCGGTAAAGTGCTTCCCAATGATCTCCGCAGCCTGGTCATGCGTGATGGTTTTGCCGAGTTTTAGCCAGGCCAAAAATGAAGGCAGGATCAGCCATGCGATTAACCCTAAATTCAGCAGTATAAAAAAATAGAAGAGGAAGGTACGGAAGCCGGAATTAAAATTGCCGAAATATTCACTGACGGTGATGACGATATAGGCTGAAAATAGTCCTGCACCCAAAAAGATCAATCCACGGAGCAAATTGTTGAAATAATACTTGCGTATGAAAGTATCGATCTTGCTGATTAACAACTCGTAGTTTTCCGATGACCGCATATTCAATTTCAGACAAGTACGCTAAATATAGTTTTAACGCAACCTAACTATCAAAATTATAACTTTTAAATGATAATCCTGCATTTCAAACCAGGGACAGACGGCGTATATTTGTAAGGCAAACTGATAAGTTTAACTAACTAATTTATTATGGCTCAATACCCTGATCCGGAACTGGCATCTGAACTGCGAACACTGCTGACCAGGTTGATCAAAAAACTGCGAAGAGAATCAGCAACGGGACAACATCTCTCGCTCACCGAGCGGTCGACCATGTCGTTGCTCTGTCAACAAAAGCAATTATTGCCGAGCGAACTAGCTGCGTCTGAAAAGATCACCAACCAGTCTATGTCGCAAATATTAAATCACCTGTTAGAGCTGGGGTACATTACCCGAACTGCTTCGGAAACCGACAAGCGTAAGGTGCTGATTTCATTGACCAAAACCGGCGAGGAAACACTATTAAGGGTTCGGGCGGAGCGGGATGAGTGGTTAGCGAAAGCGATCAGTGACAGCTGTAATGAAGAAGAAATAAACCTGCTGAGAAAAGTGATGGGGCCTTTGAAGAAGATCATCGATCACGAATAAAGGCAGAAATTAAAACAAAAATCTACCAAACGAATAAATGAATATTACAACTTTTAAAGCATTCGGAAGCCGCAACTACCGGCTATATTTTACAGGGCAATCTGTTTCCCTTATCGGTACGTGGATGCAAAAAACGGCGGTAAGCTGGGTGTTATACTCACTTACACATTCCACTTTTATGCTGGGCTTAAGCTTGTTTGCAAGCCAATTCCCGTCTTTCCTGTTTTCCCTGTTGGGCGGTTTAGTTTCTGACCCGTATGATCCTTTGAAGGTATGTCGATTCCAGCCAAA
>JACXTT010002903.1_pt1 | contig 26847 bp, 20 predicted proteins | sample 9270951 | NCBI WGS metagenome assembly JACXTT01 (sample SAMN15532306, study PRJNA645909) | rock metagenome | isolation source: weathered quartz diorite | place: Puerto Rico | collected 2017-06-21 | reverse complement strand
CAGGGATTATGGCAGATTTTGCCCCTGAAGGTCACGTCCGGGGGGGACAAGCTAAGGAAAAAATCGTTTCCAGCTCAACCGACCTTGACAGCAAAACACGCATTCACCGGAAGAGCCGTTTTTTCCAGTGTTTTTCGCCCTTGAAACGGATTCGGGATGAGAACAAAACGGCGTCCAGATCAACTTCTGCACGGCCTACACACCCCCCCTGAATGCGACGAATCCTGCATGCAGGAGCTGGCTTGCGGTATTACATTGGATTACCAGCGCTGCTCACCGGCTCGGGGAAGCGATTGCCGAATACCAGGTAATAGATCACCGCCCCCAAGCCGATGAAGCCGACCGCGATCAGCGACTCGGATCGCTGCGCATAGAACATGTTCCCCAGCACTGCGGCCATCACCAACACGTAGATCACCGGCAAGAGCGGATAGCCCCAGCAGCGATACGGCAGTTGCACCTTGTCCAGCGGATATTGCCGACGGCACATGAAGATCGACGCGACGGCCAGCGTCTCGAAGGCGACGGCGCCGAACATCGTGTAATCCGTCAGCACGTCAAAGAGCGCCTTTTTCGTGACCTTGAAATACGCGATGACGCCGGTGCCTCCGAGCAAGTCGTCGAGATGGTCCACCTGCAAGTTGATCGCATTGCGGAAGTAGCGCAACAAGCCGGCGCCGAGCACGAGCAGGATTGCCCAGGCCGCCAGCACCACGATCGCCAACAGGGGCGTGCCGTACTTCTCGTGCAGCTTGCTCAAGGCCGCGGGGGCCAGGCCATCCTGCCCCATGGCGAAGAGCAAGCGCGGGCCGACCAGCAAGTTGCCATTCAAGGCGCCGAAGACGCTTATCATTACCGCGACGGAGGCAAGCAGGAGTCCGATCGGGCCGAGCAAACGGCTGGCGAACAGCGCCGCCACGGGGCTGTCGCCACCCAGTGCAATCATGTCGCCGCGCGGCACCACCAGGTGATACGCCACGTTGACCGAGCAATAGAGGACGATGATGGCCAGCGTGCCCATCAAGAAAGATAGGGGTAGATTGCGGCCGGGCTCATGGACCTCCTCGGCCATGGGTGCGAGATTCATCCAGCCGTGATAGGCCCAGAGGATGCCGACCATGGCGCTGCCGAACTTGCTCCAATCGATACCGGCCGGGTCAGTGGGCCAGATCGGTTCGAGCCGGCTCGCTTGTACGTCGGGTTCGCTCACCAAGACAAGCCAGGCGAACGGCATGAGTGCAATCGACAACAGCGAAAGGACCTTGACGACGGTGACAACCAGTTGCAGTCCGCCGCCGATCACGGTGCCGCGGGCATTGACGACGGCGAGGACGGCAATGACCGTAACGGTGACTCCCTGGCGCGCCCAGAATATGGCGGGGTCATCGGCCGAGAACGTCGCGTTGGCCACGTAGCTCAGGATGTCGAAGAACGACTCGGTAAACACGCCGGCGAGGGCGGCGATCGAGCCGGTGCGGATGATCCAGAACTCGACCCAGCCCCACAGGAAGCCGGCCCAGCGGCCGTAGCCTTCGCGCAGGAAGATATAGTTGCCGCCGGCGCGCGGATGAATGACCGCGATCTCGGCGACGATGAGCGAGCCGATGAACGCCAGGACGCCCACCAGCACCCAGGCAATCATGATCAAACCGAACTCGCTGAGATCCCTGGCGACGGCGTGCGGCTTCTTGAAGACGCCGGAGCCGATGACGGTGCCGATGACGATGGCGGTGGCCATCCACGGGCCGAGGACGCGCGGGAGCTTCGAAGCCGGCGGTGGTTGCATGAATTCATCCTAATGAGGCTTTCCATCTACATCCGAGTTCACGTCAGCGTATGAAAGCCATGGCGAAAACACAATTGGGAAAACGAAACAACACAGGAGCAATGATCGTGGGCTCCTCAAATGCCAGGGCACGTCGGCGCACCTGACCAACGCCGGTACGCGCGGATACGCCAGGTTGGCCAGAGGTATTCGCCTCCTCTTCATGCGGAATCCGCATCACATCATCCCGAAGTTCGGCATGCCATCCTTCAATCAAAACGGATAGAATATCGGCACGGCGTCTTGCTGGATTACATCCATTGCGGCTTTAGCCTTGCGTTCTTGTCCAGCCTTGCCTTTCGGAAAGTTGGGCGTGCTCTCGGCCAAGCCATCGAGAGGTCTTTCATGCGTTCCTTGGTCTTGATGTTGCTATCGTTTGGCCTCCTTGTTTTCCTCTGGTTGGTATGTTTTCTCTTCGCCTTGTCGCCGGCCCACTGCCAACCTCCGCCCACGCCGCGCTTCACCGACGTCACCGCAGCGTCCGGCCTCTTCATCGCTGAGAACACCAAGGTCGGCGGCACCAATCCACACGCGGTCGCGGTCGAAGACTTCGACGGCGACGGCCTGCCCGATATCATCATCCCCACCTTCGGCAAGCCGCACGTGCGCTACTTCAAAAACCTCGGTCAGCTCAAATTCAAGGACGTTACCAGGGGCTCCGGGCTCGAAACCTTCGAAGGCGACGGCACCGGCGTTGCCGTCGCCGACTTCGATCGCGACGGCAAGTTCGATATCTACATGACCTCGCTCCGCAAAGGCGCCAGCAGGCTCTTTCGCGGCAACGGCGACGGGACCTTCACCGACGTCAGCGCGAAGGCCGGCGTGCTGCTCAAGACCCCCGCCCGCTCCTGCGCCTGGTGCGATGTGGACGGCGACGGTTGGGTCGATCTGTTCGTCACCAGCCCGACCGGCAACTGCCATCTCTTCCGCAACAATCGCGACGGCACCTTTACCGACATCATCAAGGACTCCGGCATCGACCTCAAGGGCCGCCATTGCCTCGGCTGCTGCTTCGGCGACATCGACGGCGACGGGCTCGACGACCTGTTCGTCACCTGCTATGAATCGCAGCCGAGCGCCCTCTTCAAGAACCTGGGCAACGGCAAGTTTCGCGAGACCACGCTCCCCGCCAACCTGGGCCGCAAGGCGTCCGCAGTCGGCTGCGTCTTTGCCGATACACTCAACCGCGGCAAGCTCGATTTGTTCGTCAGCACCGATTCCTGGCTCTCCGGCGCCAACTACACTGAAGCCCAGCTCCGCAAGATGAATCACACCGTCGAGCCGAACATCTTGTACGCGAACGACGGCAAGGGTCAATTCGGCCCGATGAATTCTCCGCTGTTGGCGCTCAAGACGCTGAGCCACGACGTGATCTGCGAAGACCTCGACCATGACGGCCTGCTCGACATCTACGTCGGTGTCGATGCCGAATCAGGTAACAAGTGGGCGACCTCGAAAGGCGGCAATCCACTCTACACCCGTTCCGAGAACGGCGTCACCTGGCAAGAAAAAGCCAAGGAATGGGGCATCAAGCACGAAGCCAACTGCGTCTGCGTGCCGGCCGTCGATTTCGACAATGACGGCGATCTCGATCTGCTGCTCATCAACTTCTACTCCAACGTCGTCCTCTACCGCAACAACACCGACGACAAGAACTGGCTGCGCGTCAAGGCTGTCGGCACCAAGAGCAACCCCGACGGCATCGGCGCCAAGGTCAGCGTGTTTGCCAAGGACAAGCTCATCGGCTATCGGCAAATCCATGCGGGGGCCGGCTATTGCCGCAGCTCGCCGCTGGAGGCGCATTTTGGGTTAGGCAAAGCCGCGGAGGCGTATCGCGTCGAGGTGGCGTTCTCGGGGAGCAAGACGCGCGTGGTGCGCGACAATGTGAAGGCGGGGCAGCGCATCGTGATACGAGAATCAGAGTAGCCGCGAAAAAACGCGAAAAACGCAAAAAGGTCATTGAGCAGGACAAGTCGTTCCGGCGGACCACTCGGAAATACCCTGAGGCATGTCCCCGCACACTCCTTTTCCGCTAGAAAATCCTCACCCGTTCTATCCCGCACCAAAACATCCGCCTATGACGCAGCCCTTGTGGAAAACCATGAAGCTCGGCAGCACCGGCAATGTGTCGGGCGCGCTGCGGTCCGCCCGGCAGTTCGTCAGCAAGCACCTGTGGGTCTGGCCGGTGTTCGCGGCGATTGTCCTGGGGAGCGTCGGCTGGTGGGTCAACGACTCCATGGAACGGGCCATGCGCAAGCAGATGGCCGACGGGCTCACCACCATCCTCAACGCCGACGTCAACTCGATGCGCACCTGGATGAAAGAGCAGGAGTACAACGCCCAGATCCTGGCGGCCAATGACACGATTCTGGGACCGACGCGCGAGCTGCTGGCCCTGGAGCGCGACGGGAAGCAACCGGACAAGGCCGCCCTGCTGTTGTCGCCAGAGTTGATCAAGCTGCGCGCCCACTTTCGTCCGCGCCTGAAAATCTTGAACTACGCTGACTTCTTTCTGGTGTCGCCGTCGAATCTCGTGCTTGCCTCCAGCCAGAATGAAGCCATCGGCCGGCCGCTCACCGACTATCGCAAGCAGTTCTTCGCCGACGTGGTGGCCGGCAAGCCGCTCGTGTCACGGCCGTATCGCAGCATGTTGATGCTCACCGACGAGCACGACGTGTTCAAGGCTGGGCTGCCGACGATGCTGGCGGCCGCCCCGATCCTGGATGAGAAGGGAAAGTCGATCGCCGCCCTTGGGCTGCGCATTCGTCCCGATCTGGTGTTCACGCGGATTCTGCAAGTGGCTCGCAGCGGCGCATCGGGGGAGACCTATGCGTTCGACAAGAACGGCCTGTTCTTGAGCCAGAGCCGATTCGACGACGAACTGAAGAGGATCGGCCTGCTGGCGGATCAGGAGGATGCGAAGTCGATCCTGACGCTGGAGCTGCGCGACCCTGGCGTCAACATGGCGGACGGCGCCCGCCCCGCGCTCAAACGCTCCGAACAACCGCTGACGCGCATGGCCAGGGACGCCGTCACGGGAAACAGCGGCATCGATGTCGCGGGGTACGGCAACTACCGCGGCGTCAAGGTCATCGGCGCCTGGACCTGGCTGCCCGAATACGATTTCGGCGTCGCCACCGAAGTCGAGTTCGCCGAGGCCTATCAGGCTCAGAGCGTTCTGGGGCTCGCGTTTTGGATTTTGATGGGTTTGCTTGCCGCCAGTGCCGGGGCGATTTTCCTGTTCACGCTGATCGTTGCCCGCCAGGAGGTCGCCGTGCGGAACGCTGTCCTCGCCGCCCGCAAGCTCGGCCAGTACACGCTCGAGGACAAGATCGGCGCCGGCGGCATGGGGGCGGTCTACAAGGCGCGCCACGCCATGTTGCAACGCCCCACCGCCGTCAAGCTGCTCGAACCCGACAAGATTTCCGAGATCGCCGTGGCCCGCTTCGAGCGCGAAGTCCACCTTACCAGCCAGCTCAATCATCCGAACACGATCCAGATCTACGACTTTGGCCGCACGCCGGAGGGGGTCTTCTTCTATGCGATGGAGTATCTCGACGGCATCAACCTGGAGGACCTGGTCGCGCGCTGCGGGGCATTGCCGGAGGGACGGGTGATCGCCATCCTGCGTCAGATCTGCGGCTCGCTGTCGGAGGCGCATGCGCTGGGGCTGATCCATCGCGACATCAAGCCGGCGAATATCATCCTGAATCATCGCGGCGGGGTGGCGGACTTCGTCAAGGTGCTCGACTTCGGCCTGGCCCGCGCCGTCGGCGTCGAGGCCGCCTCGCGCTTGACCGGCGCGAACATGATGGCCGGCACGCCGATGTACATGGCCCCGGAGGCGATCGATCGGCCCACCAGCGTCAACGCCAGCGCCGACCTGTACGCCGTGGGGGCGGTCGGCTATTTCCTGCTGACGGGCAAGCCGGTGTTCGACGGCGAGACGCTGGTGGAGATCTGCATGAAGCACATGAAGGCGGCACCGACGCCGCCGTCGGAGCGCCTAGGCCGGCGGGTGGCGCCGGGTCTGGAAGCGGCACTGCTCAAGTGCCTGGCGAAGGAGCCGAACGACCGCCCGCTTACCGCCGCGGCCCTCGACGCCGAGCTTGCCGCGTGCGTGACCGAGGGCCCATGGCGCATCGCCGACGCGGAGGAGTGGTGGCGCGACTACAAGGCCGCGGCCGGCGTCTCGGCAACGACGCTGCGGCCGCCGACCACCAATCTGCAGACGGCGCTGTACGCCAAGGACGATGCGAGCAAGACAGACGCGGCGAAGCGGACGGTTTGACCTTGCCGCGGCGGGCGCCCGCCGTCACTCGCGCGTCGGAATGAAAACCTTCACCGCCGGTGCGCCGTCGAGCATTTCGCCGACGTCGGCGAGCAGCGTCGTGGTGTGCGGCGCCTTCAGGTGGGCCTGCAAGGCGGCGAAATGATCCCAGCGCTCGTAGACAATGTACTCGTTCGCCGTTTTCGTCGAGCGGGTCAGGCTATAAGCCTTGTTCCCCTTCTCCTTGCGCGTCGCGGTGCGGGCCTTGGCAAATGCCGCCTCGAACTTCGCGGCATTGCCGTCCTTGATCTTGATGTGAACATACATCACAAACGGCTTGGTCGAATCCTTGAGACTCGCCTTCACTTCTTTCTCGATCGGATTCTCTTTATCCTGGGCGAAAGCCGGCGCCGCCAACAGCAGCGCAACCACCAGCAACGGCGTGGCGCGGATCAAGCATTGCATGGAAGCTCCTTTCGGTTTGGATCACGTGGAATGGCCGTCGCTATTCTAGGGCAGCGGCTCAGGAAAAAAAGAAACTCTTTTCACGGGACGTCTCCAACTCCTCGTTCCTTCCGCTTGGGAACGTGCTCCTGGCAGTTCTGCTTCGAAGACCGAATTGCCAATCGGCAATCACGTTTGCTCACTGAACCAAGGGACTTGAAGCGGAACTTGGGAACGAGAAGAAGCAAGGACTCCCCATCCTTTTTCCCCTGCTCAAATCCGCCGGAACTGGCGGTCGAGTTCTTGGCGGGTGAACAGGAGCGCCGTCGGCCGGCCGTGCGGGCAGTGGTGGGTGTCGTTGGAGAGATGGCGCATCTCGACGAGGGCGGCGATCTCCTCCGGCGTCAGCGGGTCGCCGGAGCGCACCGCGGCATGGCAGGCCATCAGGCTCATCAGCTCGGAGAGCAGTTGCTCGCGCGTCGGCAGCCGCTCTTTGGACATCAGTTGATCGACGACGCGTTTGAGGATCTCCGCGGGAGGCCGTCGGTCGAGCAGAGCGGGATACCGCGTGACGATGACGGTATTGCCGCCAAAGTCCTCGACGCCCAGGCCCAGCTCGCCCAGTTCCTTGCGATGCTCCAGGAGCAGGGCGGCCTGATCGGCGGCGAGTTCGACCGGCTCCGGAATCAGCATTTGCTGCACATCGAGCGTGCCATGGCGCAGGCGTTCCTTGATCTCCTCGAACAGGACGCGCTCGTGCAGAGCGTGCTGATCGATGACCAACATGCCGTCGGTCGTCTCCACCACCAGATACGTGTTGTGTACCTGGATCGCGTTGATTACTTCCGGAAGGTCCGGCTTCGCGTCCGTGGTCCGTGGTCCGTGGTCCGTGGCAAGGGCTTCCCCGGCCGTCTCCTCCGTCTCCTCCGTCTCCTCCGCGAAGCCAACTAGAGCAGCCGCGGCTTCCGCTGCCACGGACAACGGACTACTGACCACGGACGGAATGGGATTCTTCGTGAACGTCGGGAACCCCGGTTTCGCGAACAGGCTCGGCGTCGCCTCGGCGGGGCGGGGGCTGAAGTACGCGGGGCTGCCGTTGGCCGACGGCGGTGGTTGCAGGCGGCTCGTCAGCTCTTCCTCGTTGAGCCGATTGCGCACCGTGGCGAGCACCATCGAGTAGAGGGCGCCGGCGTCGCGGAAGCGCACCTCGGACTTGGTCGGATGGACGTTGACATCGACCTGATCCGGGGGCACTTCGAGAAAGAGGAACGCGACGGCATAGCGCCCCGTCATGAGCAGGCCGCGATAGCCTTCTTGCAGAGCGTGTCCCAGCGAGCGGTCGCGGATCCAGCGGCCATTGAGAAAGAGGTACTGCGACTTGGCGTTGCCTCGCTCACAGGCGGGGTCGCCGATGTAGCCGAAGAGATGGGCGGGGCCTTGCCTGGCGTCGATGGCGTAGAGCTGAGCGCGAAGCTCCTTGCCGAAGAAGACGCCGATGCGGGCAAGCAGATCGTCGGCCGCGGAGACCTCGTAGACGTTTTTGCCGTTGTGCTTGAGCACCATGTGCATGCCGGGCCGGGCGAAGGCGATGCGCGTGAAGATTTCGCAGATATGCCCCATTTCGGTCGAAGCGGTACGCAGGAACTTGCGGCGGACCGGCACATTGAAAAAGAGATGGCGCACTTCGATGCGCGTGCCGGCGGCGCCGTTCCAGACCTTGACGCCGGAGAGGTCGCCGCCATTGGACGAAATTTCCGCGCCCAGCTCGGACGACTCCTGATCCCTGCCCTCTGACTCCTGAAGCCTGAAGCCTGACATCCGCGACTGGATCGTGACCTGCCCGACGCCGGCGATCGACGCCAGTGCCTCGCCGCGAAAGCCCATGGTGCGGACGGCAAAGAGATCGTCGGCGGTGGCGAGCTTGCTGGTGGCGTGATTGGAGAGGGCGAGTTCGAGATCGTCGGGATGGATGCCGTGGCCGTTATCGACGACGCGGATGAGTTCACTGCCGCCTTGCTCGATGTCAATGTCGATGCGCGTCGCGCCGGCGTCGAGGCTGTTTTCGAGAAGCTCCTTGACGACGCTGGCAGGCCGTTCGATGACTTCGCCGGCAGCGATCTTGGTGATGACGTTCGTCGGCAGTTGCAGGATGCGCAGCATGAGGACATTTTACACAAAATCAAAGCAAGGGTGAAACGAACGCGTCGGGTTCACGCGCTCATATGAAGCGAAAAACGGCGACGTGGCGAGAACCACCGCGTTTCATTCCTCGCGGATGTTCTCTTTTTTTACACCGATCGACGGCGTCGCCATGTGGCCATGCCAGGCGCCGCGCTGATCGAAATACAGGACGAAGCTGATCCACGCGCGATCCTTCTCCCAGCTCGGCAATTGCGCCGTTTCGAGCCAGCGCATGGATTGCCCCGGCCGTAATGTGGCGGTGTCGCCTGGATGGGAAGTACACGCGGACGCTTCTTGATACCAACTGTTACCGCTGTCCGGGCGATCTCCCGACCGAATGAGCATGCGCGGTTTCGTCGGCACCTTTACCTCGCGTTTGGAGCGATTCGTCAGCGCGATTTCGAACGTGCCGACGATTTGCTTGTCAGGGGCCTTCTTGCGGACCAGAGGGCCCTTGAATGCGGTGTCGATCTCCCACGTTTCGAAATCTTCGCACAGAAGCCGACGGTCCTCCTCGGCTATGGTGAACGGCTGCTTGGCCGGGATGGGGATCGCGTAGATCTTCACGCCGTGTCGGCTCTTGCGCCAATCCTCCGCCCAGATGCGCCCCTCTTTCTGATAGTCGTACCAGCGCCGCTGGCGGTAATGCAGATAATGAGTGTCCTCAACGTCCCAACTTGTCAGACGCGTTAGCAAGCGTTGACACCAGTAGTGGTGCAGATACGGATCGAGCACCGGCCCCTTGTCCCGCCAGTGATCGGGCTTGGTGTTGTAGGCCGCGACCAGGGCATCGACCGCTTCTTTGCTTGAGAGGTCCGGAATAGGATGCCCGACCGCCTTGAACGAATCGAGAATCCAGCGTTCCTGCGGCAGATCCTTGTTGGCCTGCCACCACTTCGCCCAGGCGGCGCTCGAGTCCAGCTCTTCCGTTGGCACGCAATGCCAGCACGTGACCCGCCGCAAGTGCGGCCAGGGTTCAAGGTCGCGATCCCAATCGAGTTGCTTCTTGCGGGCCAGTAGGTACAAGTCTTGTTCGATTCCCTGCTTGAGCCAATGCCAGCGCGGCTTGTCCTGGTTGCGTTGCCACCAGCGTTTGGCGTAATCGCCGTTGGGGCTGAAGCGAATGTCGGTCAGCTGAAACAGGGCATATTGGGCGGGGCCAGGCATGTCCGCCAGCGCATCGATCAGCGGGCCGACGGCGCGGGGATCGCCGATTTCGCCGAGCGTCAAGATGAGCGGCTCGCGCTCGTCATATCTGGAGGCCTTCTTGAGAACTTCCAAGAGGCGCGGCACGCTTTCGGAGTCCTGGAACCGCTTGAGGGTTTCGAGGGCGCCCCAGTCAGGGTAATCGCCCGCTTGCAAATGCTTGCGCGTCCACTTGAGCGCTTCATGCCGGCCCAGCGAATTGAGCGTGCGAAAAACGTCGTAGGTGTGATACTCACGCAGCTCCGCATGCAGTGGGCTGCTTTCGACCATGAAGTTTACGATATCGGCGGCCAGCTCCGGTCCACGTTCTTTGGTGAGTTTGGCCAGCTCCTTTTTCCGGAAGTCGGCGACCTTGTCGGCCAGCGCCTCATATTGCCGATAGTAATCCCAAACCAGCGCGCCGGCGGCCGGATCGTTGCTGCCGTACAATCCCGGAATGGCGAGATGCGGAATCTTGCCTTTGTATTCTTTTTCGATGTGCTTGCGCAGCTTGGCGACCTTCCCGCCGTGCGCGAACAATTCGATCAGGCCGGCGTGCTCGAGCCGCTGCACGGCATCGAAACAGTCGACGCCGTGCGGCGCCGTCTTGGGATTGCGCAAACGAAAGTCGCGAAATCGTTCGAGGAACCAAACTTGCTCGGTGTACAAGTCCAGGCTGGCGTCGGTCGGCGCCCGCAGGCCGTATTGTTCGTACCCGGTGAGCAGAAAGCGTTCCTTGGGGTGTTTCTTGTCGGCGGGGAACACCTTCGCGGGGAAGGAGCCCTCGGTGACGGTGATTTCCTTGCCGATGTTCTTGCCGTCGAGCGAACGCGATACGATCAAGGTGAATTCATGGTACGACGAGTCCTTGCGCTCCGCGTCGGCAATGCTCTTGAGCGACCCGGGCCGCACGCGCCCGACGACGATCCGGTCGGCCGTCTTGAGCAGCACATCCAGCGACACCGCCGGTGGCGGGATGCGCGCGCTCGCAACATCATGCGACACAACGACAGCAACCATCGCCAAAACGCAACGTGAGAATTTCGCGCTCATTTTCAGTCTCCTGCGGCACCAGGATGACGCTAGATGCCGCCGCTTCTAACGGCGGCCCTTTTGCTCGTGTCATTTTAGGAATCAGTGAGTCCGATTTGCCGAGCCCGATTCCGCTAAAATGACGCCATGCGAAAGAAGCAACCCTATGTGCATCCGTACCGCTACCCGTCGCCGAACATTCCGTTTGCGGCGATCAATAGTTTCGCGCGCCAATACGCCTACGGCAAACCGCACAACGAGGCGACGTCGACCTGCTGGTGATCGTTATCCCGGTCGGCGCGACGACACGCCGAATGGCGGCAGCGATACGGCGAGCCGAAGCGGTGCGACGCGAAATCCGGAACGATTAGGTTTGCTTTTTTGATTACGAGGGCTTCCAAGGCCACGTGTGTCCGTCAGCGTTCTTCACCGTTGAAAAACAGATTTCAAGGTCACGACTCATTACATTGAACGCCTCGCGAGCTCATTTCTGCTCGGCGAATCGGATGTTCATGCAGCGGCCGCAGAAATACCCGTCCACACTGTGCGAATATCCGCCCTCTGCCAAACGAATTACCTTCTTGCATTTCGCACAGTGCGTCGGCTCGAAAGCCGGCGGGTTAGTGAGCTTCTCGAAGTTGTATTCGTTGGTGCCGTACCAGACGTACATCTCCGTTTCAAATCCCTCGCGGCACTTGGGACAGTCTTGCCAACTCCCCTCGTGCCCTTCGTGGAAATGGGAACTGCACAGGGTATAGCGATTGTGATTGCGGTGGCAGCTATTGTGGGCGTAGGAAAACATGACGTAGTTGTGCTCGTCATCGCAGATCCAGTTGCCGCAGCAGTCGGTCTTGGTGAGGTTGGATGTTTTGCCGCACAAACCGCAGCGCGGGCGAGAGTCTTGCCACTGGCGTCTCTTTTCTTTCGCTTGTTGCCGTTTCTTGGTCATGATTCACTCCTTTGTGGGATCCCGCCGTCAATGACGCGGTGATGAAAATCACTTCCCCTTCTTCTCAATCTTAGCCCACGTATCCGCCAGCGTCACCGCCCGGTTGAACACCAGCTTGCCCGCGGCCGAATCCTTATCGACGCTGAAGTAACCGAGCCGCTCGAACTGGAACTTGTCGGCAACCCTTACCCCCGGCCCCTCTCCCAGGGGGAGAGGGGAGAACGCGAGGCTCGGCTCCAGCATTGCCGTCAGCACCTCCAGCGAATTCGGGTTCAAGTTCACCGTGAAGTCCTGACCTTCCGGCACTTTGTCGGGCTCCGGGATCTTGCACAGATGATCGTACAGGCGCACCTCCGCGGGGATCGCGTGGGCGGCGCTGACCCAGTGGATCGTCCCCTTGACCTTACGGCCATCCGGCGCGTTGCCGCCTTTCGTCGTCGGATCGTAGGTGCAGCCGAGCTCGGTGATGTTACCGTCGGCATCTTTGGCGACGCGCACGCACTTGAGGAAATACGCCCAGCGCAGGCGGACTTCCTTTTCCGGGGCGAGACGAAAGTAGCCCTTGGGCGGATCCTCGTGGAAATCGGAGCGCTCGATGTAGACCACCCTGCTGAACGGTACCTTGCGCGTGCCGGCGGCGGCGTCCTCCGGATTGTTGACAGCGTCCAGCTCTTCACTCTGTCCTTCGGGGTAGTTCTCGATCACGACCTTCAAGGGCCGCAGGACTGCCATGCGGCGCTGGGCCTTCTTGTTGAGATCGTCGCGCAGGGCGTCTTCGAGCCAGGCCATCTCGATGGTGCCTTCGTACTTCGACACGCCGATGCGCTCGCAGAAGGCACGGATCGCTTCCGGCGTGTAGCCGCGGCGGCGCAGGCCGCAGATCGTCGGCATGCGGGGATCGTCCCAGCCGTTCAGGTACTTGTCCTTGACCAGCGTCAGGAGCTTGCGCTTGCTCATGACGGTGTAGGTGAGGTTGAGCCGCGAGAACTCGATCTGCTGTGGGGCGTAGATGCCGAGCTCCTTGACGAACCAGCCGTAGAGCGGGCGATGGTGCTCGAATTCGAGGGTGCAGATCGAGTGGGTGATCTTCTCGATCGAATCGCTTTGGCCGTGGGCGTAATCGTACATGGCATAGATGCACCACTTGTCGCCGGTGCGGTGATGGGTGGCACGGAGGATGCGGTACATGACCGGATCGCGCAGGTTGATGTTCGGGGCCGACATGTCGATCTTGGCCCGCAGGGTACGTGAACCGTCGGGGAACAGGCCGTCCTTCATGCCTTCGAAGAGCCGCAGGTTCTCCTCGACCGAACGTTCGCGGAACGGGCTGTTGGTGCCGGGATGGTTTGGGGTGCCGCGATGTTCGCGCACCTCGTCCGGCGTCAAATCGCAAACGTAGGCCTTGCCCTTCTTGACGAGGGCGACGGCCCATTCATAGAGCTGATCGAAATAGTCGGACGCGTAAAAGAGCCCATCCCACCGGAAACCGAGCCAGTGGACGTCCTCCATGATGGAATCGACGTACTCCTGCTCCTCCTTCTCGGGGTTGGTGTCATCGAAGCGCAGATTGCAAGTGCCGCCGTACTTCCGGGCGGTGCCGAAGTTCAGGCAGATCGACTTCGCATGGCCGATGTGCAGATAGCCGTTGGGCTCCGGCGGGAAGCGCGTGCAGACCCGGCTGGCGAACTTGCCGGTCTTGAGATCGTCTTCGATGATCTGATGGATGAAGTTCGTGGACGGGGCGGAGGCGGGTTCATTGGCGGCCATGATGTTGACTCCGTGTCGGAAATTAACAGGCGCGGATGAAACACGGATGAAACACGGATGGGAGAGGAGGCCGTGTTGCAGCGGTGACTCGTCCGTGGGGTTTATTTTAGGAGAGAGTGGCATTCAAAGAAATGTTCACCAACCTGGGATTCTCGTCATAACGGCCCTGCTCAGGTACGCGCGGGCCCTCGGTGAATCAGCCGAATCCGAGCCGACCTTCGTTGGTTAAGCATGTGGGCAACACGGTAATGGGGAGCAAAGTGCCAACTCCGGCCTCTCATCGGCAATCCTTGCTGGTCAGGCAGACCTGCGCGGAAGTAGCGAATAAGCTTGTTTTTTGTGCGCGGAATAGGTAAGCCTTCGTCATTCGCGGCATCGTTCGCGCCGATAAGGTCTACGGTGTTAAAGGGATGTTCCCGGTTCTTTCCTCCCGAGACAGTGCCATGTTTACTGCGTCTTGCCTATTTTCCCGGATCGACAAGGCCACGCCGGCTTGCCTTGGCCGCCCGCTTTTCGCGGTGGTTCTCCTACCTGTCTTGTGGCTCTCCCTTCTGCCAAATCAAGCGCATGCCCAACTGCCGTGCATCGAAGCCATCTCGGCAACGAATAGCGTGGAAAACCAGCCGCTTTTCGTGGTGGAAGAGCAACCGGAGACCATCATCCTTTATGACGATACCTGGCGGGGCGCCTTGCGTCGATTTTTCACCGAGGGGGAATGGTACTTCTCCTGGGGCGTCAGCAAAGAGTGGTGGGGCCGCACCAATATCCGCATTTCGCAACCGTCGCAGGGCAACGACTTTGCCATTTACAATGTAAAAGGCATCGATGATCCGACGTGGAGCAGTGTTTTTGGGGCACAGTACAATATTCGTTTCGGTCGATTCATCGATGAGGCGCGCACGCTCGCCGTCGAAGTGAATTTTGATCATACGAAATACACTTCAGTCAATGGCCAGACCGCCCGTGTCGCCGGGACGATTGCCGGCCAACCGACGGATACGAACGTTCGACTCGACGACACAATCTTTCGCTACCAGTTGCACAACGGCGCCAATCACCTGATGTTCAATCTGGTCAAGCGCGTGCCCTTGATCGGGGCGATCAACGAGAATTTCAGTGTCGCCGCGATCGGGAAAATTGGGATAGGCCCCATGGTGCCTCATTCCGAGAACTTGATTCTGGGCAACTACAACGACGTGGGCAAGAAACAGTTCAACAACCTGATTGGCTTCACGCGAGGCTGGTGGCAGATCAACGGCTTTACCACCGGCGTTGAAGGGGGATTCCGCGTCGTGCTCTGGAACCCAATCTACCTTGAGATAACCGACAAAATCGCCTATGCCCGGCTCGACAATGTCCCCGTCTTTCAAGGCACCGCTCGTCACAACTTGTGGATGAATGAGGTCGTGCTAAGCGTCGGCATCACCTTCGGCGGCGGCCGCTGAGTTTCCTTCGGCTCAAGTGCTACGGCGAACCTTTCAAGGAAGGGGGGACAAGCTCGGTTGAAAAACAATCCCCCCTCTCTTCGTGGCGGATTAACATGACGACGATCACAACCGCATGATCGATAATGGATCAAATGCCACCGCCAAATCGCCACATCGATTTGTCACTCCCCCCAAATGGCGTTCATGCCGGCCGTTCGGCCACTTTCGCCGGCTTCTTGCGGCTGCCGCGCGTCTTGGCGGGCGGCGGTGCGATCAATGGGGCGAGCGGCGGGATCGTGAGCGGGCTGCGTTGCGCGTTCAGGGCGGCGATTTCCAGGAAGCGCTCCTGGCTGCGTACGGCCGGCTGCTCCGCCGACCGCTGCACGCGCCGATAGGTGCCGTCCGAGAGCAACTCGCGCGCCTTCGTGTTGTCCGCCAGGCCGATCGCCAGGATCTCGTGGACCAGGCGATGCTTCAATTCGGTGTGCTCGACCGGAAAGACTACCTCGACGCGCCGGCTCAGGTTGCGGTCCATCCAGTCAGCCGAGCCGATGTAAACCTGCGAATCGCCATTATTGTGGAAGTAAAAAATCCGGCTGTGCTCCAGAAAACGATCGACAATCGACATGACGCGGATGTTAGCGCTGATTCCCGGCAGCCCCGGACGCAACGCGCAGACGCCCCGGCAGATCAAATCGATCTTCACCCCCGCTTGACTGGCGCGATACAGCGCCTGGATGATTGCCGGCTCCAACAGACCATTGATCTTGGCGATGATCCGCCCCATTCGTCCGGCCTGGGCATTGACGGTTTCCTGCTGAATGCGCTCGATCAGGAACGCCTGCATGCGGCTCGGCGCGACCACGAGCTTGCGCCATTGCGGCAACTCGGAGTAGCCGGTGAGGTAATTGAAGAGCGCGGAGGCGTCGTCGCAGAAGTCGTTGTTGCAGGTGAAGAAGCCGAGGTCGGTGTAGACGCGCGCCGTCGTCGGATTGTAGTTGCCCGTCGCCATGTGGACGTAGCGGCGGATGCCGTCCTCCTCGCGGCGCACGACCAGGGCGACCTTGCAGTGCGTCTTGAGGCCGACGAAGCCGAAGACGACGTGGACGCCCGATTTTTCGAGTTCGCGGGCCCAGAGGATGTTGCGTTCCTCGTCGAGCCGGGCCTTCAGTTCGATGACCGCGGTGACCTGCTTGCCGCTGTCGGCGGCGAGTTGCAAGGCCTTGACGATCGGCGAATCGCTGCTGGTGCGGTAGAGCGTCTGCTTGATGGCGAGGACGCGCTCGTCCTTGGCGGCGGTCTCGATGAAATCGACGACGTGGCTGAACGACTCGTAGGGATGATGCACGAGGATATCGCGGGCGCGGATAGCCGCGAAGACGCTGGTGACGCCGGCGAACTCGCTCACCTGCTGCGATACGAATTGCGGATCGCGCAACTGCGGGTAACCAGGCAGGTTGTAGAGCTGAAACAGTCCGGTGAGGTCGAGCAGGTCGTCGGACGGGTAGACGTCGCCAACGTCGAGATCGAGCGCCTGCATCAGGTAGTTGCTGATGACCGGGTGAGCGTTCGCCTCGATCTCCAGCCTTACCGCGAAGGCGCGGCGCCGCTTGCGGACTTCCTCCTCGATCGTCTTGAGCAGATCCTCCACGTCGTCGTCGTCGATCTCGTATTCGCTGTTGCGGCTCACGCGGAAAACTGACGCATGCTCGATTTCCATGCCGGGGAACAGGTCCGCCAGGTGCAGACGGATGACGGCCTCCAGCGGGATCAGAAGATATCCGGTGTCGGTTTTCTGCTGGACAAAGCGCGGCAATACCGCGGGCACCTGCACCACGGCGAGCAGCTTCTCGGTTTCGCGTGGCCTGTTGAGAAGAACGGCGAGATTGAGTGACTTGTTCAGCAGGTGGGGAAACGGATGCCCCTGGTCGATGGCAAGCGGGGTCAAGACGGGAAAGATGTCGCGCCGAAAGCTGGCGCTCAGAGCGTCTTTTTGCTTGTTGTCCAGGTCCTTGTGAATGCGCAGAAAAAGGCCTTCCTTTTCGAGGGTGGGCAGAAGGTGCTCGCGCAAGCACTGGTAGCCCGCCTGGAACATGTCGCGCACTGCGGTGCTGACCGCGGCGAGCTGATCGCGCGGGGCCATGCGGTCGGCGCCGGAACCGACGTTGACCCCTGCCGCCACTTTTTGCTGTAACCCGCCGACACGAACCATGAAGAACTCGTCCAGGTTCGATGCGAAGATGGCCAGGAACTTGATGCGTTCCAGCAATGGCACCGTCGGGTCGAGAGCTTCCTCCAGGACGCGGCGATTGAACGCCAGCCAGCTCAACTCGCGATTGATATATAGGCTTGGATCATCAAGCGCCACCGTGGCGACCGGGTCAGGCTTGGCCGCGACGAGAGTTCCGTTGGTCTCGGGCATAGCTTATTCTCCGTGCGGGATGTGAAGAACATTATAGCCGGCAGCGGAGTTGATCCCAACGTAAAATGAGCTTGGCCGTGAAGCGGGCAGCATATTTCATCGATTGTTCATAAAACGTAAGCCGGTTGCGGACCAACGCTGGACATTTGGTCATGCAACCGGCTTGGTTGATTTGGAACTGGCAGCGGCTCAGTTCTTCTTTTTCTTTGCGCCGCTGATCTGCGTGATGGCGGCCTGGATGGTCTTGGATTCCGCGGAAGCCTTGGCGGCCTTGGTGTCGTATTTCTTGGCCATATCTTTAAGCGTCGGCAGAGCCTCCTTGGCTTCCGCCCCATACTGGCCGAGCGCGACGACCGTGGCCATCTTCACGTCCATCACCTCGTCGTTCTTGAGGCGATCGAGCAACAGCGCGACTGTCCCCTCGGGTTCGGGAAGAATGTTGCCCAGCGCTCGGGCGGCGGCGGCGCGGACCTTGGCTTCCTTGTCCTTTTGCAAGGCAGTCTTGAGCGGTTCGATGGCTTCTTCGACGTCCTTGGAGTTGATACTGCCGCGCTTGCCCAGCATCGTCGCCGCCGTGGCTCGGTCGGCGCCGTTGGTCGAGGACTTCAGCTGCTGCAGGTACTTCGGCACGTCCGCCTTCTTCGGAATGTCGAACCCGCCCGCCAACACCAGGCTGACGCTGCAAAAAAAGATACCCAGACCGAACGCTTGTGCGAATCTCATCGTGTACTCTCCAAACGCGGACGCCTTCATAGGCTGTTGGTTGAGACTGCCGGGAAAGCGCAAAAGTTCCCAGATTTACTGTACCACCTTTCGCGCAAATTGGGCAGCGGAAAAGCGTTAATCGAGCGAATACGCTCGATTTGATTGCCGCTGGCGACTTGGCGTTCTCCATGCGCATTGCGAACGCCAAGCCGTAATCAGGTTGATCGGAGCGATTTATCTGTTACGATTTCATGTACGGGTGGGAGATTGCACACGAAAGCGAGGGCGGACCATGACGCGCCTGGGAATCGGATTAATCCTGACCAGCGGGTTGGCACTGCTCCAGGCAGGCGAGCCGGCCAAGAAATTCGAGCAGACGCCTGACGAGGTCAAGCTCTTCGAGTTGACCAATCAGGAACGCAAGCAGAAGGAGCTTACCCCCCTGAAGCTAAATCCCGTCCTCAGCAAGATTGCCCGCGCCCATTCCGAGAACATGGCTCGCCAGGGCAAAGCCGAGCATATCCTTGATGAAAAGGACCCCTACGATAGGATGAAGGAAGCAGGCTACAAATACATGGCTGCCGGCGAGAATGTCGCGTTTGACCGCAGAGGCGCGGCCATGGCGATGGTCCTGAAGGGATGGATGGAATCGAAGGGACATGCCGACAATATCCTTTTGCCTCAATACACGGAGATCGGCATCGGCGTCGCCAAGGACAAGACGGGGCAGATCTATTGCACGCAGCTCTTCGCTCGGCCGTTGAAGCAAAAATAGCGCTTGGTCCGCAAGGTACGTTGTGGTTTTCATACTACCAACGACGGACTATGGGCTTGGGAACTTTTTGCCTCTTGACACCGTCACAAGGGAGGGTAGAATTGAAATGAGATGCAGTCTCAACAAGCTGCGACACCTGCCTACCGCCTTGGAAACATACCGATGAGTCTCCCCTTTACTCCCGATTCATGCGACGGCTGCAGTGACAAGGTCGTGTGCCGATGTCTGAACGTCACCGAGTCCCAGGTGATTCAGATGATCGCCCGGCTCGAACTGCGGACAGTGCGCGATCTGAGTCAACACACCGGCGCCGGCGAGGGGTGTACTTGCTGTCATGCGAAGCTGGAGGAATATCTGGAACGGTTCAGCTGCGAGGCGGCAGCACTGGGCTGACATCACAAGCGACCAATAACAGGGCCACGACAAGGAGTCGTGGCCTTGTGCGTTCTATCGGCTGAATTCACTGGAAATGCGCAGCGGCAAGGCGTTACAATAATTCAAACGTGTTCCAACTCCAGCGGAGACTTTAGCGCATGTCCATCTCGTTCGCATGCCCGGAGTGCAAGGTCCAGATCGAGGTCGCCGACGAATATGCGGGGCACTCCGGGACTTGTCCGCGCTGCCAGCGGGTGATCGAGATTCCGTCAGGCAAGCAGCCATTGCCGACGATGGTCGGAGCGCAGACGGTGCCGCCGCGCGAGAGCGCCCGGTCGAAGCCGCGGCCCGCCGATGTGGACGAGCCTCTCGCACGTCCGCGCCGGCCGCGGGCGGCGGCGCTGCCGAAACAGCCCATGGGGCCGATTTGGCCCTGGTTCGTCGGCATCTTCGCAGCGGTAGTGGTGGTGTCGCTCTTGATCAGCAGCTTCGCAGTGCTCGTCTTCTGGCGCAAAGCCGATCCGACGCGTCCGGCTGTGCAAGAATTCAAGGGGCACGGAGTCACCGCTGGCCGGCTGGAAGGGCGCCGGGCCATGATGCAAGACGGCGTGTTTCAGACGCGCACGGCGTTGCATCCCAATGATCCGATTGATCTGGATCACCCGAATAGCCGGGCCAAGGTCTTCGATATTCAGTTCATCGGGGGTCGAGACTACGTCATTGAACTCGACTCGAATCAATTTGACAGTGAGCTTCGCCTCGAAGACGTCGGCGGGCCGATCATCACCGATTTTGGCAATCGGGGCGGACGCAGCGCCCGCATCAACTGGCGGCCGCAGTTCACGGATAACTACACCGTCCACGTCACCAACCCCAATGGAGGCCTCGGCGACTTCACGGTGACGATTCGGGAAGCGAACCGGATCAAGCCGTTCGTGCCGTAATCATCCGACGTTGCACGCCAATCGATAGAGAATCTTCGCTGCCGTCTCGACTTCATCGAGCGGCACCCATTCGTCCACGGTGTGCGCCTTGGCGATGTCGCCGGGGCCGAAGACGACCGAGGGGATGCCCGCCCAGGCCAGCGTCGCCGCATCGGTGCCATAGGGGACCGAGTGCGTCTTGTGGCTCCCTCGCTCCGCGTCGATGGCGGCGCCGAGCAGCTTCTGAATCTCCTCCGAGCCTTTGGGGCTGAGCGCCGGCATGCGAATCGACGGCGCGGTCAGCTCGAACGGGAAGTCGATGCCCGCCTTGTCCTTCAAGAAAGCTAGCAGGTTGGCCGATTGCTCGTCGGGGTTTTCGCCCGCGATCAGCCGGCGATCGATGCCGATCTTGCAGCGGTCCGGCACCGTGTTGACGCTCACGCCCCCGTCGATCAGGCCGACGCTCAGGGTCGCGGGGCCCAGCAGCGGGTCGCTCGTGGTCGCGCGCAGATGCTCGGCATACTTCTCGATGCCGACCAGCAGTTTCCCCATGCGATAGATCGCGTTCACCCCTTGCTCCGGCGTCGAGCTGTGGCACGATCGGCCCGACGTGTACAGGTTCCAGCGCACGACCCCCTTGTGCGCGTGAACGATGTTCAAGTTGGTCGGCTCCGCCACCACCGCGAAGTCAGCCCTTGTCCGCTTTGCCAGTTCGACCACGCCGAGCATCGTGCTCTCCTCATCGACCGAGCAGGCCATGATGACGTTGCAGCATCCCTTCGGCTTCTCGCGCACCAGCCGGGCGAAGCAGCCGAGCATCGCGGACATGCCCCCCTTGATGTCGCACGAGCCTCGGCCATAGAGCTTGTTGCCGTCGATCTTGGCGCCGAACGGCTCGACGATCATGCCGTCCACGGGCACGGTGTCCTGATGGGCTTCGAGCATGAGCGTGCGGCGAGCCCCGGGAATCGTCAGGCACGCGACGATGTTGTCGCGCTGCGGGGCGCAGACTTGTCGCTCATACGGCACGCCGAGCGAACGAAAAAACTGCTCCAGGTACGCCGTCACGCGATATTCAAGGCTTATGTCGGCGGGAATATCGGGGCGCATCGGGTTGACGCTGGGGAGCGCGACGAGATCGCGCAGGAGGCGGGTGGTTTCAGTCATGGAACTCCTCAGCTAGCTCACGCAAAGCCGTGAAGAAAAACACTTTGCGCCATGGCGTGAGATCAAAACGGCCCCGTGTCGCGCTTCATCTGGTACAGCACATTCTCCAGTTCGCTCTCCTCGCGCAGCGTCACCAGCAGCACGTCGCGGTCCAGCTTGTCGGCCGTCAGCAACTCCATCAGGTCCGGGCGATTGCGGCGATACACGTGCTTTTCCCATTGGGCGCAGCCGGTCCGGGCGAGGTACAACATCGCGATCGGCAACGGGACGTAGAACCACCAGCTCTGCAGGTAATCGGCCAACGTCTCGCCGAGCACGCTGTCCCACCATTTCATGGGCAAGCCGACGATCAAGACGCCCGTCAGAACGAGGGCCGCGAAGTACGGCAGCAGCCCGGTCTCCATCTGCGTCTCGATGCTGAGCATGCGACCAAAGAGCTTCGGGTGCTGGCGCTCGAACTTCGAGCGATACGATTCTTCGACGAGCATCTCGCCGTCTTGAAGGGCGATGACGACCTCATCGCCTTCCTTGAGCAGCTCGCGAAAGTTCTCGGCGCGGCGCTGGATGGCTTCGAGCCGTTCGTCGAGGACGACTTCGTCGGGTTCGTCTGCCATTGCAACTCCTTCTGAGCCCGACGCGCAAGCGCGTGCCGCCCCCTGACCGCGGACTCCCCTTTGTTTTACAATCTGAGAACACGCCGCCATCAGAAAACCTGAGGTGCCCATGAAGTTTCTGTCTCATCTTGTGGTCATCGCGCTGGGGTTTGCAGCGACATCCGCGTCGGCCGGCGATAAGCTCGTCGTGAGCCGGATCGCCTTCGGCTCGTGCGCGCGCCAGGACAAGCCGCAGCCGATCTGGGATGCCGTCGTCGCCACCAAGCCCGATATCTACCTGTCGCTCGGCGACAACATCTACGGCGACACCGAGGACATGGCGGTCATGAAGAAGAAATACGACCAGCTTGCCGCCATTCCCGGCTGGCAGAAATTGCCGCGCAGGCACTTCGAGGGGAAAGCGATTCGCGTCGTCGGCACGCTGTCGTTGTTCGCGGGCCGGCCGCAGATTATCGTGTCGGAGGCCGATAAAATCAACGTCGTCAAGTGATGCGATTTTTCGTCGCCGCAAGCGGTCAGCTTGCGCGCTTGGACCATGTCTGTTGAAATAGGCCTGCAAGCTGGCAGCTTGCGGCTACGATTTGGCACGATCACGTATTGTAAAGGGGGTTAGTGTTATGCGTGTGCTCCTTGCGTTGACTTTGTTTGCGTCCACGTCGACACTGTCCGCCCAGGACGTGCAGATCTTCGAGTCCGGCGCCAAGCTCAAGGTCGAAGCCGACGGGCAAGGCGGCGGCGAGGGACCGGCCTGGCATCCCAAGTTCGGCGTCTTCTCCTCCGGCGGCGACGGCCATACGCATCTCCTCGGCCTCGACGGTAAGCAAAAGATCTTCCGCAAGAATGGCGGCACCAACGGGCTGCTCTTCGACAGCAAGGGACGCCTCGTATCCTGCGATTCCGCCGCGCGGCGCGTGTCGCGCACCGATCTGGAAACGGGCAAGGCGACGATCCTCACTGAGAAGTACCAGGGCAAGCGCTACAACAATCCGAACGATCTCACCATCGACTCGAAGGGGCGCATCTACTTCTCCGATCCGCGCTACGGCTCGCGCGACGGCATGGAGATCCTCGACGACAAGGGCCGCACCATCGAAGGGGTATATCGCATCGACACCGGCAACAAGGTGACGCGCATCATCGGCCGCGAACTCGAACGGCCCAACGGCGTGCTCGTCTCGGCGGACGACAAATACCTCTTCGTCGCCGACAACAACAACGACATCCTCACTGGCGCGCGTAAACTGTGGCGCTTCGATCTGAAGCAGGACGGCACGGTCGATTTCGCCACCAAGAAGCTGCTCTATGACTGGGGCGCCGGCCGCGGACCTGACGGTCTCAAGCAAGACCGCGCCGGCCGGCTGTATGTCGCCGCGGGGCTCAACAAGCCGAACCCGCCCGCTGAGCCCGCCAAGGACAAGAAAGGCGGCATCTACGTCTTCACTCCCGACGGCAAGCTGCTGACCTTCCTGGGGGTGCCGCGCGACGAGGTCACCAACTGCGCCTTCGGCGGCGACGACCTCAAGACGCTCTACATCACCGGCGGCGGCACGCTCTACAGCATCCGCACCACCACGCCGGGGCGCGTGCTGTGGCCAGCGATGAAATAACGTGCAGAGATTCAGTTGGCAAACTGGAGGGTGAGCGCAAGTGATTTTGCCTCGGAGTGTTGTGCCTTGGGTCGTCACCTTTTGCCAACTGGCCCAGGGGGTATGTGCCGGCTGGCTCAACCAAGCTTGACACCGCCCTGCCCATTTCTCCGTGGAGCCAATCCGCACGTTGCAACCGCGAATGACGGTACAATGTGTCGCGCGGCACATTCCCAGATTATCCAGATTGTCCTCTTTCGCAAATTGAGTTGCATTGCGCTTGCGAGTTTTACACCCACCCACACCCTCCTACGTCCACCCCAACCTCACGCCGACGACCGGCCTTGATAAATTGCGATGGAACCGCCATCATCGTGCCGATGACAAGGATGTCTCTTTCACGAGGTGGCATCGTGCGCAAAGCCGATATTGCTCGCTGGGCCGGGGGCCTTACCCTCGCCGCGTCCATGATTTACGCTCCCTATCTTTATTACCGCTACTCCCTCGAACATTCCAAACGGTTGCGGCCCATCGTCGATGGCCAGGTCTATCGCAGCGGCTGCCTGTCCGCCGACGGGTTCCGCGACGCCATCACCAGGCTCAAGATCAAAACCGTCATCACCTTCTGGGACGAAGATCCAGATCCCATGCTGCGCGGCAGCCGATTCGATGCCACCTCGATCAAGGAAAGCGATCTGTGCAGCAGCCTCGGCGTCACTTACAAGTTCATTTACGTCGAGTTGGTGCCGGAGACGCGCGTCGGCAAGGAACGGCTTCGCGCCGTGGACGAGTTCTTGCAAGTCATGGACGATCCGAATTCGTACCCGGTACTCATCCACTGCAAGGCGGGCTTGCACCGCACCGGCGTGATGGCGGCCGTCTACCGCATGGAATACGACGGCTGGAGCCGCACGGACGCGATGCGCGAGCTGAAGTCCCACGGCTTCGGGCACTTCTTGGCCAATACCTCGAATGCGTACATCGACCAGTACGTGATGCGCTACCAGCCGCGCTGGGCCGGCGCGGACGCGTGTCCGGCGCCTGATGCGCTGGCAGTGCGGAAACAATCATGGTAAGGGCGTTTGCTTCGTAGGGACAAGCTGCCAGCTTGTCCCTGTTCGGCCAATGGGACAAGCTGGCAGCTTGTCCCTACGAGAGACAACGGCATGTTGACGATCCATGACCGCCAGATGATCTTCAGTTACGTCAAGGCGTACCTGTTCTGCTTGGTAAGCCTGACCGGGCTGTTTATCGTCGTCGATCTGTTCATGAACCTCGAGGACTTCACCGCGCAGCGCAAGGACTTCCAATCGGTCGTGAGGAATGTCGGCGTCTACTACGGCTACAAGTCTTTCCAGATTTTCGATCGCCTGTGCGAGTCGGTGATTCTCTTGGCCGGCATGTTCACGGTGGCGTGGATGCAGCGCAACAACGAGCTGTTGCCGCTCTTGTCCGCCGGCGTCTCGACGCGCCGCGTGGTGGCGCCGGTGCTCTTGTGCGCGTTCGCGATGATGGGGCTGGCCGCGGTCAATCAGGAACTGGCGTTGCCGAACATCGACATCTTCATGGTCGAGAACCGCCAGAATCCCGACGGCGCCAAGGAGATCGACGTGCGCGGCGCCTTCGATATGAACAAGATTCACGTTTCGGGGCGCAAGGCGGTCAAGAAGGAAGCGCTCATCAAGGAGTTTGCCGCCATCATCCCGGCCCAGGTCAGCCGCAGCTCGATGATCTTCCTGCAAGCCAAGGAAGCCTACTACATCCCGGCGAACGAAGGGGATCAGCGCACGGGCGGTTGGCTCTTGAAAAACACGACGCCCGCCGAGCTGCCGAACTGGCCGCAAGATCAGGAGGACATCCTCAAGCCGCTCGGAGACGGCACGTACTTTCTCAAAACCAGGGACGTCGATCTCGACACCATCCTGCGCGTCAAGAACTGGTTCAAGTATCAGCCGACCTGGCAGATTCTGAAGGAACTCGACCGCCCGGGCAACTCCACGCAGCACCCCAGCCTCGCCGTTGATTTCCACATGAGGCTCACCCGGCCGTTGGTCGGCATGATCCTGGTGTTGCTCGGCCTGTCGGTCATCCTGCGCGATCAGAACCGCAACGTCTTCATCAGCGCCGGCCTGTGCCTGATTCTGTGCGTCGTCTTCTTCGCCTCGATCTTCGCCTGCCAGTATCTCGGCAGCAACGAGGCGACCAAGCAATATGTGTCCCCTGCCCTGGCGGCGTGGCTGCCGGTGATCGTGTTCGGTCCCATCGCGATGTTGATGTACGATGCGGTGCACACGTAGAGATCAGGGGTCAGCCGTTCGTGTTCAAACAACAAAAAGAAGGCCCACAGGCGCAGACCTGTGGGCCTTCTTTTTCTGATTCCTGACTCCCGCTCAGGGCGGCGACGACGGCAGCATCTCCTCGTACTCCGAGTTGTCCTCGGCGCCGTTGTAGCGGGCCGGCACGATCGAGAGATCGTCGTTCATCTCGTCACGGGCAAAAGTCTTGCGGAACTTGGTGATGAACCAGTTCTCCGTGAGATGGCCGGCGAGCTGCTGCAAGTTCTTGACGTCGTCGGCGGGAGCGTGCCGCACCAGGAAGCCGATCGGGCGTTCGCGCTGGGCCTTGGCCAGGCGCGATGAGATGACCTTGCGGATGGCCTCGGCGCGCTTCTCGTCCTTCATGTCGGCGGCAGTGAAGCCCTCGTCCGGATTCGGGACGACTTCGCTGTAGGGCGCCTTGCCGGTGAACACCTCGACGTCGCTCTTGGTCAGCTTGCGGGCCCATTCCATGGTGGTCGGGATGTGCCCTTTGTTGTTGGGCTGCGGGCGCTGGCGGGCGACGAAGTTGAAGTTCAGTTCGCGGGCGCGGGCCATCAGGGCCGGCGTCTGGGCCTTCATGGTATCCATGAAATCCTGACCGCGGCCGGGAATGCCGCCAGAGCAGCCGATCGCGCCTTGCAGCATCGATAGCCAGTTGTACTGGTAGGTCATGTCGCCGGGCAGATCGACCTTGAACGGCGCCTGTACGTAGAACAAGGCTTCGGTCCGTTCCCGCACCGAAATCTGGGTGATCTTGAGCGGGTAGACGAGTTTCTCGCTGGTGAAGCGGAAACGCGTCGGCGTCACTTCGCCGTCGAAAGTGCCGTCCTTGTTGCGTTTCATCTGCATGGTGTCGATCTTCATGACGGTGAAGAGCCATTT
>JACXTT010002902.1_pt1 | contig 26850 bp, 24 predicted proteins | sample 9270951 | NCBI WGS metagenome assembly JACXTT01 (sample SAMN15532306, study PRJNA645909) | rock metagenome | isolation source: weathered quartz diorite | place: Puerto Rico | collected 2017-06-21 | reverse complement strand
GGCCTAAAACAATCACCAGTCAAAGCAAGCAAAGCAAATGGTCGCTGAAGCTTCAATTTGTTTTGAGCAAAAGTATCACTGACGCGGCAACCGACGTGCAGGCCGCGATACAGCGCGCGACCGGCAAATTGCCGATCGATTTGCCGAGTCCGCCTACGTTTACGAAAACTAATCCCAACGATCAGGCGGTTTATTATCTTGGCCTGATGTCGGACACGCTGACCGACGGCGATTTATATAAGTACGCCTCTACGGTTGTGGCTCAACGAATGGCGATTCTCCCCGGTGTTTCGCAGGTGAACATTTACGGAGTCCAAGGTGCGATTCGGATTAAAGCTGATCCGGCTGCGCTGGCCGCACGCGGGTTAACAATGGACGACCTCGCGAACGCGATTAAAGCCGGCACCGTCTATTCTGGTGCCGGACAATTCGACGGGCCGCATCGCACGTTTGTTTTGCAGCCGAACGGCCAGATCGATCAAGCGGAAGGATATCGCAATTTGATCGTCGCCCGGAACAAGGACCGTTCCCCGGTCTATCTGCGTGACATTGCCGAGGTTAAACAAAGTGTGCAGGACGAGCGCACTTCGCGGTTCTTCTGGGCGCGCGGAATCAAGTCGCCCGGATCGATCGTCGTCCTCGCGGTTACGCGTCAGGCGGGCGCGAATGCTGTCGAAGTTGCGAATTCGGTGAAAGCTCTTTTTCCTGAGCTGCGCGCGAGTCTGCCGGGATCGATCGCCTTGATCCCCGTGTTCGATCGTTCGCAAACAATCGTGAATTCGGTCCACGACGTGCGGGCGACACTGATGATCGCGTTCGTGCTGGTCGTAATGGTGATTTACGTTTTTCTCGGCCGTGCGACGGACACATTGATCCCGGCGGTCGCGTTGCCGCTTTCCTTGCTGCTTACCTTCGCGGTCATGTACATGCTCGGATTTTCGATCAACAATCTGACTTTGATGGCGCTCACTCTCGCCATTGGATTTTTGGTGGACGACGCAATTGTCTTTTTGGAGAACGTGATTCGTCGGGCCGAACACGGCGAATCAATTCTCAAAGCCGCCTACAACACCGCCGGCGAAATCTCGTTCACTATTTTGTCGATGACGCTCTCGCTGGCCGCTGTTTTCATTCCTTTGGTGTTTCTGCCGGGGTTACTCGGCCGTATCTTTCAAGAGTTCTCGATAACCATCATTGTCGCGATCTTGGCATCAGGCTTGGTGTCGCTCACGCTCACACCGTTGATGTGCGCGCGCATTCTTGGTGAGCGCAAAGCCGGCCATGAACGCGCGCGAATGGAAAAGTGGACCGGCGATTTCATCAAACGCGTGATCAATTGGTACAGAGTCGCGCTCGACCGCTTTCTCGACCGCGCCTATCTGACCCTGCCCATCCTGCTCGTTTGCATCATTGGTCTCTGGTTCTTCTTCACTCACCTGCCGTTCATGTTGCTTCCAGTTGGAGACAGCGGCTTTGCCCGTGGCGTCTTCATTGCGCAGGAAGGTTCGTCGCCAGCACAGATGCGCGCGTTTCAAAAACAGGTGAACGAGAAAGTCCAGGCGGAGCCGAGCGTCGCGCAATTTTTCACGAACACCGGGACCGGATCGCGTAGCGCATCGTCGCAGGGAATTGTGTTTTGCGTATTCAAACCGCGCGAGCAGCGCGACCCGATCGAGCAGTGTCTGCTACGACTTCAAAAATCGATCAGCTCCATTCCCGGCCTGACCGCGGTTATCTCGCCGAGTCCGGTTTTGCAGATCAATGTCGGCGCCACCAATCAGACCCAGGGGCAGTATGCGTACACCATCAGCGGGATTGTTCCGGACGACGTTTACAAGGCCGCTGATCAAATGATGGCGAAGCTGCGACAATTCAAGGGGTTCGCATCGGTGCGCTCCGATTATTACAACAGCACGCCGAACCTCACCGTGAACATCGACCGGGAACGCGCGGCGAACTACGGCGTTTCGACCGCAGCGATTCAAAGTCTATTAAAGAACGCTTACTCGCAAAACTACGTTTATTTGATCAAGCAACCGGACGACCAATATCAAGTCATCCTGGAAGTGAAAGACAACGAGCGCTCGATACCGGCCGATCTCAACAACTTGTATGTGCGCAGCAATAGCAGCAGCACGATTGGCCAGAGCGGTGGCGGTGCCCCCAGCGGTATTACGACTACGACTGGGACCGCGGCTGACCTCGTTCCGGTGCGTGCGGTCACTTCGGTGGGCCAGGTTGTTGGCCCGCAAGCGGTGAACCATTTCGATCAATTCACAAGCGTTACCATCAATTTCAATTTATTGCCGGGCGTTGCCATCGGCGATGCGACGAAGTTCATCGAAGAGTCGTTCACCGACGTGCATCGGCAATTGCCGAGCGTGCAATCGACTTTCCAAGGGGAAGCGCTTGTCTTCCGCCAGCTTTTCCGGGCGCTGCCACTGCTCCTAATCGGCGCGATCTTCGTGATGTATGTGATCCTGGGAATTCTTTACGAAAGTTACGTCCATCCGATCACGGTTTTGTTCCCGGCGATCGTGCCCGCGGTAGTCGGCGGTTTAGCCACGCTCTGGACGTTTCATTCAAGTTTGTCGCTCTACAGCGTGATCGGACTCTTTCTGTTGCTCGGGATCGTAAAGAAAAACGGAATCATGGTGGTCGATTTTGCATTGCAACGAATCGACGAAGGCTGGGACCTGCGTTCGGCAATCCACGAAGCGAGCGTGGAACGTTTTCGACCCATTATGATGACGACGTTGTCCGCGTTGATGGGCGCTATACCGCTGGCACTCGGATTCGGTCAGGATGCCTCATCGCGTCGACCGCTCGGTTTAGTGATTGTCGGCGGGCTGATCTTTTCGCAAATGGTCACGCTGTTCGTTACGCCCGTAATTTATCTCTGGCTCGAGTGGTTCCAGGAGCACGTGCTCGATCGCGTGCCATTCTTGCGCAGTGCACATACCCACCCTGCCCGAGATATGCCGCCGGCAAGCGAGGTGGGGGATGAGCGCGGCAAGCCGATGGCGGCCGGGGTGCACTAAGCGACGTCCCGCTGCTTTACAAAGAAGGATCGCTGTCGCGATTTCCGCGCAAATTGGGAACTGTCGGACGTGCCGTGCCACCGGAGATTCCATTGCCGGCGGCTTTGAAGACGTTCTTTGGTCTCACCTGGCGCAAAACCGATTCCAATTGCTCAAAGTTCAGCGGCTTAACCATGTGATAGGCAAAGCCACAATCGAGCGCGCGCGCGATGTCCTGGCTCATGCCAAATCCGCTGAAGGCAACGCCTGTTAAAGGTTGGAGGGCTTTGCCTCTTTCCATCAGCTCGTATCCGGTCCCATCGGGCAGGCCAATATCGCTGAGCAAGAGATCGATGGCCTCGTGAGCGAGTACCTCGATGGCGCTCGACACATTGGAGGCAGTGAACACCTCGTGCCCTTTTCTTCTGAGGAGGCTGCCAATCACCCGGCGCGTATCGTCATGGTCGTCTACCACAAGGATTCGAAGTCTGGCCGCCTGATCAACCGGCGCGTGACGCGTCGTAGCTGGGGCGGTTTCGGCCGGAACAGTTTTTAACACGATCTTAAATGTCGCACCGGCATTTCGGCCTCCGCTGAATGCCTCAAGACGCCCATGGTGCGCTTCGATCAGGTTTTTGGTGATCGTAAGTCCGAGCCCGAGGCCGCCGAACTCTCGCGTAATGGAGCGGTTGGCTTGCTCAAATGCAGCGAACATGCGTTTGAACGTTTCCTGCTCGAAACCAATGCCCGTATCCTCGACCGCTAAAATCAAGTCGCCATTGGCAGCGTTTTGGGACCGGATGGTGATGCGTCCACCCGAGGGTGTAAATTTCACGGCGTTGTTGAGAACGTTCCAAAAGGCTTGGTGAAGTCGCACTGGATCAGCCCGAGTCCAATGTTCCGAAGCTTGTAGATCCAACTCGAGAGTCAGTTTTTTAGTTCGGATGTCCTCGGCGCAGATATCGAGCGCATCGCGGACAGCTGCATGAGCATCGGTAAGTTCCAAAGCCAGCTCCAGTTTTCCGGCGGAAATCCGGGTGACATCGAGAAGATCATCGATTAATCGCGCTTCCAGCTCTACATTGCGCCGAATCATTTCGATCTCATTACGGAGTTCGGGTGGGAGCGAGGAAGTCTGTTTTACCAAATAACTGACCAGCGCCAGGACGGGCGTAAGTGGAGTGCGCAATTCGTGCGATAGGGTGGCGATAAACCGATCTTTGGCCCGGTTGGCCGACTGGGCGGCTTCCTTGGCTTGCGCAATTTCTTTGAGACGGTTTTCCAGCGTTACGTTCAACGACTCCAGTTCGTCGACCTTCTCGCAAAGCTTGTTTGTCAGGATGAGACAGTGTTCGCGATCAAATTCGGGCGGCACCCTAGGCATTGATTCAGGTTCGGTTGCCTGCAATGCCGCGCGGACATGATTGAGAATATCTTCAGCTTCGGAGGGCTTGATCAGGAGGTGGCGCACACCACACGCCTGAGCGAGCCGCTGTGCTTCCGCTTCAATATAATTCGCAGTGTAAAAAATGACTGGCGTCTGTGCAATCGTCGGATCACTGCGCACCTCCTTTACCAGTTCGTAACCATCCACCTTTGGCATTACGACATCGGCGATGATCAAGTCCGGCTGTTTCTCGCGGGTCAATTCGAGAGCTTCGGCACCGTCGTCAGCTTCAAGCGCGTCGAAACCACTGTCCTCAAGCAGGCTGACGAGAAATTTCCGATTTACCAGATGGTCGTCCGCGATGAGGATTTTTTGTTTCACTTCTCCCGGGATCGCAAGGTTGACCGCATTCGTGCCAAGAGTTTTATAGCCTGAGCAGATGGCAAGCCATAGGGTCGCGCCTCAGGCGCGAAAGACCGCCTACGGGCGTTTTGCTCATCCGACCAGCATCACCTGCGGTTTGGCCTCCGCCGGCTTCGTCGCCTTCCTGGAGGTTGCGCTTGCTTCCGGGAAAACTACATCCTCTGGATTGGACTTTGAAACGCCAAGGATGCGATCGATTAGCGTCAACAGATGACGCCCGCTTGTCAGAATGTGTTGAACGTTTGCTTCCTGTTTCGTGCTAAGCCCTTTCCATTGCAACACTTGAGCAAAGCCGAGAATGTGATTCATCGGCGTGCGTAGCTCATGGCTGGCGCGCGAGAAAAATTCACTTTTTGCACGAAGCGCCTTTTCGAGTTCAGCCGTGCGTTCATGGACGCGATGCTCCAAGTCATTATTGGCCAGGCGCAGGTTTTCATGCAGAGCGAGAATGCGGGTCGCAACTCGCACGCGCGCGAGGAGCTGGTCCTTTTCGAACGGTTTGCTGATGAAATCGTCTACGCCCGAGTCCATCGCATCCAGGTAGCTGGCTTTTCCCGCGCGTGCCGTGATCAGTATGACATAAGTAAGGCTTGAGGATTTGCCGGCGCGGATTCTTCGACACAGCTCCAGCCCGTCGACATCGGGCATCATCCAATCGGAGATAACCAGGGGGTGGTGGTCGCGCTGCCATGCTTCCCAGGCCTCGCGGCCGTTCTCGACTTCGGTGACGCTGTGCCCTGTCTGGCTTAGGGCAGAATTAAGCAAAAATCTGCCATGGCGATCGTCATCGGCTACGAGAATCTTCACAGGGGCTGGGTAGGCCTGCTTATGTGCAGAAAGCGTACCCTGCGAGCTTTTTTGCTACGGAGGCTTTTGGTCAGAGAACTCCTGTCATACGGATGAAGTTCGCGTTGAGATCGATACGTTTTCCGGCGGTATTTTACACCGTTTGCAGCGTCAGAGTCGTCTCCGCAACCGGAATCCAGCACCAGACCTGCTTCCATAACTGCGACGGAGCTAGGCCGTTAATCGCACTCATGAAGTCATTTATTGCGCTGCTCACCATTGCGTTCGGATGTTTCGGTTATTGGTATCTGCATCGCCCGATTACTTATCCCCCCGGCGTGTTAATTGCCGACGATCCAAGTCAAATCATGTTACCCGCCGATACGCCGGCATTTGCTCGAGATGCCTTCAAGTTGAAACCATTGGCCGTATTCTCAATCGACGCGCGTGTATTGCACCGGAAGGTTTATCGCTACGACCAACAAGCTGCCCTTGTTCCGGTCGATCTTGCGTTGGGTTGGGGACCGATGTCTGATCAAAAGGTGCTCGATCAATTAAAGATCACGCAGAGCATGCGCTTTTATTGGTACGAGTACCCGCGTCAGCCACCGATCCCGAAAGAGGAAATCATCTCGCACAGCACCAATGTTCATATCATTCCGTCAACGAAAGCGATCGGCTCGCAGTGCAAATCCCTGCGTGAGGGTTCGCTCATTCATTTGAGCGGCGATTTGGTGGAAGCCAACGGTCCAGGCATTGGAACCTGGCGTAGCTCGCTCAGCCGAACAGATACCGGCAACGGCGCCTGTGAGCTGATGTGGGTGAAGGAGTTGCAGCTTTTGGACGCCGATTCGGCTCCAGATCGGCAGGTAGCACTGACCCGCTAACGAGTTCACTGGTGGCCTTTCGCTGCGCCAACAGATTTGCAGATCGCACTACATGACCAGATGGAGTGCAATCTAAGGCGAATTTCCCAAAGGACACTCCCGGTTCTCCAGCATCGCAAGATCCATTGCCAGGTCTTCGGCCTGGATTTATTAGGTCGACAATGCGCGCAATGGTCCTGGAACAGCGTTTTACCGGACGACAGTGTTGGCCATTGCAGTTTCGCGACGTGCCAAAGCCGGGAGCCGCGGCGGGGCAATTGCTTGTTCAAGTGGCCACCTGTGCGGTTTGCCGCACGGATCTTCACATTGTTGATGGTGAACTACCCGAACCCAAGTTGCCGTTGATCCCAGGGCATCAGGTGGTTGGGTCGGTCGCGGAAATCGGTGATGGTGTTGAAGGATTTTCCATCGGCGATCGCGTTGGCATTCCCTGGCTTGGCTGGACCGACGGCCAATGCGCTTATTGCCGATCCAACCGTGAGAATCTTTGCGACCGCGCTAAATTCACCGGCTACACGATCGATGGTGGCTATGCAGAGTTCGCAGTTGCCGATGCGCGATATTGTTTCCGATTGCCTGAAGCATACAACGATGTCGAGGTTGCGCCGATGTTGTGTGCGGGACTGATCGGTTACCGCTCATATAGAAAAACCGGCGACGCTCGCCGTCTGGGCATTTATGGTTTTGGCAACGCGGCCCATTTGATTGCGCAAATCGCGCTTTATCAAAACAGGAAGCTTTTTGTGTTTACCAAGCCCGATGACAAATCGGGACAGGAAAGCGCGAGGAAACTAGGCGCCGTTTGGGCAGGCGGTTCCGATGAAATGCCGCCGGAAAAACTGGATGCCGCCATTATTTTTGCGTCGGTTGGCAGTCTTGTTCCCTTTGCCCTGCGTGCCCTGGCCAAAGGCGGTATCGTTGTCTGCGACGGCATTCACATGACAGATATTCCATCGTTTCCCTATGGCGATCTTTGGAATGAAAGGGTGATTACTTCAGTCGCAAATCTCACCCGTCACGACGGTGAAGAATTCCTCGAAATCGCACCACGCGTTCCGGTGCAAACGCGAACCGAAGTTTTTCCGCTCGAGGATGCAAACGATGCCCTTGGGAAATTCCGTTCTGGCGAGCTTAATGGTACCGCGGTGCTGGTCGTAAACTCCGGTTAATCGTAGGGCCTTTCGGCGACGCCATTACCTCGCTTGGCGTCTGATACAGACGCTCTACAATTCAATGCATGAGTCCTCAATTTGCAGCCGAGACATCTGAATCTGGAGAATTTCAACGCCAGGAGGACGCGTTTCGGGAATGGATCTCGAATGATGGATCGACCCCTTACCCGGCGGTCGCTGGGCGATATCATCTTTACGTTTCGCTGGCTTGTCCGTGGGCTAGCCGCACCGTCATCTTTCGAAAATTAAAAGGTCTCGAGGAGGCGATTGGCATGACGATTGTCGATCCATTTCGTGATGAAAAGGGTTGGGCCTTCCGCGATCCCGAACGAACGCGGCCCGGTTCATTAGGTAATTTAGACGAGTTTGTCTCAACCGATCCAATCAACGGCTTTCGTCATTTGAGCGAAGCGTACAAGGCGACCGATCCGAATTTCAACCAACGTGTTACCGTTCCGGCGCTTTGGGACAAAAACATGCGCAAGATCGTCAACAACTGCGAGGACGATATTTGCCGCATGTTCAATGATGTGTTCAATGCGGTTGCGCGAAATAGAGATCTTGATTTTTTCCCGGCAGATATCGAAGCCGAGCACGGCAAGCTTTGCGATTTTCTCTACGAAAATATAAACAATGGCGTCTACAAAGCCGGTTTCGCGCCTCGACAGCGGCCGTACGAGATTTCCACGCGAAAACTTTTCGACGCGCTCGACCTATTAGAGAGACGCCTGGCGAGCGCCCGCTATTTGCTCGGCGACCGTATTGTCGAAGCCGACTGGCGCCTTTTCTGCACGCTCGTTAGGTTTGACGCGGTCTACCACGGCCACTTCAAATGCAATATCCGACGCATTATTGATTACCCAAATCTGGAAGGTTATTTGCTGGATTTATATCAAAGACCGGGGATTACTGATACGGTCAATCTGGATCATATCAAGCGCCACTACTATATGACCCAGACGGAGATTAATCCCGCCGGCATCGTCCCAATCGGGCCGACCCTCGACCTTACGAAAGCGGCTAACCGTGAGCGCTTGGGTGAGATAAAGACGCAGCCTGATAACTGATCCCGGCGCTTAAAACATTCAGTGGCGGGCCCCGGCCTGACTCGGTGACTATGGTCAGTATTCTATTTTAGGATCAATCCTGGCCACCCGTCACAAATTACCCGCTTTAGTCGAGGGCAAAAATTTTCTGAATATTTTGCTTGGCAGGCCACTGAATCTGTGGCAAATGCAACGCCCAAGGAGAAATTAACTATGCGAACTACTAACTTTTCAAAGGAAATTGTGTGCGCAATCGCTGCGGTTGTGGCTGGGATGTTCCTGACATTTACAGCTCCAGATGCTCATGCCGGTCCGTTCAAAAACGTCGTTCCAAGCGTTACTACAGAAACGGAGTACATGTGGAACGGTGCCTACCTGGCGTTTAATGCCGGCGGCATATGGACCAATTTCGACCACAGCGGTTACGACAGCAGGGTCAACCTCACCACGCAGTTTAACGAAGGAGTCAATAAGGTCACCCCGGGGTCTCCGCCAGCCACGACTCCCGACGCCTTCATTTTCTTTGCCGAGCCCGGCCATACCAGCACGTCCGCCGCCGTGATTGGAGGGGCTGATCTTGGCTACAACTTCCAGTTTGGCCATTTTGTCATCGGCCCAACATTTGGGTTCCAGGGAACGAGAACGACCAACGGATCGCTGGAAAGGGATTTCCATTCAAATAGCATTTTGATCACGAATGTTCCGAGTGCGCCTCCCGCGGGTGCAACCAATGCAACCGCTACTGCGTGGGACACCACCTTCACGGGTTCCCGTCACGCAGAACAAAACTGGCTCGGTAACGCCGGAGTCCAAGCCGGTTTCGCCTGGCGGCGTTTGCTCTTCTATGTCGGCGGCGGCGCGGCATTTTCGCAAATCGACGTACGCTCATTCGACATAGCGAAAACAGCATTTTTTGACGAGACCGGCGCGTTAATGGTAATACAGAAAGACCGTGCGCCGGCGCATTCGTTCGAGGATGCCACCAATAATGTGCTAACCGGGTGGTACCTCGCCGCAGGAACGCAGTTCGCCATCACCGATGCAGTCAGAGCCGGGCTGGAGTATCGGCACAACGATTATGGTGATCGCCTTTATCATTTCACGAGTTCCACGCCTCTCCGTGCGGTTCATCCCGGCGCAACCAGCGTCGATGTGAATAACAACGAGGTTATGTTCAAGGTCAGCATCATGCTTGGGCACTTGAGCAAGACGACAAAATAATTTTTCCTCCTTCGGCCGGTCGGCGCCGATTACAATTGATCTTGGCAGGGCTGCGGTGCCAGCTTGGCGCCGCAGCTGCTTTCTAGTTTGTTCCGCTTTCTTTGCCGCCACTAACTACGACGGCGCAGAGGGCGTGTATGTCGTGCTCTATGGCCATGAGATAAGCGTGATGCGATGCAACCCCAGACGCCCCTCGCTTCTTAGTTGCTCGCTTGATTGCGCAAGTCGCGAAACCTTTGGGACCTAAACGCCGAACCGGAGAATAGGCTTTGCCGTGGCGGGCGTATCTGCCGTGACCGATCGGGAATCTCCGTGCTAAACTCGATTTGTGGAGTCAACCGTAGCCATTCTTTTGCGAAGACGAAAGCTCCGCGACACCAGCCTGATTATTTCCTGGTGCACGGCATCGCGCGGCTGCATTGATACAGTTGCCAAAGGCGCGCGCCGGGCCCGAAGCCCATTCGCCGGCAAGCTCGATCTCTTTTTTGAAGCCGAGATCTCGTTTATCCCAGGCCGTAAGTCGAATCTGCACACGCTCACTGAAGTAGTAATGAAAAATACCTTTGCCGGCATCCGCCAGGATTATTTGAGAACCCAGGTGGCTGCCTATTTCGTCGAGCTGGTGGAAATCTGCACCGAGCGAGATCACAGCGAGCCGGAACTCTTCGCTCTCCTGGGCCGTGCGTTTCGCTACCTTGATTTAAAAGATCCTACCGTGCGTGCCGTTTCATATTTCGAAACCGAGCTGGCGCGGATTGCCGGCGTGCACGATACCAGACGGCTGAAAAACAATTCGGCCTTTGCGCTTGGGAATTTGTTCGGGAAATTGCCGCTTTCGCGCACGCCCCTTTTGAAAACGCTGGCTGCTAACGAAAACAAATTGCAAAAAGCATGATGATAAAAGCGCAAAGATATTTCCTTGCCTGTTTGGTTCTCCAACTGGTTCTTCCCCAATCAAACTCGCAGGCAAAGGAAACTTATAAGTTTGATCCGTCGCATTCCAGCATCCGTTTCACCGTTCACCAATTCCTTGGCAGCACCGCCGGCAAGTTCGGCAAGTTCGAAGGCAAGATCGATATCGACCGTGATCACCCGGAACAATCCTCGGTCGTAGCAAGAATTGATGTTAGCAGCATCAATACCGGCATCGCCCGGCGCGATGATCATCTGCGCAGCGCCGACTTCTTCGACGTCGTGAAATATCCGGAGATTACGTTTAAAAGTCATTCCGTTAAGCAGACAGGCCAAAAATCTGGCGACATCGTTGGCGATCTGGCCATGCATGGCGTGACAAAATCGATTACGCTCCATGTTACGCTGATAACGCCCATATCGGAGGCAGCGAGCCGGACGTTGTGGGTGGTTGCTATTGAGCCACTCAAACGTCGCGACTTTGGATTAACCTTCGGTCAGACTGCCGAAAGGCTCTTCGGCATCAGTCAGAACGTGGCGATCAAAATTGAAATCGAAGCGACCCGCACGCAGTGATGGAAATCACGCCGCTGGGAGATTCTGCATTAATCATTCGTGTCTGCGAAAGCTTCGGAGACGCGTCCGACGAGGCGATCAAAGCGGTCCTTCGTGTTCAACGCTGGCTGGACACCGCGCGCTTGCCCGGTGTGATCGAAACCGCTCCCGGGTATGGTACGGTTACCGCGTTTTATGATCCGTTCCTCGTGGTCGCGGCCGGTGTCAAACATAACGAAATATTGGGCTGGCTGAGCCAGCGAATACGTGACGTCCTTTCCGACCCAAAACCGGTGCGGGAGGAGGAAATCCGAACACGTTTTATCGAAATCCCGGTGTGTTATGAGGGAGAATTCGCGCCTGATCTTGATGAAGTGAGCGGGCGCGCCGGACTCACCGCACCGGAGGTTATCAATCTGCATTCGAAAAGTGATTATCGGGTCGCCTGCTTGGGTTTTACTCCAGGTTTCCCGTATTTGACCGGCTTACCTGCTGCCCTGGCCACGCCGCGACGTGCTATTCCGCGAAAAGAGATTGCCCCTGGTTCAGTTGCTATCGGCGGTCATCACACTGGCATTTATCCGATCAAATCGCCCGGCGGGTGGCACGTGATTGGTCGCACACCGTTGAAACTTTTTGATCCCTCAGAGAACCCGCCGGCACTTTTGCGGGCCGGGGATGTCGTTCACTTCCGTGCAATCACGCGCAACGAATACGAAAAATCGAAAAGGTGAACGTCCTCATTTCGCGCTCCGGATTTTTGACGACGGTGCAGGATCTTGGTCGAAGTGGGTTCCGGCAATTTGGCGTTTCGTTAGGTGGGGCGCTCGATCTCCATGCCTTGCGAGTAACAAACCTTCTTGTTGGCAACCACCCATCTCTGGCTGGAATCGAAATCACTCTCGGTAGGTTGCGGTTGCAATTTGAAGACCACCGCGTGATTGCCTGGTGTGGTGGCGGATTCGATGTCCGCGTTGGGTCGGCATCCCTGCCCGCCGGCCATGCTTGTCTCGTTTGCCCGAATAACGAAGTGAAGTTCGATCCACCTAAAGCTGGCTGCCGCGCCTGGCTGGCCATCTCGGGCGGAATCGATGTTCCGCTTGTGCTCGGAAGTCGTTCCACGGATTTGCGAGCAAATTTCGGCGGATTCAGAGGCCGCACCCTGCGCGATGGCGATGTGATTCCACTGGGCAAAATTTCCGAGCCGGCAAAAATGTTGATGGAGAAGTTGCGTGAGCAAGAAATCGCAGACTGGTCTCCGCCGCGGGATTGGTCGATTTCGGCGAAGGCGGAACCTGTTTTGCGCTTCATTCGCGGTTACGATTGGAACTGTTTCAACGCTTCAACGCTTCAGCGCTTTGTGAGTGAGATTTTCATGGTTTCGTCCGACTCTGATCGGATGGGTGTGCGCTTCGACAGGCCCGAGTTGCACGCCGCTGGAGGAGGGGACCTTTGCTCGGAAGCGGTGGCGCTTGGAACGATTCAGGTCCCGCCGGGCGGGAAACCGATTTTGCTCCTGGGAGATTGCCAAACCATCGGTGGCTATCGGAAAATCGCGCACGTGATCGCGGTCGATCTTCCAATCGCTGCGCAACTGCGTGCCGGCGATCGCGTGTGCTTTCGCGAAGTTTCATTCACTGAAGCTCATGAGCTTTTGATCGAGCGTGAACAAAACTTCGGGCAATTCCGGCGGGGACTCGACCTCCACTTCTCATGAAGTTGGTCGTCGATCTTAATTCGGACCTGGGCGAAGGCGCAGGTTTCGACAACGAGCTTCTGGAATTGGTCACCTCCGCGAACATCGCCTGCGGGTTTCACGTCGGCGATCCCGCGTCGATTCTTCGCTCAATCCGCGATGCGATAGACCGAAACGTTTCGGTCGGAGCGCACCCGAGTTTGGCTGATCGTGAAAACTTCGGACGCACTGAACATGCAGTTGAAGCGGCTTCAATCTTTTCCCAGGTCGTTTATCAGCTCGGTGCCTTCGGCGCACTTGCCACCGCGGCCGGCACCCGCATGAACCACCTCAAACCGCATGGCGCTCTCTACCATATGGCTGCACGCGATCCACAACTGGCAGCTGCAATTGTCCGGGCGATTTCGGTGGTCGATCCCTACCTGATTCTGTTCGCGCCACCAAACAGTGCGCTCGAACGCGCCGCCACTGACGCTGAGTTGCGCGTTATTAGGGAAGTTTTCGCAGACCGAAATTATCTCGCTGACGGCTCGCTTGTTCCGCGCACTCGTCCCGATGCGCTGTTGAGCGATCCAAAGGAAGCGGCTCAACGCGTTTTACGGATGTTACGTGAAGGAAAGGTCCGGAGCGTGGACGGCCACGACGTCGATGTGTGCGCCGAGACGATTTGCGTGCACGGCGACACGCCAGGCGCGGTGGAGTTTGTCCGCGAATTACGGGCGCAACTTGAATACGATGGGGTGAGGATCAGCGCTCCAGTCACCTCGTTGTGAACGGCAAGCCCGACAATCAACAACAGCCAGGCCTTGTTCGCGCTCTCGGACCCATCGACGCGACCATGATCGTGATGGGCTCGATGATTGGCTCGGGCATTTTCATCACCTCGGCTGAATCCGTGCGCCTGAGCGGTGCGCCGGGATGGTTGCTACTGGCATGGGCTATCGCCGGTTTGTTGACCATGACCGGCGCCCTCTGTTGCTCCGAGCTCGCGACCATGATGCCACGCGCGGGCGGTGTCTACGTCTTCTTCCGTGAAGCTTATGGGCCGGCCCTGGGATTTCTTTATGGCTGGACATTGTTCCTGGTCATCCAAACAGGTACTATCGCGGCCGTAGCAATTGCATTCGCAAAGTTTCTCGGGGTGTTTGTCCCGGCCGTTTCGCCGGATAAATATTTAATCGCGCCGATTTCCCTGGGCAGTTATGCGATCAGTTTGTCGACCCAGCAATTGGTGGCGGTTGCCTTGATTGCGCTCCTGACTTGGACAAACACACGTGGTCTTGAGCTTGGCACGCTTGTGCAAAACGTTTTCACTTTCGCCAAAACAGCAGCGCTCGCCGGAGTCGTTGCGGTTGGTCTCTTCTTGGGCTGGCGCGTGACCTGTGCCGCCCGCACCTCCGCCTGGTGGGATTCGTGGGCGAACAGCTGGAGTCCGCAGATCGCGCAACCGGGCTTCACCTTTGTCGGAGCCTTCGCGCTTATTCTGCTTTTCGGTAAATCGATGGTCGGTCCGCTTTTCGCCCAAACCGCTTGGACGAACGTTACCTTTCTCGGAAGCGAAGTACGCGATCCGGCGCGTAACCTCGTTCGCGCTCTGCTTTTCGGCTGCGGGGCTGTCGTCGTTTTGTACCTGCTTGCCAACGTCTCTTATCTTGCGCTTTTGTCCTTTCCTGAAATCCAACACGCGCCCCAGGATCGCGTCGCGGTCGCGGCAATGAAGGCTGCGTTTGGCAGCCCCGGAGCGATGTGCATGGCCGCGGCAATCATGATTTCGACCTTCGGTTGCAACAACGGTCTGATTCTCTCTGGCGCTCGCGTTTATTTTGCGATGGCCCGCGATCGGCTGTTTTTCCGAAAAGTTGGAACTACGAACCGGAATCATGTGCCAGCGGCAGCGTTGGTCGCTCAGGCAATCTGGACTGCATTCCTGACATTGCCCCGGACCGTCACAATCGATCCCGCGACGCACGCAACCACTTATGGAAACGTTTATACTCAACTGCTTGAGTACATTGTTTCTGCTGACTTACTGTTTTATCTGCTGACGGTGATAGCGGTAATCGTCTTGCGACGTACGAAACCGGCGGTTGACCGGCCCTATCGTACCTGGGGTTACCCGATTACGCCGGTCATCTCAAGCGTGCTCGCCGGCTTGTTGGTTGTTGATCTTGCCTTTCTCGCGCCCGCCACCGCGGGAATGGGAATCCTGATCGTGCTGACGGGTATTCCCGTTTACTTCTTATGGCGGATGCGAGGCACAGGTTAAACAAATCCATTTTCGATTTGGGCAGCGAAATTCTTTTGTATGCCTGCAAAATCAAAGAAACAACAGATGGCCGCGGGCGCAGCCGTGGCCGCCAAACGTGGAGAACGTTCCAAATCGTCGCTCAAAGGCGCGTCACGAGGAATGTACAAGTCGATGAGCAGAAAAGAGCTTCGGAGAATGGTCAAGACCAAGCGCAAGGGAAAGCCAACCAGGATCGGCCAGAGACGCTAACGTGCGTCTCGTCCGCATTTCCTTTCGCTCGCGTTGAAACTTGACTGCTTTAAGCAGTTAAGTTTACGGCCCGCCCATCGGCGCGCTGGGTAAACGCACGGAAGATGCGCAACTGGTCCATGTCGTATTTGCCGCCGAGCGAGGCGCTCACATCGACAAGTTTTCCGTCCGTGATCTGACTGAACGCAGCAGCAATCTCTTTCTCTTGCTCGGCCGTAAAGAACCGATTGCGCTCGAGAATTTCTCCGCACTCCAATGCAGTGAGTAGATGTCCGTAAATCGTGCTCGGTACGAATCCGCGAGCGCGGGTAATTTGATCAACTGATTGGCCCTTTCGAAAGCGTCGTAACGTTTCCGCCTGGCTGTCATTCAATCCGGTTCGCGACCTTGGAGGATCGATAATCTGGTTCCTGAACCTCTGCCGCGGATTTATTGCCAGATAGTTGTTGATCTCGGCGAGAAATGGCTCGGAAAAATCCTTCAGTTTCTGCTCGCCCACCCCGGGAATGCGCCGGAACCCAACTGTGGTAGTTGGATAGTCGTGGGCCATCTGGCGGAGCGCGGCGTCAGAGAAAATAATGTAGGCTGGGACGCCACGCTCCTCTGCGAGCTTTCGGCGCAGAACGCGCAATTGCTCGAAAAGCGTTTCGTCGCATTCGATCTCGCCGGTGGCATGCTTTCGACGTTTCGCGAGATCGACATCGAATGGTTTGGTGAGCGTGATCTGCTTTCGCTCGCGTAATGCAGCCAGTCCCATTTCCGTGAGTTGTAGCGTTGCGAACTTCCCCGGCGCGGCCGCGACCAGGCCCAGCCGCAGCAGTTCGCGCCCGATGGCGAGCCAATCGCCGCGTTTCCATTCATGGCCGATGCCGTAGGTCGAGAGTCGATTGTGACTACGCTGCCGAATCGGCTCTGTATCCGCGCCGCAGAGCACATCAACGATATGATTCAAACCAAAGCCGAACCCATTCTTCGCGTGAATGCGATAGACGCAGGAGAGAAATTTTTGCGCTGATACCGTGCCATCGAATGTTTCACGCGGCGCCAGGCAATTGTCGCAACCATTACACTGGGCCGCTCGAGGGGCTTCACCGAAATAGCGCAGCAGCGTCGCGCGTCGACATTCTGCTGTTTCTGCAAACTCCACCATTTTTCGTAGCTGTTCACGTGCAATCCGTTGCTCGCCGTCGCTCTTCTCATCGATGAAATGCAACTGTTTGGCCACATCACTCGCGCTGAATAGCAACACGCATTCGCTCGGCAACCCGTCGCGCCCTGCTCGTCCCGTTTCCTGGTAATAGCTCTCCAGATTCTTCGGCAAGTCATAATGCACGACAAAACGCACGTTTGGTTTGTTGATTCCCATTCCGAAAGCGATCGTCGCTGTAATGACGCTGACGTCGTCACGCAGAAACATCTCCTGATGCCGCGTCCGCTCCGCCGATTCCATGCCGGCGTGATACGGCTTCGCGCTGACTTCATCCTCGCTCAAACGAACTGCCAGCGAGTCTGCGCTTTTCCGGCTCGCGCAGTAAACAATGCCGCTCTCGTTAGGCCGGCCTCGAATAAACGTGAGCAGTTGTTCGTAGGGAGCTGATTTTGGAATGACTCGATACGTGAGATTCGGCCGGTTAAAGCTGGCGACGTAACAACGCGGATTCCGCAGTTGCAATTGCTTGATGATATCGGTCCGCACGCGCTCGGTTGCTGTGGCCGTCAGCGCCATGACCGGGACGTCGGGAAAGTGGATCCGTAGCTTCTTGAGTTCGCGATATTCCGGCCGGAAATCGTGGCCCCACTCACTGATGCAATGTGCCTCGTCGATCGCGATTTGGGTGATGTTCCAATTGAGCGAACGCTCCAGAAACGTATCGAACATCAGCCGCTCCGGCGCGACGTAGAGCAGACGATACTCGCCCCGGTGCAATCCGCGTAAGCGCCCTCGCGCTTCGTTCCCATCTATCGCGGAATTGAGAAACGTCGCCGCAATTCCGCTGGTCTGTAACGCGTCCACCTGATCTTTCATCAGCGAAATGAGCGGCGACACCACAATCGTGAGTCCATCACGCAACAGCGCCGGCAACTGAAAGCAAAGCGACTTCCCACCGCCGGTAGGCATCAGCACAAACACATCCCGCCCGGCCAGCGAATCGCCAATGATCTCGCGTTGGAGGGGACGAAATTCTGTGTGCCCGAAGTGCTGTTTAAGTGCGCCAGCTAGATCCATCTCAGGGGTTTTAGTCGGATGCGGCCCTACAAATCAAGCCTGGCGCTCTTTAATCGACTTCAAAATTTCTGCGATGGCCTCGGCGCGTGGTTTTGCGCCCAGATTGCCTTTGCCGTGAACGCGGACGCTGACTGCTTCTGCTTCGAGGTCGCGTTTTCCGATGACGAACATGGTATGCACTTTCATTTGCTCGGCGCGCTGGATCTTGCCGTTGATCTTGTCGCTCGATTCGTCGATCTCGGCGCGGACCTGATGCATCCGCAGCTCGTTCAAGATCGAACGCGCATAGTCGAGCAACGGAGTTTCATTGCCAAGGGGAAGAATGCGCACCTGTTCGGGAGATAACCAGAGCGGGAAATTTCCGGCGTAATGTTCGATTAGAAATCCGATAAACCGTTCGTGCGTGCCTAACGGCGCGCGATGAATGCAGAGCGGCGTCTTTTCCGTGTTGTCGCGGTCTTTATAAACGAGATTCAACCGGCGCGGTTGCGCGAAATCGACCTGATTAGTCGCGATCGAAAATTCGCGTCCGATCACGCTCCACGCCTGAACGTCGATCTTCGGCCCGTAAAACGCCGCTTCGTTAGGAACTTCTTCGTAATTGATCCCGGAGTTGTTGAGGACGTTGCGGGTCATCTCCTCGGTTTTCTTCCAGAGATCCGGTTCATCGACAAACTTTTGCCCCAGCCTGGACGGATCGTGGGTGGAGAATCGCATCAGATATTTCTCGATTCCGAAGAGCTCAAAGTATTTCAGGTACATCTCGTTGACCGCATTGAACTCCGTTTCGAATTGTTCCGGGGTCATGTAAAGATGGGCGTCGTTCATCTGCATCGAACGCACCCGCATGAGTCCGAACAACTCACCGCTCTGCTCGTAGCGATAACACGTTCCATACTCCGCCAGCCGCAATGGCAAATCGCGATAACTGCGAGGAATGGCCGCGAACAACTTGTGATGATGCGGACAGTTCATTGCTTTGAGGTAGTAACGATCCGGTTTTACCCCGGTTGCGATGACCAACTCAGTTAAGAAGGAATCTAACGCCCGGTCTTGGATCATCGCGCGGTCTTCTGGGGGCATATCCCTGAACTTCAGCCAAAATTTACCCGCAAGTGGCGCGTGAGGGTGGGTCTTGTCCAGCGCAAGAGCTTCGAGATCAATTAAAGGACTCTTAGCGATGTGCTCACTGGCTCGTCGCGCAAGCTGCCGTGCTTCAGTAAGTTGTCGTTGCGCTTCAGGGTCAAGCTCCAGCTCCATCGGGGGGAACATCGACTCAGCGTAGTAGGGAAGGTGGCCGCTCTTTTTGTAAAGACTCTCGCGTGCGATGTGTGGCGAGCGGACGCGTTGATAACCGGCGGCGAACTCCGTTTCGCGCGCGAGCTTCTCTAGTTCCTCGATGATGGCGGCGCCGCGGGGCAACCACAAGGGGAGGCCGGGACCGACGTCATCATCGATAACGAAAATTTCCAGTTCCTTGCCGAGCTTGCGATGGTCGCGCTTCTTCGCTTCTTCGAGCATGGCGAAGTAATCGTCGAGTTCCTTCTTCGTTTTGAACGCGGTACCGTAAACTCGCTGTAACTGAGGGTTCTTTTCGTCGCCTTTGTAATAGGCACTGGCCACACTCGTAAGCTTGAACGCGCCGATGTTTCCCGTGCGCATGACATGTGGCCCGGCGCAAAGGTCGATGAAGTCGCCATTGCGATAGAGTGAAATTTTCTCGTCGGGCGGGATGTTTTCGATGATGTCGATCTTGAACTTGCTAGGAAAATCGCGATCGCTCAGCGCCGCGAGCCGACCTTTCTTTCCGAGGTCAAGCGCTTCATCACGTGAAACTTCCATGCGTTCAAATGGATGGTTCGCCTTGATCTCCTTCTTCATCTCGGCCTCGATCTTCTCGAAATCCTCGGGCGAGATGCGATGTGGAAGATCGACATCGTAATAAAAACCGCTCTCGACTGGCGGCCCGGCGGCGAACTGCGCCTCCGGCCAGATTTTCAGAATCGCCGTCGCCAGAACGTGAGCAGTCGAATGACGGAGACGCTCGATGTCGCTCATGGTTGCCCGCATCTCAGGGGTTTTGCGTTCCTCAGTCATAACATTTAGAGATGTCTCCCGACCTTCGCATAAAGCTCCGGCGCGGCAGGCGACTTCCCTCGACATGACAAGACATGGCGGTCGCGAGTACATGCGATGCCGGGCGATGCAGCCGTTGAAAGTTCGTCAGCTGGACACGTTCTTCTAAAGTTTTGCGTTCCTCGTTCACGAAAAGCCGCTGAAATTAACCACGAAGGGCTGGAAGGACACGAAGAATTTCGGGTTGCGATGTGTCTGGAATCTGGGGAGCACAGGCAGCTTGCCTGCATTCGTCGGCAGCCTGCCGACGAAACTGTTTTCGGCAAGCTGCCGAAAACTACAGGCTGGCAGCCTGTGCTCCCCGGGAAACGGTGAGTTGCCTGCACTCCGGATGGCTACTGTTTAGTGCAAAAAGGCCGCGTGTTATTGTCGATTCATGCGACTGCCCGTTCTCGCGGTAGCAGCAGCACTCGCGTGTGCCGCATGCGAACGCGCCCACACAGGCGCTGCCGATTTCGCGGCGCAGCGAAAGCAAATGGTGCGGGAGCAACTCGTTCCGCGCGGCATTCAGGATCCCCGCGTGCTCGAGGTGATGGGGAAGGTGCCGCGCGAAGAATTTGTGCCGGAAAACGTGCGTGCCGGGAGCTACCAGGATAGCCCGCTACCGATTGGCTACGATCAGACCATCTCGCAGCCGTACATCGTTGCGTTCATGACCGAGCAGTTGCGGCTGCAACCGGCGGACCGCGTTCTCGAAGTCGGGACCGGCTCGGGTTATCAAGCTGCGATTCTAGCCGAGCTCGTGGCGGAAGTTTACACGATCGAAATTGTTGAACCGCTGGGGAAGACAGCCGAATCGACCTTGCAGCGCCTCGGTTACAAAAACGTGCACGTGAAAGTCGGCGATGGCTACAAAGGCTGGCGGGAGCACTCGCCCTTCGATGCCGTCATTGTCACCTGCGCCCCGGATCACGTTCCGCAGCCACTCGTCGATCAGCTGAAAGAAGGCGGCCGGATGATCATTCCGGTTGGTGAGAGGTTTGCGCAGCAGCTCTATCTCCTGGAAAAGAAAAACGGTCGAGTGCAGCAAAGCGCAGTGCTACCGGTGCGCTTTGTGCCAATGGCCGGCGAAGCGAATAAACAATAGCGGATAACCACGGGTCGAGGCTCGCACGGCGGCTGAGGACAGCCGCCACTACAGCGAGCGGCGCTACTTAATCTCCGCCAGCTTCTTCAGATCAACACGTTTGACCCATTCCTGCAATTCTTTCGCGTCCTGCTTTTGCAATTCGATCTCGACGAAATATCGCTTGGCAACCATGACCCACAAAGATCCGTGCTTTTGCTCGTTTTCGTATGCCTCGAAACCGGGATTACCGTCAATTGTCACTGATTTGCTGTAGCCTTCTGTCGTGTCGCTACTTAGGTTCCAGGCAGCTGTGGTCGCCGTGACGTAGTCTGGATTCGCGACCGAATCGAGAATGCTAATCGATGCCGTCGCCGCATCAGCCCCTTCGCCTTTGCGATAATCGCGATGCACATTGGTGATCTTGACTTCACCAACTTCGACGGTCGATCCTTCCGGTTTGTCAGCTGTCCAACCGGCAGGCGGCTCAGGCAAGATGGGAATTAATTTCTTGTAATCGACCACGTCCGGGACAAGGAGCGGCTCGTTTTGCGCTTGCGCGCTAAGCGCAAACGCTGCTGTCAGGAACGCGAAAATTAACTGGAGGGAAACGGCCGCCGAGACGATGTGCCACCCTCGTTTAAAGCACCGACATTCGCCTGCGCCGTAGGCTACGGCGCGACAACGTGTCCGCGCACTCGAAAAGCGTGCCCTTTTCATCCGCTTGTACTCGATTGACTTTATCGAGCCAGTTTGTCAAGAGGCGATCCGTGTCGCGTGCGACGCAGGCCGGAATTCTTTTGGTCGATCCTGGGCGTCGCGGTGCGACTGGTTCGGATCGATCCGCAACTCGATTGGGCGGGGATCTACCGAGCGCAAAGGATGGCATTTTTTGGAACAAGGCGGAATTTTTTGTCGGGCCGCCCCTTGGCAGTTCAGAAGCGATCGTCGATCTGGAAAAATTACGACATCATCGAGCGACCCATCTGGTCTTTACCTGGGACGACTCGGTGGTGGCTGGATACTAGAAGGAATTTGTGCAACATCTTCAAACGCACGCGACTTTGATGAGAGAAACGCCGGAATTCACAATTTATCGACTGGATCCATTGGCAGAATGAAAACTCTTCGAATTCGACCAGCCACGCCTGCTGATGTCCCGGTTATTCTGGAATTGATACGAGATTTGGCGGCGTACGAACGGGCGCCGAGCGAAGTTACTGCTACGGAGGAACAACTTCTTCAGGTTTTGTTTGGGGAAAAACCCGTCGCTGAGGTGCTGCTTGCGTTTGAAGGTAACACGTCGGTTGGGTTCGCAGTGTTCTTTCACAATTTCTCGACCTGGCTTGGCCGGGCCGGTCTTTACCTGGAAGATTTATTCGTTCGGCCGGAACATCGCGGCAAAGGTTACGGTCGCGCGTTGCTGGTCGATCTTGCTAGAATTGCGCGTGATCGCGGCTGCGGCCGAATGGAATGGGCGGTGCTGGATTGGAACGATCCGGCAATCGAATTTTACAAAAAGCTCGGCGCTTCCTCGCTCGATGAATGGAAAATTTTTCGGCTGACCCACGAAGGCATTGCACGATTGGCTGAAGAGCAAGTGCGAGGCTCTGCTGACGTGTCAGAATGAGGCAGTTGAAACTTGACTGCTTAAAGCAGTCAAGTTTGGGGCTAGCCGGCCGGGCAGAGAAATGCGAGCGAGTGCTGCTGCGCCCGCCTCAGGCGCGGACCAGGCGCCGAATCAAATCTTCGCTGGTAACGACGCCGATCAGATTCCTTTTCTGATCGACCACTGCGGCAAGGCCTAGTCGGGCTGCGCGCAAGCGTTGAATCACACGCGAAGCGGGCTCGTTTTCGTGAGCGACTACAATTCGACGGGTATACTGGTGGAGCGGTTTTACGCCATCGTCGTCGAGCAAAATGTCGATCGCGTTAACCAATCCAATTGCCTCGCCCTCACTCGTAATAACCGGCAGCCGGTCAATTCCTGAAGTAAGACTCAGCTCGACGGCGTGCGCCGCGCTTGTGTCCGGCTGGACGCTGACGATTTTTGGAACAGGCGTCATCACATCGCGGGCGCGAACACCCCGGAAATCGACGATGTTGTGGATTATCGCGCGTTCTGTCGCACTCAACGATCCTTCCTGTTCACTTTGCGCGGTGATTTGTTTGAGTTCTTCACGAGCGGCGAACAATCGGGCCCGTCCAGCTGAGCGGCGCGTCAGGAGAAGTTTGCCCAAGTATTTGCCCAGCTCCAGGACCGGCCAGAGAAGGACAGAGGTGACTTCGAGCCAGCCCGCCAAAGCGGCCAAAGCGCGAAACGGGAATCGGCGAAACAGCGATTTCGGCAGGATCGACAGCACGAAAAGATAGACCGGTAAAAGAATAACCAGGGCGGCGAAGAATCCGCCATTGCCGAGGATCCGGTCAAAATATCGGGTGAAAAGAAGGGCGCCAAGAATGTCGGCAAGATTGGTGACGAGCAGCACGGTTGCGAGCAGTCGTTCGGGATGCTTGAGCAACCGATCAAGCTTGAGCGCGGCGGGCGCTTTTTGTTTGACGTGATAACGCAGGCGGACCGGATCAATCGACATGAGGCCGGCCTCGATTCCGTTGAAGAGAAAGGAAAGGCTCCAGCAGCAGAAAATGATTAGTCCATCTCTCATGAAATTTTGTCGCTGTTGCCGCCAGTCGTCTTCTCCAAGAGTAATTCTTCGATTCGCTTGCGGCCAGCCCGTCTGACCGTCACCGCCAGGCGCGGGAGATCGAGCTTTGTCCCGCTGACTGGCAAATACCCGAGCCGATTGAAAATGAGCCCGCCAATCGTATCGATCCCGTCCGCCTCTAATTCGAAACCGAGATGTTCGGTTAAGTCGTCCAGCCGGGCATTACCACTCACCAGGAATTTACCACCCTCGAGTGGCTCGATGTAAAGATCGACATCTCCGCGCGGCGCCGCGTCGCTTAGAATTTCTTCCACGATATCCGAGAGAGTGATGATTCCTTCGGTGCCACCGAATTCATCGACCACAATGGCCAGCCCTTGGGCATGAGTGAGGAAGAGCTTGAGCAAATCGAGCGCGCGCATCGTCTCCGGAACAAACGAGGGTGCCAGTAATGTCTCGGTGTAATGCTCCACCGGATCGCTCAGAAACATCTTCACATCGATAATGCCGACGACGTTGTCCGGCGTCTGCGCATATACTGGCACCCGCCGATGCCGCCGCTGTTTTACCCGGGTGATCGCTTCTTCATTGGTTAAATCTTCCGGCAACGCGAACGTGTCCACCCGCGGGGTCATGCAATCCTTGGCCGTTTTGTCGCCAAGCTTGATTATTTCCTGAATCATTTCGCCTTCGCTCTCGCCCAATGCGCCTTCTTCTTCGCCGATTTCAACCAGCGTCTCCAGTTCCGCGTCGCTTAAACGCGGGCGAGTGTGGAGGTGAGCGGGTGTGATCAGATCGGCGATGACGGTGCTGGCGCTTTCCAGGACACGCCCGACGCGGTCTAGGAGCGGGATCGATGCTTGCAGGGTAAATGCGCCGATGGTGGACAATCGATACGGCGCCGAAAGTGCGAGCACTTTCGGAATTAAATCGCAGACAACAACCACGACCGTAAAGATGACGATGGCGGCGAACCATTGTGGAAAGGGCGTGGGCACCGGACTATGCCAGAGGACGAAGAGACACAGTAAAATCAAAGGAATTTTAACCGCACTATCGCCCAGAAGCAGCACGTTCAGAACCCGCCGCGGATTTGCCCGAAAGATCTCCACAAACTTTTTGAGCGCGGGATGATTTGCTTCCAAACGGCGGAATTGATGCGGTTTGAGTGAAAAAAGCGCGGTTTCCAGTCCGGAAAAGAGCGCCGACAGGAAAATGAGGACGACGATTCCGGCTGTCAGAATCGCCGGCGTGGCGGCTGTCATTCCTCGCCGCCCCCAGACCTTGCCGCGCTGCCCTGCGAAAAAATGAAGCTTCGAGGTTTGCCCATCATCTGAGCCGCGGGCAAATTAAGCCGTTCATGAACAAAGGCGAGCGGATTTCGCGCTTCGTGCAGGAGCTCGTTGGCGAAAATGTCGATCCGACGAAGCTCGAGGTCGCCTCTCATCCATTTTACCGTGCATATTTTCAGTGCTGGAACGAGCAGCGTTACTTTGAAGCGCACGACGTCCTCGAGCAGCTTTGGTTGCACGGTGACACTGACGACGATGATTTCTTCAAAGGCTTGATTCAAGCAGCTGGTGCTTTTGTTCATCTGCAAAAAAACTTCGAACAGCCGTTGCATCCCAAGCACAGCCGGCGTTTGCGGCCAGCCGTGCGTTTGTTTCGACTCGCGGAAAAAAATTTGTCGATCTTTGCGCCGCGACATCAGGGGTTGGATGTCGCCGCTCTTTGCCAACTCTTGCAGGCGCAGATCCAGCAAATTGTCGCGTCCGATTACAAGATAAACCCATGGACTCCTGAGACGGCGCCGAGACTTCGGCTCTCGTAGTGGCGGCTGTCCTCAGCCGCAAAGCGAGATCAACCTGCGCGTGAGGACACGCGCCTCTACAGCTCTTCATCTTGTAAGAATCAACTTCATTCCGGCAATCATGAGCACGATTGCCAGCAGGATCGAAATTGCGCGGCTCGGAAAACGTTGGCTGCCAAGATACGAACCAAGCGCGCCGCCAGTGATTGCCGCTGCAGCGAGAACAAGTCCCAGCGTCGGAACGGAATGCATTGCCATAAAGTATCCGGCGAGTCCGCCAATCGAATTCACCAGGATGAACAGTGCCGAAACAGCGGCTGCCCGGCGAATGTGTGCCCACCGGCAGAATAACAGGAGAGGCGTAAGAAAAATTCCGCCACCGGTTCCGGTCAGGCCTGCAAGAAATCCGAGGCCGGCCCCAATGCCTACTGCTATCGGTCGCACCGGCGCGGTCGCCTCCGTTGGATCTGTGCGGCGAAAAATCAAACGCAAGGCCGAGAAAAGCAGGACGAGTCCAATCAAAATCCTCAAGACCGAAGCAGACGGTTGCAAAAAACCTCCGACGGATGCAGCCGGCACCGATAGCAGGGCGAAAGGCCAAAACAGTTTCCAGGAGAAATGACCCGCCCGCCAAAATTGAAATGAACCGATCAAGGCGACCAGAATATTCAGGACGAGCGCAGTCGGCCGAATGATCGCAGGCGCAAGTCCGAACAACGTCATCGTTGCGATATAGCCGGACGCCCCTGCGTGACCGACGGAGGAGTAAAGAAACGCGATCAGCCCGATTGCCAGAAAAAGCAAAGTCAGATTCGCGGCGTCCATCCTCTTGTCATGTCGAGCGGAGTCGCCTGCCGCGCCAGAGCTTTATGAGAAGGTCGGGAGACATCTTTTATTGTTGATCAGAAAGTCGTGAGAGAGTCCTCAACTTCGTTCGGAATGACAATCATCGATCCAAGCTGAGAATGACGAAATGCGAATGACAAATGACGAACCGCACACCAAGGCGCGCCTCCATGAATTCCGGCTTCGGCATTCCTTCGCCATTCGACATTCGTGCTTCGTCATTTCTTTGAGAGATTCCTCGACTTCGCTCGGAATGACAAGAATGGTACTAGGATGACACCAACCGATATCGCCGTTGAAGTCAGTCCCTCGATCCCTGCTCGTAGCAACCGACTTGCGCACGAAAAATCGCCTTATCTTCTTCAGCACGCGCATAATCCGGTCGACTGGTATCCCTGGAGTGAAGAGGCTTTTACGAAAGCACGCCGCGAAAACAAACCGATCTTTCTGTTGATCGGTTATTCAACCTGCCACTGTTGTCATTTGATGGCGCACGA
>JACXTT010002901.1_pt1 | contig 26852 bp, 14 predicted proteins | sample 9270951 | NCBI WGS metagenome assembly JACXTT01 (sample SAMN15532306, study PRJNA645909) | rock metagenome | isolation source: weathered quartz diorite | place: Puerto Rico | collected 2017-06-21 | reverse complement strand
TAGAAATAGGTAAAAAAGGCGAAGCTACTTCCTTAATTTTGATTTTTGTTTTTATTTTTTGAAATGCCAGAGCATTATCCGCAAATTCGGTATCGTTACTATTCCAGTAAATATTAAGGAACTCGAAATCACGGCGATTTATTTCGTCTGAATTTAAGCAATGTTGAAGCTCTTCGCTTTCTTCAGAGCTGATTTCATTGGTTAATTTTTTACTAACCAGCTCTATAAATCTATCATTGCCCATTTTTGATATTTCGTGCTTTTTATAGGTGGACAACTATTTTTAATAAAATACCTACAAGTTTATAAAAAATAGTTGCCAAATACCAATAATCACACTTAATGCCTTGAATATATTGCTTGTATGTACCTTGGGGTTATTAAGTTTATCATAATTGCTTAGAACTATACTTAATTTTTTAACAGCTCTAAAAAGCTGTGTTTGCACGGTACGTGGTGATATATTTAAAATTTCGGCAACTTCTTTGTATTTCATTCCATCCTCTTTGATGAGCCTGAACACGATACGACATTGCTGAGGGAGGGCAGTAATGGCTTTATCCATTCTGAAGATCAATTCTTTATTCTCGATTTCTCTTTGCGGGTTGTAAGTATTTACAAATTCAACAGAATTGGTTTCTTCTATCTGTACCAGGTGGATGCTGGAGTATTTTTTGATGTGATTTAAGGATTGGTTTTTTACAGCTACAAACAGGTAGGTTTCAGGGTTTAATATTTCGGTTAAGGTTTTCCGGTTTAACCAGCATTTAACAAATACATCAGAGACAATCTCTTCCGCTATTTCTCGCTGATTAACGTATAGAATACAAAATTTAGTAAGTGAATTGTTTAACAAATGAAATAAAAGCTCAAAAGCTTTTTCATCATCATTATTGCAAATGAGTTTCCACAAGTTCAGTGTATCAACCTTTCTGTCTTTCAAAACCCGGGAATTTTTAATTAATCACTTAAATTTAAATCTTAATATCGGTCTAACAATAATAAAACATTAATTACTAAAAAAGAAATTTTATTGGCAAAGTTTCAATATTTATTAAAAAAATTTAAAAAGTGTAAGCAATACACCTATTATTGTTGTCAGTTATATTAAACCCTGATTTAGCATGAAAAAAATCTTTACATTTCTTGTTTTAAGCTTTTTTAGCGCCTTTCTAATGGCGCAAAAACATAATGTTTCCAAACAGTACGTTGCACCAGGAGATCCTTTGGTTGAACAAAAGTTAACGGAATGGCAGGATCTAAAATTCGGACTTTTTATGCATTGGGGAACTTATAGCCAATGGGGCGTAGTTGAAAGCTGGAGTATTTGTCCCGAGGATGAAGGCTGGACTCAACGCCGCGGCCCGTACGGGGCTACCTATAATGGTTATAAAACAGCTTATGAAAATTTGCAAACCACATTTAACCCGGTAAAGTTTAATCCCGAAAAATGGGTGCAGGCAGCAAAAGATGCCGGTATGAAATATGTGATATTTACCACGAAGCACCATGATGGTTTTTGCATGTTTGATACTAAGGAAACTGATTATAAGATTACCAGTTCAAAAACACCGTTTTCGACTAATCCGAGAAGCAACGTTACTAAAGAAGTATTCAACGCATTTCGTAAAGAAAATTTCATGATAGGTGCTTATTTTTCAAAACCCGATTGGCACACGGAGAATTATTGGTGGCCTTATTTTCCACCGAAAGACCGAAACGTGAATTATGATCCCAAAAAATATCCCGAGCGCTGGCAGAAATTTAAAGATTTTACTTATAACCAGATCAGCGAATTGATGACAGGATATGGAAAAGTAGATATTTTGTGGCTCGATGGCGGATGGGTTCGTCCAAAAAAGAGTATCGACACCACAGTGGAATGGCAAAGGGGGATTCAATATGATCAAGATATTGATATGCCCAAAATTGCAGCGATGGGCAGACAAAAACAACCTGGTCTTATTGTTGTCGACCGTACAGTATCCGGCCAATATGAAAATTATACAACTCCCGAGCAAGAAGTACCTGAAGTGCCCCTTGATCATCCTTGGGAAAGTTGTATTACTATGGGCAATTCCTGGAGTTATGTGCCTGGCGACCATTATAAATCGGTGCAGCAAATTGTACAGTTGCTGGTTAAAATAGTATCACGGGGTGGTAACCTATTGATGAATATTGGCCCTGGCCCCGATGGTGATTGGGATCCTGTAGCTTACGAACGATTAAAAGGTATAAGCACCTGGATGAAAATAAATGGGGAAGGTATTTATAATTCCAAATCGGTTGCTCCATATTCAACAGGTAATATTTTTTATACCAAGGCAAAAAACGATAAAGCCATATATGCTTTTATGTTATCAGATCAGGAGAAGGTGACACTGCCTGCAACTGTTTCGATCAAAGCCGGTAAGCCTCGAAAAATAATTTTGTTGGGAAGCAAGCAAAACCTGAAATGGAAACAACAAAATGATGAAGTAATAATCAGTATCCCTGCAGGTTTACAGCAAAACAGTGGCTTAAGTGAAGCAGCTTGTTTTAAGTTAGAATATTAAATACTGAGATAAAAAAACACATTAAATTACCAAACAAGTATAACTCTGCATGCATTGCAGTGCTTAATTTTGAAACGATCACCCCACCCAATAATGAAAAAAATTTATCCGGCAGCCAGATCTTTATCTTTTAAATTTTCTATAGTAACCTTGTTTATACTCTGTGTTACTTTTCAAAGCATTACAGTAAATGCGCAAAATAACTATGAACTAAATGAAGGGTGGAAATGCGCCCCGATAAGTAATGTAAAAGAAGCTGGGGCAGATATTTCTCATACAACCTATAATACAAGTACATGGATGCCTGCTGTTGTGCCCGGCACGGTATTAACCAGTCTGGTAGCTGCTCATAAAATGCCCGACCCGTTTTACGGCATGAACAATGAACAGATCCCTGATATTTACAGAACCGGTCGTGATTATTATACCTATTGGTTTGTAAAGGATTTTAAAGAGGCGCAAGCTAGTGGTAACAATCAGGTTTATCTGAATTTCAGAGGTATAAACTACAGTTGCGATGTGTTTTTAAATGGTCATAAATTAAATGACAAACCGCACACAGGCATGTTTTTACGCCAGTCGTATAACATTACCAAATGGATGGCCAAAGATGGTAATAACAGGATCGCTGTTATTGTTTACCCTCCAGATGTAGTGGGTAATCCAAACGGAGGCCAGGGTGGTGATGGTACCATTGCCCGTAATGTGGGTATTCAATATACCGCAGGCTGGGATTGGATACAACCTATAAAAGATCGCAATACGGGTATCTGGGATAAAGTAACTATAGAAAAAACAGGAGCTGTGAAGATCATTGATCCGCATGTGGTAACTCTTGTTTCAGGCGTAAGGCAACCGGAAGGGCCACAACAACCCGCTATTATCCAGGTGTCGGCAGATTTGCAAAACGCCAGCAATGTACCTGTTAGTGGTGAATTAAAATATACTTTGGATGGTAACACTGTGTCAAAAAAAGTTACGCTCAAAGCGAATTCGATTCAAACAGTACAACTCAATGATTACTCTTTGAAGAATCCAAAACTGTGGTGGCCCAATGGGTATGGTACACAGCATCTTTATCCCATGAACCTGCAGTTTATAACCGCTGACAATAAAATATCTGATAAAGATGAAATAAAAGTAGGAGTAAGGCAGATAACAACCGAGTGGAATACCCGTACAGAGAGCAGACAGATCAACATCAATGGTCAAAAAATATTTATCAAAGGTGGTAACTGGATAGTGTCGGATGAGATGTTACGTTTTTCTGATGCCCGATATGATGCCGAAGTTCGCTTTCACCGCGATATGAACCTGAACTTGATCAGGGTTTGGGGTGGTGCATTGATTGAACGCCCCGAATTTTATGAAGCCTGTGACCGTTATGGCATGCTGGTTTTTCAGGATATGTGGGGATCGGGAGATTGTAATGGCCGCTGGACGGATCCGATGAAGCTGGATGATCAATGGACGCGCAGGAAATACCCTGATGATCATGGCCTATATCTTAAATCGATTGAAGATCAAGTTAAATTGGTGCGTAATTATCCTTCGTTGGCTATTTGGTGCGGCGGTAATGAAATAACTCCACCCGAGGATATGTTGATAGCCCTGCGTGATAGTATCATGCCGAAGCTGGATAACACCCGCTGGTTTATCCCTTATTCCAACTCAGAAGAAATGTCGCGTAATGCCCTGGGGGGTAATGGAGATGGGCCTTATGGCATTCAGCCTTTATCTACTTTTTGGGCGCATAAAACCTATCCTTTTAATTCCGAAGTTGGCTCAGTGGGTGTAAGCGATTATGAATCACTCAAAAGATTCATCCCGGCTAAAAATATGGTAGTACCCGAGTATGATGAGGCAACGGGTAAAACCAAAACCGATTCTGTTTGGGATTATCATAAATATATTGGGTATGATGGTTTTATTGATAAATACGGCAAAGCAAAAGATGTGGAGGATTTTGCTACCAAAGCCCAATTGGTTAACTATGATCAGTATCGTGGTCTGATGGAAGGTTTTAGCTCACACATGTGGGAATGGTATACGGGCACCATTATCTGGAAAACCCAAAATCCGTGGACAGCTATGCGCGGACAGATGTATGATTATTACCTGGATCCAAATGCTTGCCTGTATGGCTTACACAATGGCAGCGAGCCTCTGCACATTATGTATGATCCTACCGATGGTATGGTGATGGTGGCCAACAATACATTTAAGAGCCATACCAATATGATGCTGGTAGCCAAAGCTTACGATATGGATGGTAAAGAAAAAATGCTTACACAGGTTTTTTCTGATGTTACGCCAACTACAGTTAAACGCTATTTATCGCTAAAAGGGGAAATGAATAAATTGGCCAAAGATAAAGGCGCCTTCCTTTGCCTGCAATTATTAGATCACGATAAAAAGACCCTCAGCGAAAATATTTACTGGATACCTGATGGAAACGGTAACTATTCCGGCTTACAAAACATGCCCAAAGGAAACTTAAGTGCCTCGGCTAAATACTTAAGTGCAGATAAAGTTGAAGTAACCCTAGCTAATACAGATACTGGCCCGTTGGCATTTTTTAACAGGCTGTCATTAACTGATGCGGACACTAAACAACGGGTATTGCCAGCCTTTTACAGCGATAATTACATCACCGTTTTACCTGGCGAGGAAAAGAAGGTGATTATTGAATATAAAAACACCGCCAAGAAAAACTTTGCTGTAACTATAGGCGGCTGGAATGTAGCTGAACGAACAATATCAATCAACAAATAATAAAAGGAAAAAAATGAAGACCATTTCAAAATATTTGTTGGCGACGGCATTAATGTTTATTTGTATTGACGCAATACACGCACAGGAAACAGCCGCCCGGTTTCCACTGATTCCTTATCCGGCACAATTAGTAGCTGAAAAGGGCACTTTTACTATTAACAATAAAACGAGCATCACAACCGCGAAGCAATTTACCGACGAAGCCAATCAACTCAATCAGTTATTGCTAAAGGGTTTGGGTAAAAAACTACCAATAGCTAAAGGCAATAAAGCCAATGCCATTAATTTGGTATACGATGCTTCATTAACGGCGTCAGAAGCTTATAAACTAACTATCAGTAAGCAACAAGTAATCATCGCGGCTAAAGACCCAGCCGGTATTTTCCATGGGATTGAAACTATTCGCCAATTATTACCAGTTGTTATTGAGAAAGGCAGAGCAAGTAAAACTTTGCTGTTACCAGCGGTAACTATTCAGGATCAACCGGCTTATGCGTGGCGTGGGATGCATCTGGATGTTTCCCGGCATTTTTTCTCGATAAATTATCTAAAAAAGTTTATCGACAGGATGGCGCTTTATAAAATGAATAAACTGCACCTGCATCTGACTGACGATCAGGGATGGCGCATCGAGATCAAAAAATATCCAAAGCTAACCGAAGAAGGCGCCTGGCGTACTTATAATAACCAGGATTCGGCCTGCATGAAAAAGGCTAAGGATAACCCCGATTTCATTATCGACAAAGAACATATTGTTCAACGCGACGGTAAAACCCTGTACGGCGGTTTTTATACCCAACAGGAAATGAAAGGCGTGGTAGCTTATGCCGCGGCTCGTCACATTGATATTATCCCAGAAATCGATATGCCCGGTCACATGATGGCTGCTATAAATTCTTATCCTTTTTTAACTTGTAATGGTGAAAATACCTGGGGCACATTGTTTACTAAACCCATTTGCCCGGGATTGGAATCTACTTATGAATTTGCACAAAATGTATACAGCGAAATCATGGATATTTTCCCGTCACAATACATTCATATTGGTGGTGATGAAGTTGATCGTACCGATTGGGGGAAATCTGCAGATTGTAAAGCTTTAATGGAACGTGAAGGGATCAAAGACCTTCCCGCCCTGCAAAGCTATTTTATCAATCGTATGGAGAAATTCTTTAATTCCAAAGGTCGTAAATTGATTGGTTGGGATGAGATTATTGAGGGCGGTATTAGTCCAACAGCAATCATCATGTATTGGCGCACCTGGGTACCTGATGCCCCGGTAAAAGCGGTGAAAAACGGTAACACCGTAATTATGACCCCGGGAGAACCTTTATATTTTGATTACCAGCCTGATCAATATTCCATCGATAAAGTATATCATTTTAACCCTATCCCTAAAGCTCTAAATGCTGAAGAAGCCAAATCAATCATCGGTGCACAAGCCAATATCTGGACAGAAATGATCCCTTCTGAAAAACGGGCTGATTATATGTATATGCCACGACTTACCGCTTTGGCCGAAATGTTATGGACAAACCAACCTGATAAATATGAATCGTATCAGAAACGCCTGGTAAAGCAGTATAGCCGCATGGATGCTATGAATATCAATTATCGTTTACCTGATCTTCCCGGATTGCTAAATAACTATGTATTTACTGATGAGGGAAATTTAAGCATCAATAAACCACTGCCTTCACTTATTATTCGATACACTACCGATGGTTCTTTGCCTAAAGTTAAATCACGGGAGTTACCAGAAGCTTTAAGTATAACCAATAATGAAACGGTTAGGGTGGCTGCTTTCACAGCAAATGGTACACGCGGAGATGTTTATAATTTAAATTATACCAAACAATATATGCTTGGCCCGGTAAAAGTCAGAAGCACAAAACCTGGGTTAGATTGCAAGTATTACAAAGCTTATTTCAAACAAACATCCCTGATGAAGAAAGCCAGGGTTGATAGTACGTTTACAACAACAGCTATTGAGGTGCCATCAACGGTAAAAGCCCCATCATTTGGTATAGCTTATAAAGGGTATATAGATGTACCTACTGATGGTATTTACAGTTTTTATTTAACTGCCGATGACGGAGCTGTATTAAAAATTGGCCCTACAACGGTGGTTGATAACGACGGTAATCACTCGGCACAGGAAAGGAGCGGACAGATAGCGCTTAAAATGGGATTGCACCCATTCGCGCTTGATTTTATTGAAGGTGGCGGCGGGTTTACGCTTAAGCTCCAGTATAGTGTAAATGGTTCAACCCGGCAGGATGTCCCTGCCGAATGGTTTAAAAATTAAATATCAGCAATGAAACCATCATGAGCTACAGCTCAGCAACCGGAATGAGTAAACCGGCTCATGATAGCTTCATCTCCATTAAAAAACAATTTACTCCGATGAAAAAAATTATCCTGTTCGTATTATTGTTTATTATTAGTCTCCGAAGCTTTTGTCAGGCCCCGCCTAAACCTTATGGCCCCTTGCCAACCCAGGGGCAGCTTAACTGGCAGGAAATGGAGATGTATTGCATAATACACTATGGTTTAGATACTTATACCAACAAGGAGTGGGGCTATGGTGACGAAAATCCTAAATTGCTTAATCCATCTCAGTTTAGCGCTATGCAAATAGTCGCGGCAGCTAAAGCCGGTGGATTTAAAGGTGTTGTGGTGGTAGCAAAGCACCATGATGGCTTTTGCCTTTGGCCAACCAAAACAACAGAACACAACATATCACAAAGCCCATATAAAAATGGTAAAGGCGATATACTGCAGGAATACCGGGAGGCTTGTGACAAGTTAGGGATGAAATTGGGTGTTTACTGCTCTCCCTGGGATAGAAACAATCCCAACTATGGTACCCCCGAATATTTAAAAATATATCAGGAACAATTACGGGAACTATACACGCATTATGGCCCATTGTTTATTTCCTGGCACGATGGCGCCAATGGCGGCGATGGTTACTATGGCGGCAAGCGTGAAATACGTAAAATCGACCGTTCAACTTATTACGATTGGAAAAATACCTGGGGCATTACCCGCAAACTACAACCCAACGCGGTTATATTTGGCGATGTAGGTCCGGATGTACGCTGGGTAGGTAACGAAGAAGGTCATGCCGGCGAAACCTGCTGGGCCACTTACACCCCTCATGCTCCGGATGAAGGTAAGGAGCCTGGCAATGGATACGTAAAAGATTATGAAGGTACAGAAGGTACCCGCGATGGTAAATACTGGATGCCGGCTGAATGCGATGTATCATTAAGACCCGGGTGGTTTTACCACAAAACACAGGATGGTGGCGTAAAATCGCCCTACACTTTATTGGATTTATATTACAAAAGCGTTGGCCGTGGTGCTGCGCTTGATCTGGGCTTATCGCCAGATCAACGGGGTATTGCTAATGAGATAGATGTAAAATCCCTTACCGAATTTGGCCAGTTATTGAAACAAACCTTTGCGGTAAATCTGGCAAAAGGAGCAACGCTTACAGCAAGTAATGTGCGTGGTGGAAACAAGGCTAAATATGGCCCGCAGTTTTTGTTGGACAATGATCGCTATACCTACTGGGCTACAGATGATAAAATAACGACCCCTCAGTTAACTATTGATCTGCATACCCCTAAAACATTTAATGTAATCAGGGTACGTGAAAATATCAAATTAGGACAACGCATCGATTCGCTCGCTGTTGACGCGTTTACCAATGGCAAATGGCAGCAAATTGCTTCGGCAACTAGCATAGGAGGAAACCGGCTTATCCGCTTAACGCAAAATATTACGGCATCAAAATTAAGATTGCGTATAACCGGTTCACAAGCTGCTATAGCTTTGAGTGATTTTGGTATTTATAAAGAACCGGTTCATTTAACCGCACCAAAGATCAATCGTAACAAAAACGGAGAGGTAAGTATCACCACCGAAGCGCCTGTAAATTCTATTCACTATACTTTAAACGGACAGGAGCCCACTTTACAGTCGCCATTATATAAGGCCCCTTTTATTATAACTAATGGTGCGGTAGTAAAAGCACGTAGTTTTGAGGGAAAAGATCAGCAAAGTGAAGTTGTTTTTGCCTCATTAGGATATGCTAAGGCTGATTGGAAGGTTATTGATGCCAATAATAATAACCGCGCCGAAAACGCTATTGACGAAAATATCCATTCTCTTTATAGTACTTTAAAACAAGAAAACGCATCCTTTCCGCAACAGATCAGCATTGATCTGGGTGGTATTAAACAAATAAAGGCTTTTGGATATTTGCCACGCCAGGATAAACAATTTGATGGCATAGTTGATAGCTATGTGTTCTACATCAGTAATGATGGTAAAGAATGGCAAAAAGTGGCTTCGGGCGAATTTTCTAACATTAAAGCAAGTCTGATTGAGCAACCGGTTATTTTAAAAGAGCCGGTTAAAGCCAGGTATTTTAAATTTGAGGCAACACATGTAATTTCGGGAAATGGTATTACTGTTGCCGAATTAAGCGTTTATTAATAAACTATTAAGTATTGGGTTTATGTTTGCATCGAATTATAAACCCAATACTATTTCTATATCAAATCATTCAATGAAAAAACAGATCTGTTTAGCCGGGTTACTGGCATTATTTTGTTCAAATTCGTTTAGCCAGGCGCATAAAACTGCGGTGGCGAATAAGCCAGGTAGTTTGACCCAATATGTGGACCCTTATATTGGTACAGGTTTTCACGGACACGTTTTTGTGGGCGCCAGCGTACCTTTTGGCGCGGTTCAATTAGGGCCAACCAATATTTCCGAAGGCTGGGACTGGTGTTCGGGCTATCATATATCCGATTCAACTATCATCGGTTTTCAACACACCCATTTGAGTGGTACCGGTATTGGGGATCTGGGTGATATTTCCTTTATGCCGACTACCGGACCTATTAAAGTAACTAAGGGTAGTATCAAAGATCTGCAAAGTGGCTATACATCATTATTCAGTCATCAGGACGAGGTAGTAAAACCCGGTTATTATAAAGTTAAGCTAAAACGTTACAGTATAGGTGTGGAGCTTACTGCAAGCACCAGGGTAGGTATGCATAAATACACCTTCCCGGCTGCAAAGGATGCTCATATCGTGATCGATTTAAAAGAAGGTATCGGTTGGGACAAACCAATGGAAACCTATATCAAACAGGTTGATAAAAATACCATTGTAGGCTACCGTTTTTCAAAAGGATGGGCTGCTGATCAGCGCATTTATTTTACCGCTGTATTCTCTAAGCCCATCGGTAAATTTGAGGTTTATAATAATACAACACTTGCTTCCGGAACCGAGTTGAAAAGCGAGAAGACCAGGGGCGTGATCAGTTTTGCCACCACAAAAGGCGAGGTAGTTTATGCCAAAGTGGGTATATCACCGGTAAGTGCCGAAAACGCGATGCTGAATATTAAAACCGAAATACCGGGTTGGGATTTTAATAAGGTAGTTGTTGATGCTGATAAAGCCTGGAACAACCAGCTTCAAAAGATCACCATTAAAGCCGATTCACTATCACAGCTTAAAAAATTCTATACCGCTTTTTATCATACCATGATAGCTCCATCTATATTTAATGATGTGAATGGCGAATACTGGGGGACGGATAAAAAAGTGCATAAAAACCAGGGATTCAATAATGTAACTACCTTCTCTTTGTGGGATACTTACAGAGCAAATAATCCACTATCTACCATTATACATCCAGAGCATACTAACGATATGATCAACTCCATGCTGGCTATTTATCAGCAGCAAGGTAGTTTACCGGTATGGCATCTCATGGCTAACGAAACCAATTGTATGGTAGGTTACAGCTCTGTACCGGCTGTGGCTGATGCTTTGCTCAAAGGCTATAAAGGTTTTGATGCTAACCTGGCTTTTGAGGCTATGAAAACAACCGCTATGCAGGATGCCCGTGGTATTAAGTTTGTAAAAAGCCTGGGATATATTCCTGCTGATAGTACTGCTGAATCGGTTTCAATGGGTATGGAATATGCCATTGATGATTGGTGCATTGCGCAGGTTGCCAAAAAATTAGGCAAACAAGCTGATTATGAGTATTTCAGCAAACGTGGTCAATACTATAAAAATTATTACGATCCTAAGGCCGGTTTTATGCGTGGTCGTTTGTCAGAAAGCTCATGGCGCACACCATACAGTCCCTTTATTTCTATCCATGAACATGGTGATTTTACCGAGGGTAACGGCTGGCAATATACTTTCTTGGTACCACAGGACGTAGAAGGCTTGATTAGTCTTTTAGGAGGCGAGGCAAAGTTTAACACTAAACTCGACTCGCTGTTTATAGCCCAGGGAGATATGGGTAAATTTAAATCACCAGATGTATCTGGTTTAATCGGTCAGTACGCCCATGGTAATGAACCAAGCCACCCAATGAGTTATTTTTATGATTACTCTGGCCAGCCCTGGAAAACCGCCGAAAAAGTAAGATATATCCTTGATGATTTTTATACCGATAAACCCGATGGTATTATTGGCAACGAAGATGTTGGCCAGATGTCTGCCTGGTATGTATTATCGGCACTTGGCTTCTACTCAGCCAACCCGGCAAATGGCTTGTATGTTTTCGGCAGTCCAGTTATCAACGAGGCTACACTAAAATTACAAGGCAATAAAAACTTCCATATTGTGGTAAAAAACAACGGTCCGCAAAATAAGTACATCAATGCTATGCTGCTAAATGGCAAGGTTTACAACAAAACCTATTTTGCACATAAGGATATTATGAATGGCGGCGAACTGATAATTACCATGGGCAATAAACCGGGAACGGTTTGGGGCGTGGGCGATGCTAATAAAGCAGTATCGGTGCTGAAATAGTCACCATATAAAAATATGTCATTGCGGGGAGGACGACGAAGCAATCTTATCGCGTTCAATATGCAAACGAGGAGATTGTCACGCTATCACTCGCAATGACATAATTTTAATTATACTATTTCTTAGGCTGATGCAACTGGTTATAAAAAATACTCAAACCATACTTGGCTGATTTCCATTTCTGATCAAGATCCGCAGGAGCAGGACCGGGGCTTTGAGCAAAGTTACCCATGATAATATCTAAATCTCCATCTCCATCAACATCTGCTGCTTCAAGTGCTAATGTTTTTATCGGGACCTCGCTTTTTTGTGTGTATGATTTAAATATGTACTTATTCTGATCTGTATTTTCCAGATAGACAAAAGATTCATCCACTAGTTTCCCAAATTCAGGAAAGAAAGCTGTGGCTGCAAAATCAATATCTCCATCCTTGTCAAAATCTTCCGCTAATACCTTGGTAACGCCATATATCGGGTAAAAGAACTTTTCCTTAAATACACCATTTCCTTGATTGATGTTAAGGCGAATTCCATGGTAGGCCTTCAAAATGTTGGAATAATCGGCGTTATCGCCATGTACTGTAACAATATCAGTAAGTCCGTCATGATTATAGTCAACCAATACCATATCTGTAGTGCCATAATTTGGCGGAAATCGTAAAACTCTTTTAGCCTTAAATTTTAATTTGTCCTTTTGGTAAAAGATCCAAACACTTTCATCTCCTTGCGAAAACATAGCCACAATATCCTTTTTACCATCACCATCCATATCTTTAATGTAACACTTAATGGCACCCGCCAGTGGTAGTAATGCATCTTCTGTATACTTTCCGGATTTGTCTTTTTTGTACAAAGAAAGTGAGCCTGTTTTATTTCCGAAATTGCACACTACTACCTCTGGTACACCGTCATTGTCCAGGTCATCTATTTCGGTGTGAACGGGGCGATGCAAGGCCTTAATTAAGGTAGAACTGACACTGTCCTTCAATTGCGAATAAGATCCCGTGCTGAGCTCCGTTGGGTATAATTTCCCTATTTCTGTAAAGTAAGTATCTCCCTTATAGAAATTAAAATCAACAACCGGGCTGTTGCTGTTGATAATCTTGGTTAGCCCTTTGCCATATTGCCAGTTATACACCTTTTTATAAAAATCACCTATCCAAAGTGTATTGGTTGAGGTATTGTATTCTAAACCTGTTATTAATGACGGCGTAGTTTCTACTATTGGTATATCCTGACGTACAAATTGCTGTAACGGGCTGTTACGTGTTAACCTTTTTTTATCTAGTAATACACTATCTGGCGCATTACTAAGTATGTAATTTACAATTTTACCATATTCTTCATTGGTCAGAATAGGTTCATCCGGAATGATGTGATTCTTTTTTACAATTTCCCGTTCCTCGTCGCTTAATCCTCTTAAAGGGTCATAGTTAGGGTAGATGATTCCCATACGGCTAGCCATAACTGGCAATACATGGTTTTGCCATATTTCTTTGGTTAAACTAGCCGGATCAGGTGCCATGTGGCAGCTGGTACAGTATCTTTCAAAAAGTATTTTGCCATCATCATTACGTGGCATAGTTCTTTTTGCAGTAAAGGAATTGAGGCAAATAAGAGCGGTTATTACAAAAAATCCGGTTAAAATAAACGCTCTTATCTTCATACCGATCAATTTTGCCTGGTAATTTTTGCAGCTTTTATTTTCTCAATAACCTTAGCTGCTACCAGCCGGCCTTGTTTATTGCCAAAAACTATAGCATCCTTAAAGTGAATGCCTCCATAGAAACGGGATATGGAAGCTTCTTCTGCCGCTTCATAAAAAGATTTAAAGCTACGTGGGCCAACGCCATATGGAATTTCAGAATCATCTGTATAGGCAAATTTGTCGCCCAACAGATAGGTTAAAACCCCCGCTGATGCATTAGAAAGCACGGCGTGACCGCTTGGGTATTCAGGGAATGGTGGTGTTTGTAAATACGGTGTCCAGGTAATGTCGATGTACTTGTTGATGTAAGTTTCTGGTCGGATACCATTACTGCGGTATTTCTCATCCCAGCAGCTAATAAAGGCATCCATGAGGGTTACTGCTTCAAGCGTCATTACAGTTACTGAACGATCAAAGCTTAGTCCAGCTTTTTGGGTAACAATACCTGCAATGTTCATCCAATGTCCTCCCGGACTGATCTTCTTAAACCCAATCATCATATGACCAGATGTAGTGACGGCGAAAGGATTACAATCCCAAAAGTTGGCGATGGTAACCTGTTCCATCGGAGGGTTCTTGGAAACTTTATAAACGTCATATGCCTGTTTGTAAAATTCACTTGTACTATCGGTGCTGAATGGGGTTGGTCGCACCGGCACAAATTCATTAGATGAATCAATAAGCATTGGTCTGATAGTTTTCCAGTTAGGCTCAATTGCCTCCATGTAAGTTGGGGGAGTGGGGTACCAGTTTTTACCACCTTTTATGGGCGTATATCTTAGCCTGCCGCTTAATTTATTGTAATTATCGCCTTTAGAGTATTTGATTACTTTGGCGGTCATTTCTGAAGCTGCCGCTACGGATTGTTTGATGATATCATCATCTATTTTATTGGTTTTTAATAAAGCGATGTATTTATCCTCATCATCCTGTAACATAAAGCCCGAAGGAAGCATTTGCTTACCAGTTTCTAACATGCAGTATATCGCGGCTATCTGATAATTGTACTTATCCTTTGCAATACTGATGTGATTATCCTCTTGATAGCTTTTTACAAAATCAGCAAGCGGAACTATCTCTTTATTATTTAAAGCTGTAAGATTATAAGCACCCAGCATAACATAGTTATAATAGCGGGCTGCCGCAGGCGGATTTACTACATCGTGTATCATTACTGCGGATATTGCATTGATGGTTTTATCCAACTGTAAATAATCAGGTAATGCCTTTTTAGTTTTTTGCGCATAGCCAAAAGTTGCACCGCAAAGAATCAGCAAAAAGATGAATATATTTTTAATCATTAGTTTTCTTTATAGAATTGTAGTGGCTGGCCAGATACACCTATCAATAGGTATTTTGAGCCATTTATTTTTGTTTCTATCGCTGACTTTACATCTCCAGTAACTGATAGCCCTGACGATAACTGAGTTTGATATTTAAAGTCTCCCTTACCATTGCCTGTCAGCAGACAACCATAATTGGCATCAAAACTACCAAGTTTCAAGCGATTATCAGAATGGTTACCTAGTAATAGGAGATCAACTTTACCATCATGATTAAAATCGCCTGTAATTATTTGAGTAACCATAGAAAACTGAGCTTCAATAGGTAAGCCGACCTTTATAAATTTGCCATTCTTATTCAGAAAACAGCTGGTCTTCACTTCATTGGCGGTTAGCTTTGTAGCTTTAGCCAAATCTTCTGGACTAAAGATATCCTTCATGGTAGCATCACAATAGGCCTTGTACGAGCTGAATTTTTTACGCATGGGGTATATTTGCTCGTTTAATTCATCACGGCTAACAAACGGGTAGCTTATCCCTTGAATATAAAAGTTAAAGAATGGATCGATAGAGCCGTTGCCATCAAAATCCGCATAATACATTTCAGCGGGTTCGGTAGTTGTGGCATGTATCTGAGTATTGGTACCCAGATTGCCGGCTATAATATCTGGTTTACCATCACCATCTATATCAGCAACTGTCAAAGTATTCCAAAAGCCACTTTCCGGATGATCAAAGTATTTGGCGGTTTCATCCACAAAGCCATTGGTGGTATTGATATAAACCATGATGGGCATAAATTCACCACAAATGATCAGATCTTTACGGCCATCGCCATTTAAATCGGCCCATTGCGCATCCTTAACCATACCGCAGGCAGTAAAAGGCACATCAGTAGTGACAAAGCGGCCATCGCCGGCATTGGTTAATAAGTAACTTTTAGGTGTTACCGGATATTGGCCGGGGATAACATTAGAGCCCACAAAGAGATCTATTTTGCCATCGTTATTATAATCACAGGGGCGTATGCATGATTTACTGTCGGCATTAAGCTGGGGTAGGGAAGTTGTTGACAGCGTGAAATTTCCCTTACCATCATTGAGATATAATTTATCCTGCAAATCAGATGTGTTGGGCTCTAATAAGGAATACCCTCCTTTAGCCACATACAGATCAGGAAAACCATCGCCATTGGCGTCAAAAAATACGGCCGCGGAGGTGTTTTCATGATTCAGATCAGATACTTCTGTAGCTGTAAATGTCCCATTTGGTTTTTGGATGTAGATTTTACCCGGTGTGTTTTGATCACCACCAATAAACAGGTATTCCAATCCATCTTTATTAACATCAGCCTTAGCTATAACCGGTCCCGTTTTGGAACTCATGAAGAGCATCAGCAACTGACGTTTAAAATCGTTTATGGTAGTTTCAGTATGTTTATAATCAATAATTGGTTTCGCTAGGCTTAATAGCGTTTTATTACTTTTAGCCGTTGGTTTGTAGACGGCCAAGCCTGCTTTATAAATAATATTTAGACGTTGATTGGCCTTTACATCAGTTAATAATTGTGTGGTTTGATCGGGCCATATGATCCGGATGGAGTCGATTTTATTTTGATCGCCAAGCCCAAAGTTTAAAACAGTGGACACGCATGATAGGTAACCCCTGTTGGGATTAACCTCCTGATATTGTGTTTGCTTATCACTATATACATAAACTTTAGCGCCTATGGCGTTTACATTGGAACCGCCCTGTTTTAAATTAACGGCCACGTAATTCTTTTTAGAAGTCTCCATCGTCATGTTCTGATAAATGGAAGCTTCGCTGTTGATATTGTTGGTAATGAGATCGAGGTCGCCATCATTATCCAGATCAGCGTAAACGGCACCGCTCGATATGCCTGGTTTATTGATACCCCAATCCTGTTTCTTTTCGGTGAAAGTAAGATCGTGGTTGTTCTGAAAAATGTAATTTGACAGGGTTGTAGATGGCATGGCTTTCACCAGATCCATCAGTAAGTACGGTTCGCGATCCATAGCTTTTTTAAGCTTATAATCGCCCCAGTATCTTAAAAAATCTTTATTGGTATAATCCCTGAAATAACCGTTGGAAATAAAAATATCCTTATAACCGTCGTTATCAAAGTCGGCCATAAGCGGGCACCAGCTCCAGTCAGTATTGGAAATACCTGCCAGTTGGCCTATCTCGCTGAAAGTACCATCGCCATTGTTTAGCTGCAGCATGTTACGCATGTATTGCTTATATAGATCCTGTTGTAACATTAACTCAAACGATTCATAATTTTCCTGGAGTTGCAAAAGCTTTTGCCTGCGATTATCCGGGGGGAGCATATCCAGGGTCATGATGTCAGGGAGTCCGTCATTATTCATGTCTGCAATATCTACACCCATTGAAAATTGTGATAGATGTCTTAAGCTTTGTTTGCTTTTATCAGTAAAAGTTCCGTCCCCATTATTGATGTACATATAATCGGGTTCGTTATAATCATTGGTTACATAAATATCCTGAAAGCCATCTTTATTGATATCGGCAATGGCAACACCTAAGCCAAAAGTGAGTGGGTTTTGTATAATACCGGCTTTTTTTGAAACATCTACAAAGTGCCCTCCCTGATTTTCAAAAAGTTTATTGCTGGCTAATTCATCGGTTTCCTTTTTATTCTGGGCAAATTCCAGATTGTTTATTTTTTTTACATTATGGTTAAGCAGGAACATATCCAGTTTACCATCGTTATTGTAATCAAAAAACACAGCCTGAGTACTATAACCAGGATCATCTAAGCCGTATTCCTTAGCCTGTTCAACAAACTTATTATTACCCTTATTGATGAATAATTGATTGCGGCGTTTACTGTTATCACCAAGTCCCGAGTAACATACATAAATATCCAACAGGCCATCGCCGTTTACATCGGCCATGGTAACACCGGTTTTCCAGTCACCTGGTCGTCCGGCCAATTCTGCACCGGCTTCTTTGGTAATATCTTTGAATTTGAAATTGCCCAGATTCAGATAGAGTTTATTGGGGCCCAGGTTACTGGTGAAGAAGATATCCACCAATCCATCATTATTGATATCTCCAACAGCCACACCACCGCCATTATATAAATACTCGTATGATAAAACATTCAAATGCTCATCCTCTACAAGATTGTTTTTGAATGTGATGTTAGTTTGCTCAGGAGATAATAGTTTAAAAAGTGGTTGTTGAGCTTTTGCTGAAAGAGCAGTAAAGCACAGCGGGAGTATGATGCTCCATTTATGATTAAGTAGCCTTTTTAAAAGGGAAACAAACGGGAAGGAACAATACATTAATGAGCTGATTTTATATGATGTACGCTAATTATAAAAATAAACATTTGATATGCAATTGCAGCCAATATCAATACCCCTTTTTTGTGTAAAAATTAAAAAACAAGGCTATGAATCCATAGCCTTGTTTTTTTAACATGTTATAAGGATATTATTTATCCCAGTAAACCCTTGCGGTAAAAGTATCACCACCAGAAAGTTTAGCAACAGCAGCGTTATAATTAGCACCGTTGGTTGATGGTAAAGTAACCGGGTAAGGTACCCTTCTTGGTACGCTTGTAGCAAACTGATTTGGGTACACAACAGCTACTAAAGCTGGGTAACCAGATCTTCTCCAATTGCACCATGTTTCAATGAAGTTAAATACAGTGGCGGTCTCCACATAGTATTCCATGTTAATCTGCTGCATAGCAGTGGCTGGATTAAGTGGATGTGCCGCAACATAAGTAGCTATATCGGCAGCGTTAACAGAAGTTGTACCGAATTGCCCTAACGTTTGCATATCTGCAGTAAGTGCGTTTGAAAAATGTGTAGCAGCGGTACCTGTGTTCCAGCCCCTTGTAGATGCTTCTGCTAATAAAAGCTCAGTTTCGCCATAAGTTAACAGGAAGTTGTAACGATTACGATCGTCGTATACAGCAAATTTCGGACGTGAGTATTTGGCAACCGGAGCAGGGGCGTCACCAGGTACTGCAGGATCAGCAGGGGTTGCTCCAGGATAACCAGGCGCTTTTGAAATATCTGTTGCACCACCTCCTAAATCATAACCATTAGGCATACCTAATTGCTGACCAGTTGGTAAAATTCCAGGAATTTGAGTTTCATTAGCTTTTTTACCGGTGCCGGCTGATATTTCACCAATGGCATTAACGCGTGGGTCGTTATTACTATTCATGTAATCAAACAAGGTTTTACCCCAGCGTACTTCTCTAAAATCGTCAGGCACTGTTAAAGCTCCGGCATCCGCATTGCCATTGGAGTGGGCATTGTCGGTTTTTACTTTGGCGTTATCATTGATTCCCGCCATTGTACCACCCTTATATGCTTTTTCAGCATAACTTTGAGCTACATCAGGTGCGATTTTTGTTAAGCGCATAGCAGCTCTCAGCATTAATGAATAACCCAATTTTTTCCATTGGTTTACCTGATCAGCGTTACCGCCATAAAACAGATCGCTGGTTGGACCTGGTTTTGAAACATCAAGGGCAGTACAAGCCTTATCTAACTGGTCAAGCATTGAGGTATAAATGCTTTGCTGCGTATCAAACACAGGAGTGTATACACCTGTTTTTGCCTGGCCTTCCTGCGAAAACGGGATATCGCCATAAGTATCCGTAATACGTTGCAGTATAAGCATTCGCATAATAGTACCGCAGTTATCCAGATTGCCATAGGCTGCTTTTCCCTTGATCAGGTTTTTCATCTCATCAAGCAGTGTTGTTGCGTTATAGCCATTGTTCCATAAGTTGGCTTTATAACTATCAAAACTTCCGCGAAGTACATATTTATCACCATTACCATAATAGTCATAGGTTGAGGCCAGAGCCTGACTCCACATGCTTTGAAATAATAGCTGGCCATAACCCAAATTAGAGAACTGGATTTGTGCCTGCGCCATGAAATAATCCGGAATGATCAGATCTCCATTTATCTTGGTTGGGTCTGTATTTATTTGGTCGAAATTTTTAGTACAACCCGCTATTAAGGTGGAGCCAGCAAGCAGGAAACTATATATTAGTCGTTTTTTCATCTGAGTTATTTTTTAAGTTTGAAATTAACATTAAACCCATAAGTTCTAACAGCAGGTACGCTTGTGCCTTCGATACCCGCATAATTAATTCCAGGTGCAAAATTCGATTCCGGATCAATATTATCCGAACGTTTCATAATAGTCCATAAGTTTCTGGCTACCAGTGATACAGTTATAGAATTGAATGGGGTAGTACCCAATACATTTTTAGGGATGGTATATCCAAAGGTAACCTGGCGAAGTTTAATAAAGCTGCCGTCCAACGCGTTTAACGCTGATACATTTTTAGCTAAAGTTTGGTAATAAGTTTCCGCAGGTACTTTTACGGTATTTGGAGTGCCTGATTCAGTTACACCTACACCTACAACACCACCATCACGACCAACTAATGTCATTTTGTTTAAACCACGGAAGATGCTGTAATAGTTAGTAGCGGATAATATTTTATTGCCATAACGATAATCAATCAGGAAACCTAGGTTGAAATTCTTGTAGTTAAAATCATTGTTTAAACCACCATAAAATTTAGGTGTTACACTACCTACTGCTTTACGAGCGGTAAATTCGGCGTTACCGTTGGCATCAAATATGATATTACCATTTGCATCACGTTTATAATCATTGGCCATGATCTGAGGGCCTGACATACCTTTAACAAAGGCTGTGGTTGCATTTAACGGACGATAGGTTCCTAAACCTAAGTTTGCACCCTGAGCGTCTGTTTCCAATACTTTGTTATGAATATAAGTGAAGTTAAATGAGGGGTTCCAAGAAAAAGTGCTTGTTTTAATTGGAGTACCGTGTATTTCAACTTCTACGCCTTTATTTTGCATGCTTGCACTTGCTGCGTAACGAGAAGTATAACCAGTTGAATTATCCAATGTAGCCTGTACAATTTCATTTTTAGTTTTTCTGTCAAAATAAGCGACATCAACACCCAGGCGATCATTTAAAAACTTTAACTCAGTACCTATTTCAAGCTCAGTTAGGGTGAATGGTTTTAATGTAAGGTTGGGTAGTGTGCTTGAAAATGTTGCAGCACTTGTGCCATTAATAGGATTAGCTACACTATAGTAAACCTGGTTAGCATATGGAGCAGCACTTGAGCTTGTTTTTGCGTAAGAAACACGGAGTTTTCCAAAGTCAAGTCCGTTAATGTGTGTCAGATCTGAAAAAATGAAACTGGCTGATACTGAAGGCGCAAATATGCCCCGGCCAATATTACCGGCAATACTGCTATACGTATCATATCTGCCCGTGGTACTCAGTACCAGGTAGTTTTTTACAGCAAAATCAGCAGTATAATACAAGGAGTTTATCTGTAAATTGGAAATTCCCTGATTACCACTGTCGCGGTTAGACAGATTTGATAGATCATAGAAGTAAGGTATAATAAAGCCAGTACCACCAACATTTCTGATATAAGTGCCAGAAGCTGTACTTTTACGAATGTTACCACCAGCAGAAAAGTCGAGATTTAAAAAGTCCTTAATCAGATCGTGCTTGATGCCAGCCAAAACATCGGCGTTAAATTCTGTAATTTCTGTATTTTGAACCCCCATATCTCCAAGAGTGCTTAAAAAAGCAGTCCCGGTAGGTTCGATATTCAAACGGGAGTCATGAATATTATCATAACCAACCCTACCTTGAACGTACGCCCATGGAGTTACACTGTATTTGGCTGATAGTGAAGATATTAAACGCTCTCTTTTAGTAGTATTTACAAACTTATATGCAGCAAAATAAGGATTGGTTACATAAATATCATTAGTAAACGACGTTTCTTTACCATTTGCATCATAGCCAGGCGCTAACATACTTTGAGGTTCATTTGGAGCCAAAAACTGAACGTTATTAGGGTTGCCAGGTCCATCACTCAATCCGGAACGGTTTTTTTCGTTGTCAAGAATATAATTGGCAACAACGTTGATATCCAGATTTTTCATAACGGTTTGCATACCGTTAAAGTTGAAGGTTTTTCTGTTTAAACCACCATTAGGTGTAATAGCGTGGTTATTCATATCAGATAACGACAAACGAAACGCGCCGCTTTCGCCACCGCCAGTAAATGCTACAGTGTTGGTAAATGTATTACCTGTTTTATAGAATTTGGTATAATTATCACTGGTTTTAGAATAAGCATATTGTTTACCATCAAGTTGTATAACAGATGATCCATCCAATTTGGCACCCCATGCAAGGTTCCCTGAACTTAAGGCACCCGCAACGGTAGTAGGTTTTAACCCATTTTCACCTTGCCCGTACTGATCCTGAAAATCGGTATTATCATATACCTTATCCATTTGGTAGTTGGTATTGTACTCGACACCAAAACCTGAATTTTTCTTGCCTGATTTAGTAGTGATCAAAATAACACCACCTGTAGCACGTGTACCATAGAGGGCTGATGCTGATTGGCCTTTTAGTACGGTCATGGTTTCAATATCATCCGGGTTGATGTTAGCAATACCATCACCATAATCTGCGCCGCCCCATTCGCCTGACTGGCCTCTTTGGGTATTATCCATAGGTACCCCATTGATTACAAATAATGGTCCTTGAGTAGAGCTGGTACTGGTTACACCACGTAATAGTATACGAGCAGATGAACCGGCGCCACCCGCAGCACCATTTATACTTAAACCGGCAACTCTGCCTTCTAATGATAAGGCCACGTTACTTTCTTTTGCTTTATCAAGTACGTCACCTTTAACTGTTGTTAATGCATAACCCAGTTTTTTCTGTTCTTTCTTAATACCCAGAGCCGTAACAACCACTTCGTTTAGGTTATTATTACTTGTTAGGGTTATGGTTAAGGATGTTTTTGAACCTACAGCTACTTCTTTTGTAGTAAAACCTATGTAGCTTACAATCAAAACCGTTTTGCTATCGGCTTCCAATGTAAAGTTACCATTGGCATCGGTTTGGGTACCTGTTGTAGTACCTTTTACCCTGATACTTACGCCAACAAGAGGTTCTCCTTTTTCGTCAATAACTTTACCACTAATCTTTGCAATGTTGCTATTGATATTAAAACTAAGATTGTTGGTAAACTTAGGACTGGCATGGGCCACTGTTTGCGTATTTATGAGAACTATACCTGCAAGGGCTAATTTACATAAGGGCAAAGATTTGGATATCCATGGCCTATGTACACCCATTGGGTGTTTTAAAAATTTCATATTTTACTGAATTTAAAGGGAGTTAATAACAAGCGCTGTCGATTGCACCTGCATTTATAAACATTCAAAAATCATTCTGTCGAGCAGCAATTTCCCGCCGGGTAATTGTGCTTTGGTAGGGTTAGTAAGCATTTTTTACATAGGCCTAATTTTTTCGGGTTTTAATAATCAATGTTGGTGTTAAATTCACACTTAATGCCGCCGGACTAGGATCGGCGCAAGAAGTGATTTAAGAGGTGGACAATTAAATTTTAACTATTGCCTACAAACCCATGAAAAATATTTTGATTTTTTAATTTGCCAGTATTATAAACCTTCAAATGGTTTAATCGCAAATTTTATTGTCAAAATGACAAATAAAAAAAGGCTTCATTCTACCGACGAATGGTTGTTGTTTTGTTTAATATCTGCCTTTTCCAGATATGATCATAGATGCCAGCTGCTCATCCCGGTTGTATATATCCTTACGGAAGTTGAGTTTGTTACTACGATCTGTAAAAGCAGTAAAATAGGCTATAAAAACAGGAGTTTTATGTTTAAGGGTTATTTGCTGTTCTTTACCCAGGTGCATAGCTTTACTAATCTTGTCCGCAGTCCAGGTAGTATCGTATTTTAATAAAAATGAAGCCAGTTTAGCGGGTTCACCAACACGGATACAGCCATGACTGAATGCTCTTGATGATTCTCCAAATAATGATTTTGATGGTGTATCATGTAAATAAATGCTATAACTGTTCGGGAAAAGAAATTTAACCAGGCCCAGGGAGTTTGCAGGACCGGGTTTTTGTTTGATAACCGGTAAGCCGTTTTCTTTTCCGGTGATGATCATATTGTGCTCTGTAATATAATTGGGGTTCTTTTTAAGCTCAGGCAATACTTCATTTCGTATAATGCTTTCGGGTAAGTTCCAGTACGGACTAAAAACAATATACTGCATTTCGCCATAGAATATTACCGTTTGATGTACTTTTTGACCCACAACTACATTACAACTCCATAATAAGCTATCAGCATGATAAACATGGAGTTTAAATTCAGGTATATTCACCGCCAGGTAATCAGTATTTAAACTTACAGGAAGCCATCTGCAACGTTCCATGTTAACGATGATCTGTCGCATCCGGGTTTTCAGCGGGACATTTAATTCGGTTATAGTACTTGTTCCGGCAATACCATCGGCTGTAAGTCCATGTCGCATCTGAAATTGTTTAAAAGCATCTTTCAGTTCATCATCATATACATTGTTTAATGTGTCACCCTTAAAATCCTCCAGTTTATAAAGTCGTTTTTTGATTAAGGATATTACCGCAGAGGAATCACCTGGTTTAAGTTTTTTACCCGGAACAATGGGTTGCCATTTATCCACCGTATCCAAATGGCGGTATTTGGCCAGGAAGCCTTTTAAAAGATCGTATTGACGATAAACAGGTTCAGATAAAACATTGCTTGATTTGCCTGTTTTTTTTAATAAACTATCCAAATAATCATTATAAGATACCTTTTTACGCGGCAGGTACCAGTTTACTGCACGTGTAACTGAATCGCTCATACCCTGAAAGGCCAGTTTCGAAAAAACAAAGTACTGTGCGGTAAGCATCAGTTCGGTGGTAATATTTGTCTTGGCTTTAATATTAGCCGCCTTGGGGTGAGCATCAAACACCAGTGAGTCTAAAGATTTGGGATAGGGGATGGCCTTATATATACCTTCGCTTTGTAAATTGTTTAATCTGTCAACCAGGTTGCCGGCTTGTTCTATTAATATGCTCTTGGCATACCAGGCATAGGCAAATTTACGCTTGCTGTAAAACTGGTTAATATCTTTTGCGTAGGAATCAAAAGCCGGATACTTTTTAAGGAAAATATTTATTTGTATGCTGTCAAAAACCGCTTCGGTTTGATCACTAAAACTCCCCGGGATGGTTTTATTCCATTCCTTTACAATCTTCTTTTTAATAGAATCGGCTTTTGATATCCGGTGTTTGGGGTTTTGCTTACAGCTGAACAGGATAGAAATGCTGGTGATTATCAGTAGAGTATATTGTTTTATCCGCCTGTTTAGCATAGTTTATTTTTTGTCTGAAAGATAAAAAACAAAAGACAAAAAAATAATTTATAAAATATATACTAAATATATAGATATTATAGTATATTTGGACTTCAGAACATTCAAAATCATGTCGGGCAGTAAATCTATATTAAATACACCTCTCTTTTTGCATCGCGTCGATAGCAAAATGGTCATGTGTTGCTGTTGTTGAATTATACCTTCTGTCGATCCCGTCTACTCCCATATTTTACTGATTTCATTATTTAACATATATTTTATGAACGCTTATCTGGTAAATCAATTAAAAAAGCCCGCAATCACCCGGCTATTAGCTGACTACCCTGTAATTTACGGATTGTGCAGTTGTTGATGCTGAGCTATCACCACGTTAATCAATTACAATTCATTTAATCTTCATTCTATTTAAAATGTTAACTACAAATAATACCAAATATCCTTTTTTTGATCTGTCAGAGATCGTTGCAGACGCCGATCTTCCGTTTAAACCATACCAGCCGTTAAAGCCTGTTAAAGCCGGCAATTATATACCAGATCTTAAATTCTATAGTACTTACAACCGCTGGCAACAGTTTTTTAACGGGGCCGAAGTGCATGGCCCTGTTTCATTAAGACATCTCTTAAATAAACCACTCGTTATAGCTTTTTACTCGCATCACTGGCACGATCATGGTTTTAACTTACTTAAACAGCTTAACAATATCCATAACGAAATAAAAGCAAGTGGCGGAAACCTGTTGATCATCAGTGATGAGCGCACCGACGAGCTGGAAAAGAAAGCCTGGGAGCACAGTTTTACCCTTAATTTTTATTATGATGAGGCAAAAGAACTGGCGCAGGCATTTCGGGTGTTCTCCGATGAAGATCCTGTTTGGAATAGGTTTTCAGGGATTGATGTAAATGCGCCTTTATTGGCTACTTACATCGTCGATCCTTCAAAGCAGGTTGTATATAGTCATATTGATTTTGACTTCCTGGGTACATTTTCGGCCGATGATATTATTGCTTCGGTTTATGAGTCAGCATTGATTAACCATAGCAGAAAATCTGCCTGATCATCTTAAAAAAAGAAATAACATGTCAAACGTTATTGATCCATTAGAAAAAGTGAGGTCGAAAGTTCACCAGCAGGTGCTTTCGGCCAATCAGGAATATGTGAAGCACTTTGGCAACAAAGGGGAACTGGCTATACCACCCGCCCGCCAATTTGCCATTTTAACCTGTATGGATGCCCGGCTTGACCCAGCTCAATATGCAGGTCTTGCCGAGGGCGACGCACACGTGATCCGTAACGCCGGAGGCAGGGCAAGCGATGATGCCATCCGTTCGCTGGTGATATCGCA
>JACXTT010002900.1_pt1 | contig 26853 bp, 25 predicted proteins | sample 9270951 | NCBI WGS metagenome assembly JACXTT01 (sample SAMN15532306, study PRJNA645909) | rock metagenome | isolation source: weathered quartz diorite | place: Puerto Rico | collected 2017-06-21 | reverse complement strand
CGCATACCCAAGCTCGCATAACCGAGCGACCGTATCGACCCGCCTCGCAAATGGAATCGCTTCATCGTCACCGAATGTGTCCATGCCGAGCAGCGCACCAGCTTGAGCCAGTTCCTCAAAGGAACGTCGTAGAAGGAATATAGACCGGTGGCGACGATGATATTGAGCTCAACGTGGACGGCGACGCGCCGGATGCGGTCGATGTTGCGGCCGATTCCAGGGACGGTGCAGTCGACGAGCGTGTCGACGCCAAGCCTCTTCAACCGGTGTAGGTTTGCTTTAGCCGCTGCGATTTCCTTCTCCTCATGCCAGCCTAAATCGAAATTGGCGTTAAGGTCAGGATCCAGCACAAAAATGTGCTCGTGCATCAAAGTGCGACCGATCAACCGTGCGTCTACAGGGCCACGAACCGTTTGAATGTCAGCCACGACGATGCGAAGATCCGGCGAGTGCGTCGGGCAGAGGTCTGCGCCTACAGCAAGCCATCGCGAGCGGCCGATGGCCGACGCTGCCGTCAGACACCAGGCTGGCTTTGCACTGAGATCTCAGTGCGGGTATCGGGTGAGCTAGCAGCCTCATAACCGAAAGGGCCGCGGGACGGCAACACAAACTCCGGTGGAATTGAAATCATCATGTCGAGAAATGGACCGCTCAGGACCTTACCCTGTGGGTCAGGGCGCAGCGATCTGGCGACACCACCGTCGAGCGCCCTTTCCAGTATGAAGTTAAGGGCCGCGATGTTGGGGACCTCGTATCGATGCACTTGCCCTTCAATAACCTGGCCAAAGTGCTTACGCACTCGGTCGGCAGTCAACACTTCGCACAAAAATGCGTAATGGGCCGGATCATACGGAATGACAGACAGCGTGACCGTGTCAGACTTATCGCCAGTCCGGGCGTGGCAGATCTCGCGGAGCCGTACCTCACGCAACACGAGAGCACCGTCGCTGTCCGTCTCTGTCGACCATAACGACCTCGGGCTCAGGCACCGCCTCGCGTGGCAAGAGGACGCTGTACGTGGCCGCAACCTCGCCGATCTGTGGCACGAGTCTTCGGGCTATAGCGCTGCCGGCTGCTCCGTAGCAGTCGTAGATGCCGCGTAGCGGGCCGGACGAATGCGTACCGAAGAATGTGGCCTCTGCGAGCGTCTCGAAGCGGCCGGCTACATGGAGCATGAGGTCGCGGGCGGCAACCGCGTGGGGATCCCACTCGGGAAAGCTCGAGTTTGCACCGATGTAGCCGAGCCGCAACTCGAGAGGCTCAAGGCCGCAGGTGTCGAGACGGTCGCGTAGCATCTGAGCAGAGAGCTCAGCTCGAGCGATGCAATCGGATCCGGAGAAGACCACGTACCCTTCCGCGAGAAATCCGTTCGTCGTCGTCACCATCGCTTTGACCGTGTCAGGTCGAGGGGCGCCGCACGTACCAGCTATGCGCACACGATCAGTGCCGACCTCTTCAAGTGTCGTCGTGGTGAGGTCCACGACCGCGTCGCTATGAATATATCGGGCCGGATCGCCCACCTCGTACAACATTTGTTCTTTGCACGTACGGAGTGAGACCATGCCGCCGGTTTCCTCAAGTTTAGTAATGACTGCGCTACCATCGGCAGCTACCTCCGCATATGGAAGGCCTACGGAGGCGATGTTTGGAACTACTTTGTAGGGCGGCGCGGCAAAGTAACCGCCCGAGACCTGCGGGCCGCATTCAAGCATGTGGCCGACAGCTAAGCCGCTGGCCAGTAGGTCCCAGTCGTCCCATCGCCAGCCGTAGGAATGAACTAGAGCGCCGAGATAGAGCGCCGAATCGCCGACACGGCCCGTGATCACGACGTCCGCGCCCAAATCAAGACTCGCCGCGACTTGCCGGGCACCGAAATACACGGAGGCACCTATTGGTTCGCGCGGTAGCTGCGATACACGCTCTCCTGTTTCGAGAACGACAGGGTCGACTTCAAGGACAATGTCAAGGTAGTCCACAGTACGCGGCGCGGAGAGGCTGACTGGAATGCCGAGGGCAGCGACTGTCTGCTCTGCCACTTCCAGGGCGGCCTCTGGCTCGTTGCCACCGGCGTTAGTGATGACCCTAACACCCTTAGATGCCACCGCGGGCACCAAAGCGCCAAGATATTCGCCAAACTCTGGGTCGAAAATTGGGCGATTCGTGCGATAGCTGTCGAGGTGCTGATATGCAGTTACCCACTCACTCAGCCGATCAAATACAATGTAATCGAGTAGGCCGCTGTTGGCGAGCCGCACGGCCTCCTCGATGCGATCCGACTCGCATGAGCTGCCGCATCCGATCCGTACGTAATGACTGTCTTCGCAGTCCACGTCAATGGCCGGCCCAGGCCACGCCGTCCGGATAGCGGTACTCGGCGAGACTTTCCGCGTGCATCTGGCTGCTATAGCCAGGAGCGGACGGCGGCATGTACCGATCCCCGCGCATGACGACCGGATGAACGAAGTGGTCGTGTAGATGGTCTACGTACTCGATTACGCGATCTGTCAGATCAGCGCTTACCGCGAGGTAGTCGAAGAGCGAGATGTGTTGCACGTACTCGCAGAGACCCACGCCACCTGCATGGGGACAAACGGGGACGCCGAACTTAGCGGCGAGCAGTAGGACCGCGAGCACTTCATTGACGCCACCGAGCCGGCACGCATCCACCTGACAGAACCCGATCGCGCGCGCCTGCATCAGTTGTTTGAACATGACCCGGTTATGGACGTGCTCGCCGGTCGCCAAGCGAATCGGCGCGATCGCCCTTGCAATCTCGGCGTAAGCGAGAATGTCGTCTGGGCTCGTCGGCTCCTCGACCCAGTACGGATTGAACTCCGCGAGGACGTGGATCGCGTCTATCGCCTCTCGTACGTTCCAAACCTGGTTCGCATCCATCATCAGCTTGGCGCTGTCGCCGATCTCCTCCCGTAGAATCGCGGCCCGGCGAGCGTCCGCCTTGAGGTCGGCGCCGACCTTCATCTTGTAACGCGTCCATCCCGCCGCTCGCGCCGTGCGTGCGAGCTCACGGATCTTTTCGTCCGAATAGCCGATCCATCCCACCGAGGTCGTGTACGCAGGGAACCCGCGGTCGAGCATCTCCGCCTCGCGGCGGGCCTTAGTAGGCTCACGCGCCTGGAGCAAGGCGAGCGCGTCCTCGGGCGTGAGTGCGTCGGTGATGTAGCGGAAGTCGATGCACGCCACGATCTCTGCAGGGCTCATATCGGCGAGCAGCTTCCAGAGAGGCTTTCCCGCCATCTTGGCCTGGAGATCCCAGACAGCGTTAACTACGGCCGCGGTCGCGAGGTGGATAGCACCTTTCTCGGGCCCGATCCATCGGAGCTGAGAGTCGCCCGCGAGTCTGCGCCAGAATGCGCGCGGGTCACCAAAAACGTCGTCGATGCCAAGTCCGACCACCAGTGGGGCGAGCGCTGCGATCGCGGACACACAGACCTCGTTGCCGCGTCCGATTGAGAACGTGAAGCCGTATCCCTCATGTCCATCGTTGGTCCGAACGATCGCGTACGCAGCCGAGTAATCGGGATGGGGGTTCATCGCGTCCGACCCGTCTCTGGCAAGCGACGTCGGAAAGCGGACGTCGATCGCATCGAGTCCGGTGATTTTCATGCAATGACTCTTCGTCCATGCCGACGCGCCATTGGAGCACCTCTTAACTACGAGTGGCACGGGTACTTTCCAGTTCGGAGCCGAATGCCTCGGAGAGCATTGAGGAAACATCGTGCTGTGGTTTGAAACCGAGTAAGTCCCGCGCTCGGCTGGTATTGATCGAGTACGGATGGTATCCGGAAAGTGAAAATCGTTGCAAGGGTTTATGAAGTCGTCGGGCGACAAGCGGTGAGACATCACAATACGCAAAACATGACGCTGCTGCGATATTGAATATTTCGCTGTTAAGACCGGCGATCGTAGCCGCTAGAGCAGTTGCTCTAGCCGCATCTCGAGCATCGACAATATGTTCCGTGTAAGTTGTCCCGTTGTCGCCAAATGGGAGAGGCACTGCGTCGAGCATCTCAAAACTATTCCATAGTTCAGGCGTCACAGCGTCCGCCCAAGTACTCAAGTCGAAAAGTCTGAGGACCTCCGAGCCAGCGAAAACCCAGGCGTATCGCAGAATCACATACTTAAGTCCGTAGAGCCTGTGATACTCCTCGAGGAGAGCTTCACCAATGACCTTCGTTGAGCCATAGAAGTTTGGTGGCTGGGGTTTGAGTCGTTCAGTGACCGGCTCAGAAAAGACCCGAGTGCCGGTACCGTAGGTCGCGTCCGTACTTGCAAAGACGAGGCGTTGGCGACAGCTACGTCGGCGCAGAGCTTCCGCGACGTTGAATGTGCCGCAGAAATTTGTGTTAAACAGCGCTTCGTGGCTCTCTGACGGCAAGAGCGCTGCGAGATGACAGACAACGTCGACGTCGCGAACAGCCGTTTCCACCTCTTCGAGATGTTCCACATTGCCTTCGAATATCTCCACGCCGTGGGGTAAGTTCTCGCCGCGATCCGCCGGAAGTTTAAGAACGGCTACCTCGCAGCCCATCGTTATCAGCTCACGGGTCAGAAACGTTCCAACTCGCCCGGTTGCTCCGGTCACTAAAACGCGCATGGCCATCGCAACAAGATTTGGTGAGTCGACGGAGATGGAACCTCAAAGGATTCAGCGATAAGCACCGGATCGAAGGGTCCTACCATCCATCCACCAAGCTACTTTATCACCCGTGATCTCGGTGTCAAATCGTCGTATTTCGCGAATCGTGGACAGTCAGAGATCACTCCTTGATGCCTTTGAGGCTGGCGTCCCAGCGCCATGGATCGCAACCAACGAACTGCTCTGGGCAGAAGGTGGAGCGTTGCATCGCCTGCGCGGCGGGGCCGTTGGGTACGGCGGTACAACCGCAGCCCGCAACATCAGGCGGACGGAAGGGGCGCCGCTCCGTTCACGAGGTCGGAGGCAGTGGACCGGCCGTCCTCAAGTCGCGAGATGCCGATGCCTGGCGGCTCACTGCGCCGAAGCCAGCCCGCCGAGATCCACGGGAATGCACGCGCCGCTGATGCCCGACCCGAGGTCGCTCGCAAGGAACGCGATGAGATTGGCAACCTCGCTCGGTTCGACAAAGCGCTTGGGGGGCTGGGCAGCTATTGCCGCATCGCGCACCTCGGCGCGCGTCAGCCCACGCAGCCTCATCTGGTGATTCAGCTGGTCGTTGAACAGTTGGGTCTGCATCCAGCCGGGCGCAACCGCGTTTGCGGTAAGGCCCACCGCGGCACCCTCCAGCGCGGCTACACGCACGAGACCGAGGACTGCGTGTTTGGCAGCGACGTACGCACACTTGAAAGATTCGGCGGTCACGCTAAGGCCAGACGCGGTGACGATGATTCGGCCGCCGTGACGCTCCGTCAGGTGGTGCCAAGCGTGCTTCATGGCCAAGAATGGCCCCTTCGCCATGACATCGAGAAGTCTCTCCCACTCGCTCTCGGGGTACTCGGCGATCGAAGCCATGAACTGAACACCAGCGTTAAGCACGAGGATGTCGAGACGACCATGCAAATCCACGGCAGTATCGATCATTCGCCGATTGCCTTCGTCTGTCCCAACATCCTCGTGAATCAGACCCCCACCGTGTAGATCAACCGGAACTACTTCAGCACCCTCTCGTCGGAGGGTGTCACAGACGACGGCTCCCAGACCGCCCGCCGCTCCTGTCACCAAGGCGACTCGCCCGTCAAGAAGACACACTCCGCGGCGACGTTCTGTCGCGCGGAGTTCGTCGTTAAAGTCTCCTCCGACTTGGATCACCCCATTGATGAGACTGAAGGGTAAGCCTGGGCAAGGTAGGGTTCATACGAGATGAGCCTTCCACTCGGTTCGCGCCACGAGTGGAGCCTCCTTCTCTAGCGCTGGTGCGCGGTGGCATATGGGCTAATTGGTCCTACCATCCATCCGCTAGGCTACCGTATCATTCACAGTTCGGTTGTCAATCCGCTGAAATGACGAAGCCGAGCCCGACAGTCAACCCTCCGTCCGTGTCGCGACCCGGTCGCCTCGACGGTAGAGTCGCCCTCGTTACTGGGGCAGGCTCTGGCATCGGATTGGCGACCGCACTTCGTTTCGCCGAGGAAGGCGCACTGGTCAATGCCGCCGACGTTCGGGGGGATGCCGCGCGCGATACAGCCAGAAAGATCGGCGGGGACGCCCTCGGTCTGGAACTAGATGTCGTTTCGAAGGCAAGTATCGAAGCCGGTCTTCGCCGGATCGTTGAGTGCTTCGGCGGCCTCGACATCGTCGTGAACAATGCGGGCGTTCTAGCGGAAGGGGCGGTTCACGACCTTCAAGAAGACGTTTGGGACCGCGGATTCGATACCAATCTCAAGAGCGTGTATCTAGTCTCCAAGGCGGCATGGCCGCTCCTTCTCGAGCGAGGTTGCGGCTCAATCGTGAACACCGCGTCCATCGCGGGCATCTGGGGGGCCACCGCCGACGCGGCTTATTGCGCCTCCAAGGCGGGGGTCATCATGCTGACAAAATGCATGGCACTCGACGGCGCCAAGGCAGGCATCCGAGTCAACTGCGTCTGCCCAGGCTACATCGACACGCCGCTGATTCAACAATACTTCAGCGCCTTCCCCGACCCGGAGGAAGCACGTCGACTCGCGATAGGTCTGCATCCTCTGGGGCGGCTCGGCGATCCCCGTGACGTTGCGGAGGCGATGGTCTTCCTCGCGTCCGACGACGCAGGGTGGGTGACGGGTACGGCGCTCGTCGTCGACGGTGGGCTCACAAGCGGTATCTGGGCACAACACCTACAGCCCGAGCGGCCTTGACCTGACTCCGTCTGAAGGCGCCACAGCCGTCATGAGCGTCTCGAATCGCTCGATTGGCGAGGATGTGATTCGCACGAAGGGCACGAGGCGTTCGGTGAGAGCGGAATGTTCCCAAGCTGCATGAGTCGGAGCGGTTGTTCACCAGGATGCTCAGTTGCAGCGGATCGCCGGTGAGCAGGCGCTGAATATAGACATGCTGTCGAAGTTTCGCTCGGAACCCCTGAGACCAAGGCCGGAGCGGCAGGCGCCCGTTCACTTGCGCCCGTCTCAGAGCGCGCCTGCCACCTGGACCCGCCAGAATCGCTCCTCGCAGCCTACGGGTCGCCCGTCGGTATCATCGCCGTGCTTGAACGGGTCGGTCGCTCGCCCGCCATCATCCGCTCCCGGCTACGCGTTCATGCCCAGAAGTTGCACAGACTAGGGGACGTGTGTCCGCGGATGCTAGAGTCTCAGTGTCTGAGTTGCCGGACCAGTGGCCTTCATGCTCCGAACTATCGATCGCACGAAGCTATACACCCAGATCGTTGATCAGATTCTGGAGGGCATACGCTCCGGAACATTCCCGCCCGGCACGGCACTGCCGCCGGAGCGAACGATTGCCGAACAACTTGGTGTAAGCAGAGGATCTGTCCGTGAAGCGATCCGAGTCCTCGAGCACGCCGGCGTACTCGACGTACGGATTGGGAGTGGGACTTACGTGACCGAGGCTGGCCTCTCGAAACGTGCGATCCTCCGGGCCCGGACAAATCTCCTTGGAGAGGTAAGTCCGCTAGACGTTCTTATGGCGCGGAAGGCAATCGAGCCCGTCTGCGCCGAGCAGGCAGCCGCGAATTGGTTCCAACGAGATCTCGACCTTCTGAATAGTCGAATCGTCGAGCACGCTGAGCTGATTGAGAAGTACGTCGAAGGCACCGCCGAGTCCGTTGAGAACACGAAGGATGACCACCGCCACCCGCTCCGCGCCGATTATGACTTCCACATCGGAATAGCTTCAGCAGCACACAATGCCGTGCTCGTCACCTTGGTCGAGTCCCTAGCTGAGCCATTACTGGGACCGCATTCGAAAGAGATTCTCGTGCGAGCTGGCTACGAGCGAGACCTTGATGATCACCGCGCGATCCTTGCAGCTATCGAGCAGCGAGACGGTGCGAGAGCTGCGGCTGCCATGCGCGATCACCTCGACTGGGTCGAGACGCACGTGATGACGGAAGTTGACTAGGTCAGGTTAGGTGGCGCCGAGTTCAACTGCCTTTCCTCGAGGCTGGTAGTTGTAACCGGGAGGGGCCTGGCGAGCAACCAGCTCGGTGAAGTATCCCACCTGCTCGGATGCATCCTCTTTGCGTTCCTTGCGTGCAACGGCCGCCCGGACGAGGAGTCCGCCTACATATCGGATTGGCTCGGGTGGGAACTTGCGCGCTGGCTCGCAAACGAACCCTGCAGATGACCATTCGTCTTCGAGGTCGAGAGCCAAGGACGCGAGAATGCGGCCGCCGACGAACGCCGGGCAGATCCCGATCCCCGAGTAGCCGGCTCCATAGCTGATCTCGTGTCGGGCCGCCAAGCGACCGAAGAATGGAAGCCCCGAGAACGTTCGGTCGATCGGTCCGGCCCAGCTTGTGCTTATGGCAGCATCAGAAAGCTGCGGGAAGACCCCTCGGAGGAGCGTCGCTAGTCTGGGTTCGTGTGGGGAACGCTCGTTGAACGCGGTGCCGATTCTCGTGCCGAACGCGAGGCTCTGCCCTCCTTTCCCGAACAAGAGTCTCCCGTCCTGGGTCGTGCGGTAGTAGTTCGGCATCAGGTGTGAATCAGCGATGGAGATACCGTCTGTCCATCCAATCTCGGCCAGCCGTTCGGGCATTGGCTCAGTGGCGACAATGTCGCTCGAGACTGTCACGATGGCTCTTGAGAGTTCTCGAACCCTTCCACTCCACGAATTGAGCGCTAAGACCACGTGTTCAGCGGTCACATCTCCGCGGCCTGTTCGTACGCGCGGTGGCTTCGTTCGATCGAGTGACACCATGGGCGATTTTTCGAAGATACGAACACCATGTCCGAGCACCACGCGCCGAAGCCCACGGGCGAGCATGGCGGGTTGGATAGTCGCCCCGGTCGGATCGAGGACGCCCGCGAGATGAGCGTCGCTGTGGCCACGTTGGGCGAGCTCTTCTTGGTCGAGGCGGATGAAGGGGTTGACGCCGTGCTTGTCCAGCTCGCTGAGGCATGTCGCCCAGGTGTCTATTTGACGCTCGTTCGTCGCAGCCCAGAGCCAGCCGTCTCGGCGGAAATTGATGTCGATTTGGTTCTGTTGGCAGAAGATCTCGATGTCGCTTACTGCATTGTCCATCGCTCGCCCGAGGCGTAGAGCCTCGTCTACACCAAAGAGCGACTTCATGCGCAGGAACTTGACCCACGCGCTCTGACAGAATCCTGCGTTGCGACCGCTCGCCCCGCCTCCGCAAATATCTGCTTCAACGAGGACGACGTCCAGCGCGGGCTGCAGCTCTTTGAGCCTGAAAGCTGTCCAGAGGCCCGTGTACCCGCCACCGACGATGCAAACGTCCGCACGAACACTCCCTTCAAGCGGAGGCGCATCAGCTTCATCTGCGAGCGCTTCTTGAAGCCAGAGGCTGCGGTGGGTCAAGAGGTCACCTCCTACATGTGGGTTGAAGTCTTGGGATCGGGCATGTTTCGAGGCGGGCCTGCGCGCTTCTCGAGTTCGCAGAGTTCCTGATAGAAGGAGTCCCACCAACTGCACGCTTCCGCGTCGTAGAGGTAGGAGTCCAGGCCCACCTCGCGGAGTCGGCTATTGCATCGCTCGGCGACTTGCTTCATTGCCGTGCGTGATCCGAACTTCGGTAGGAGCCATCGCCGGCCGATCTGGGTGTGAAGGACCTCGTCTGCCCAGTCGTAGTCCTGGTTTTGATATCCGAGCGAGTTGCCCGCTTGTTCTGCGATGTCTCGCTGCTTACCCTTACCGGTCTTGCGGGGCATCATCCCCTGTTCGATGTCCCATAGGACGACGTGCGCCTCGATGGGATCCAGTTGGGTGTTCGGGCCGCGCGAAGCGATGTCCGGAATCGGAATGTTTCGCCAATCAGCGCCGACCCGCTCGAAGCCTACTTCACCCATCATTGAATGCCGGGCCTCATCCCACAGCTGTCGAGCCATGTCTCGGACGTACTCCCACGGCTTGTCGTCCGATCGAGCCACGTGCGGTGCCACCAGTTCGACTGCGTCCATCTCTCTGAGCCGGTCGTACATCTCCCCCCACGCGGCTTCATGACCGGACACTTCTGGCGCGTCAAAGCGCGGCATCAGGTCGTAGACCGAGTCCACTCCGGCATGGTCCCGGGCGGGCTCGATCGTGATCTCGAACGTCTCCGACTCAGCCCTCGGCGCGGGCAGTTCAACGCCGTCCTCTCTGATGTCGTCTCCGTCGATCCCGCCGGCTGTGTTGAGGTACGCATTGAGATGTTCTCGCCAGGCGCTCGCTACTCGTTTCGAGTCGGCATCTGCGATCAGTCGATGTAGTGCCGCTCGACCCCACGCGAGAGCCTCCTCGTCTTCCCGGGTAATCGTTCGAAGGATACGAACTGTCGGATGCGCGGCGATCGGATTGCTTGTTGCCGCATGTCTCTGACATGCGCTCAGCAGCGCAGGTTTTAGTACTGCATAGACGCCGGTCAGGTACTCGACTGTGTTGTGTGGGCGAACCAGTTCCTTCACAAACGCTTCGAGTTCCGGCGTTGGTGACTTTAGGACGTCCGGCGGTGGACTCCGCATCTCGGATACTCGGTCCCTGAGCATTCCCACATGCTCGGCGTCGTACCAACAGTGAAGAGCGGCGGCTCCCTTCACCTCCCACTCCGGAGTCCCGCAGATCCGTGCGGCCATCAGTCTGACCGCCGCTGCTTCGAGGTAGGCATATCGGTGGAGACGAGTTACCGACGTCTCCACGTCGAGACCTATTCGGGCCGCCTCTTGATGTGTCGCAATCCCCGCAAGTGCGGGGGCGCGGGCGAGAGCGGGAGCCGTCTCGACCTCGCTCTCGCCCGCAATAGACGCCTCACGGTTACTCATCCGCTTTTGCCCCTTTACCTCTGTCTCAACCCTGTTTGCACCCCGCGAAGCCCGTGAGAATATAGGGCTTGCTTGACGGAAGGTCGAAATTCTTCTTTGTGAGAATCAAGGCTCCTGTCTTAATGAGTCTATACGGCGGTTTCTTCTTGGTCGTGACGTAGTCGTACAACGTCTTAACAGCACCGCTTCCCATCAAGTATGGAGTCTGACCCACCAGGGCGTCGATTGATCCCGTTCTAAGCGCACGAACTTGTTGAGCAGAAGCGCCCATGAACTCGGCCACGCGTACTTTACCAGTGAGTCCAAGTACCTTGATGGCCGCGCGACCGCCATCTCCGGTGAGACCGTCGATGAACATCAGTGCGTTCAACTTTGGATTGCCTCGCAGCGCTGCTTCAACGACCTGCTGTGCCTTGTTAGGATCGGAGTTAGCAAATTGTGCCTTCAAGGCCGTGCCACCAGCGGCTCTTATCGCGTCATTCCAGCCACGAATACGATCGTTGGTCTGTACGATCCCGGCCTGGTAATCGATTCCAAGTGCGACGATCTTTTTTGGGTCAGGAAAGAGTCTGGCAATGGCCGCGCCCGCGAGTTTTCCATGTAGATAGTTGTTGGATTCGTACGATCGGATGGAATAGAGCTTATCGTTTATGAGTGGCTGGTCAGTGATCGCAACAGGTATGCCGGCGTTCAGAAAACGTTTAACCGGCGGTACAAATGCTCTAGCATCACTCGGTGCCAGGACGAATGCGTCGGGTTTCGTCTGGAAGATGGCGTCGACGATCGGTATCAATTGGCTCGGGTCATATTGTTGAGATCCTTGTGATGTAAGTTTGATGCCTAACTTTTTTGCTTCGGCTCGGGCGCCGCAGATCATTGTCTGGAAATAGGTGTCGGTGATCTGAGCCACCGCGATCGTGAAGCGCAACTGCTTGGCTGTACGCATATGCATCCCGGGCGCGGCCACCTTCGCGCTCAGTGACGCGGCGATCACGAGCGATATCAGTAGAACCAAGCTCACAGCTCCGACAAGCCGGTTCCAAGCTCCCAGTGGCGATCGTAGTCTTCGTGCCATTACTCCTCCCTCAGCGCAGTGGTTGCTTCTTGCGACGTCTCTTGATGCTGGCACGGGCGTCTTCGGTATGTGTGCGTCACCCCCGTCTCCTCTGGCGGCGGAGTGGGTCGGTCTCGGAGCGCGTGAGCGTGGGAACTTGGTGGGGGATGGCCCGCCGAGGCTTACGGCGACCTCGCGAGCCAGGTGGCTGGCGCCGCAGCTGGTCGATCCAGACAGCGACGATGAGGATGATCCCGATCACAATGTTTTGGTAGAAGGGATCGATTTGCTTTTGCACAAGTCCATTCGTGAGGATCGGTGGGATAAAGATGGCGATTGTCGCGCCGACGATCGACGCTACCCCTCCGAATAGGCTGGCCCCGCCGATGACGACGGCGGTGATTGCGGCAAGGCTATCGAGTTGATGTCCCGAGAGCGACGTGCTCCCGTTCCGTCCGATGTCGATCACTCCCGCCGCCCCGTAGAGGAGGCCAGCGAGACCGAACACCAACACGACATGCCGATCGACGTTCAATCCCGAGCGTCTCGAGGCCTCATCGGACGATCCGATCGCGAGTGTCCGCAACCCGAAGTTTGTGTGGCGCAGCACGAAATGTGCGGTCGTAGCCATGGCCAGTGCGAGCACAAGAACAACGGGAATGAGGCTGCCGAGCCTCAGCGTTCCGAAATCATTCTGAAACGCCGGCGGAACCAGCCCGACGTTAACACCGCCAGTCCATATGTAGGCGACACCAAGACCGATACCGAGCGTTCCCAGTGTTATGACGAACGAACTGACACGGAGCCTCGCGACGAGAATCCCGTTGACTAGCCCAAACCCGAGGCCCGTCCCGAGGCCTGCGAGAACTCCGAGCGCCACGCCTAAACCGACGTGCGGATATTGACCGGCGAGTACCTGCTCACTTGTACCCGATGCTGCAACCATCACCTTTGCCGTTGCGACAGATGAGAGAATCACAGCGGAGCTGATTGAGAGGTCAATTGCGCCCATTCCGAGTATGAACGTCGAGCCGATTGCCAACATGAGATACAGCGATGCATTGCCGCCGATGTCAAAGAGGTTGCTAGCGTTAAGAAACGTTCCACGCGGGACCCACACTCCGAAGAATCCGATGAGTCCAAGAACGAAGAGCATAATCCAAAAGGGAGTTGCATGCAGTTGTCGCTTGAAAAAGGCAATGATTGAGTCTTCGACAAACGCGGTACTCATGCGATCAGTCGTCGCCGTGTCGAGTGTGATGTCTGGTTCGATCAACCGTCGGTCTCCGTCATCTCGGCACCCATGATCACTCCGGCCAAACGTGAAATCGAAAAGGCTTTCACTGGTTGTTCAGCAATTATCCGACCGAGGCGCAATACAACGATCCGATCGGCGACTTCGAGCAGCCGTGGAAGATCGTGTGTAACAACCATGACCCCGAGCCCTGCTTTGGCGATCTTCCTGATCGTGCCCATAACGATCGAGGATTGATGGACACCGAGGGCGGCTGTCGGCTCGTCCAAAATTGCCACTCGACGAGCCCAATGGAGAAGCCGGGCAGCCGCGACTGCCTGCCGTTGCCCACCAGACAGATGTGAGACTGGTATCCGCCGATTTGGGAGCTCGATTCCGAGTTCGTGCATCGTGGCGGCGCATTGCCGCCGCATCTCTCGCGCGCGCAGAAAGCCGAATCCGAAAGCCGACGGGCGATGCAGGAGCTCCCTGCCGAGATACAAGTTTTCCTCGGCTGTCAGGTCCGGAGCGAGCGCAAGGTCTTGATAGATAGTCTCGATTCCAAGCCGGTGGGCGTCGGCAGCAGATCTGAATTCCGTTACAACGCCGTCAACCTCCAACCAACCCTCATCGGGCTCGTGAGCACCGGCGAGGATCTTCACCAACGTGGACTTGCCCGCCCCGTTATCCCCGACTAGTCCGACAATCTCGCCAGCGTGTAGCTCGAGCGTCGCGTCGACGAGGGCCTCGACCGGTCCATAACTCTTCGACGCCCCCCGGACGGCAAGCACGGGGATCGAAGAGGGGATCATGTCCGCGGCAGCACCCATCTTCAGGTCGCTCGCAATCGTCTAATGCGCAGATCAGTTAGCCCGTGAGCGCGTCTGGGCGAATGGTAGAATTGGTCCTATCACTGGTCCACCGGGCTACCTTAACACTTGCGGTTTGGCTGTCAACCCCGTTGGCTCAACAATCCCCGATGGGTCTTCAGCCCATGTGACCTCCTCTGACCGCCGAGACCGTGAAGGGAGACTTGACGTGATCACGTTGGCCGAGTTCGTCGAGCCCGAGCAGAGTCCGCAATCCACACCGAGCGCGCCTTGATCTCGTCGCGTTGGGCCACCCGGCTGGGAGATCTCAAACGCCTCGCTTACTGTCGACGCCCGGTTTGAGGCGCGCTGTGCTCTGTCAATCGTTCCCGACGAGCTCTGCCAACGGCAACCGTTCCCCCTCGACCTGACCGCCGATGGACAACCCTGTGGACAGGCCGCTGAGGCACTGCTGACCATCGGCGGCGACGCCTTTCTGACGTCTCAGTGAAAGGCCCTTGAGATCTCGGTCGGCGACCGGCACCCTCTCCGTCGGAAGCCGAACTCGTGATCACCGCAGCGACCCACGCACCGTTGATGGCGCCGGCGCGCTTCAGTTGCCGACCGGCTACACCAGCCCGAGTGCCCGTTTCCGCGCAAGAGGCGGTTCATGCAACTCTAAGGTGATGCCGTCGAGATCTCGGAAGTAGCACGCCTTTCCGCCGAGGTTGACTCCGGCTCTGATCTCGACGGGCGGGTTGCAGAAGTAAACACCGATCTCTTTCAGACGTCGGTATTCACTGGCGATATCCGGCACGACGAAACAGATATGCGCGACGCCGACATCGTTCGTCATACCAGCAGCGCCGACGGTGCTCTTCGGATGTATGTACTCGACCAGCTCGAGCATATGTGTCGAGTATGGTGAAGACACCGCATGAATACGGAATTGCGCCACTTCGAGAACAGCGTCTGGAATCCCGACCAGGGTACGCGTGTATTCGTTCTCTTGCCGTTGTCTCAGGACGAACTCAAGTCCCAATATATTTGTGTACCAGTCAGTCGATCTATCTAAATCAGCTACTGTGAATGAGAAGTGAAACACGTCGAGTAACATCGTGGACGACCGTCACGCGTAACTATGGTAGACGGTTCGAATCTGAGTGTATTTGAGAATGCCGTGTTTACCGTCTTCTCCACCCAGTCCCGACTCTTTATGGCCGATGTGGAAACCTTGCAACGCTTCTCCGAGAGTGCGATTGACATAAATTTCACCGAAGTCCAAGTCCATCGTTGCTCGGAGGGCGTCACGATAATTCGATGTAAAGATGTATGCGGAGAGTCCATAACGCGTGTCGTTTGCCTGTTGAAGCGCTTCATCTAATGAGGAAATCGGCATGATTGGAGTTACTGGACCAAACGTCTCTTCACGCATTACGCGCATCTCGGGCGTCACATCGACGAGTACCGTCGGGCTGTACCAAAATCCTCGCTCGAACTCTGATCCGCTTGGGCGACTCCCGCCGAGAGCGACTCGTGCGCCATCGTTGATCGCCCGGTCAACGGCCTCTTCGTTCTTCTCACGCTGCGCCGCGTTGACTAGCGGCCCGATGTCCACATCGCCGCGAGGATCGCCGATCCGAAGCTGGCGAACCGCATCGCAGTACCGAGAAACGAACGACTCATGAATAGTGTCGTGGACGTAAACGCGCTCGGCACAAGTACAGACTTGGCCTGAGAAATAGTGTCGTGCCGTCACGATCGCCTCGACCGCTTGATCGAGATCCGCATCGGCCAACACGATCGCTGGAGCCTTGCCCCCCAGTTCAACGGAGACTCGGGTTAGATTCTGGGCGGCATCAGCCATGATCTTCTTGCCGGTGTCTCGATGGCCGGTCATCGCGATCATGTCGGTCTTAGGGCTGCGCACCATAGCCCGCCCTGTCTCTGAGCTCCCGGTGACGAAGTTGAGGACACCGGCTGGAAGCTCGACCGCGTCGGCTATTAGTCTGGTGAGCTCGATCGAGCTCAGCGGCGTAACTTCGCTCGGCTTGATCACAACGGTGTTTCCCGCCAGCAAAGCAGGCGCCGCCTTGCGAAAATACAACACGACGGGAAAGTTCCACGGGCAGATCGCCGACACCACGCCGACCGGTACACGGAGCAATTGGATTTGCTCATCAGCATTGTCGCTGGGAACGATCTCCCCTTCGATCCGCCGGTCCCATTCCGCTACGTATCTGATGTAGCCCGACGTTTCCTCAACCTCGCCTTGAGCTTGGCTCAAGGGCTTGCCACCTTCGGCAACGAGCACTCGAGCAAGGTAATCTGCGTTCTGCTCAATTACATCTGCGATCGACCGAAGCACCGCTGCCCTAGCTGGCGCAGGAGTGTGTGCCCACGCAGCTTTGGCCCGCTGTGCGGCATCGAGCGCGCGGTCCACGTCAGCTTCGGTTGCGCTGGGAACGGTAGCGAGGACTTCTTCGGTGGCAGGATTCAATGCTTCAATTCCGTCGCCGTTTGCGCTCGACCACTCACCGTCGATAAAGAGTGTGCTCTCTGTCTGAATCGTGCTCATGTCACTCCCTCCGACCCAGCGAGCTCGGATACTCGCTCTATTTCACGTTCGAATGCAGCCAAGAACTTTCCGCCTGTCTCGCCGTCGGCGGCTCGATGATCGATGGCAACGTTGACCCACATGCGGCTGACGGTCGTGATGTCTCCACCGAGGACGGTAGGCTGCAGCGTAATGCGGCCGGTGGCGATTAGCGAAATCTGAGGTGAGAAGATGATTGGAGTGAAGAAATCAACTGGGAACGCTCCGAGATTGGATAGCGTCGCTGTCGCTCCGCCGGCATCCGAGCCACGGAGCACTCCACGCCGCGTGTCATCCCTTAGGCGGATCCGTTCGTGTGCGATCTCCTCGAGAGAAAGCTGGTGAGCGTTGCGGATGACGGGAATCATGACTCCTCGCATGGTCGCAACCGCGAGCCCGAGATGAACCTGGTCGGTCAAAACCGCGATACCATCGGCGTACGTTCCGTTCAGCTCGGGAACAGAAGCGAGCGCGCGAGCTGCGCTTGCGATAAGGAAGTCGGTCACCGAGATGTCATCCCGGGTCTTTCGGAGTGCGGCAATTGCAGCAGCGAGTGGGTCCGCATCCAGCTGGCCGCCGATGTTGATGTGCGGAATCTCCCACGATGCCGTCACTTGCTCTGCAATTGCACGTCGGGTCCGCTGGCCAGAACTCGGGGTCACGCCAGCAGCCGCATGACGTTCCACATCCGCGGGGGTAATCCGTCCCTCGGGGCCGCTTCCGACGACACCGATCAGGTCGAGAGCTAGCTCCTTCGCACGCCGTCTTGCAGCTGGGCTTGCACGAACCGTTGTCGCACTTTGAACGGTGCGGTCGCTGGCCAAGGGCAAAGCGAGATCCGGGCCATCCGCTTCTGTTTGTGGGGACGGAGATTGTGACTCGACGATCGGAATGTCCTCGCCAACGAGACCGACAAACGCCACGATTGAACCGATTGCAACCTCCTCACCCGCTTCGGCGAGCGTCGCCAGCAGCACACCGTCGGCGGGGGCTTCAACTTCTATTGTTGTCTTGTCGGTCTCGACTTCGAGTATGGGTTCGCCTCGAGCGACGGCGTCTCCTGGCGTTTTCAGCCATGCGACGATCCGGCCCGGGGCGGTGTCGAGGCCCAGCTTTGGAAAGATCACCTCGTGAGCCACTGATTATGTCCGCGTGCTCCGGATCGCCCCAATGATCTGGTCGACGCTCGGTATATAGCGTTCTTCGAGGACGGGGCTAAACGGAACAGGGGTGTGGGGAGCAGTAACGCATTTGATGGGGGCTTCGAGAAAGTCGAATGCACGGTCGGCGACGAGTGCGGCAATGTCGGTCGCGACCGAGCAGCGTGGATTGTCCTCGTCCACCACGACGAGCCGTCCGGTCTTTGCCACAGATTCGACGATCATGTCTTCGTCGAGCGGTGAGGTCGTCCGGGGGTCAACGATCTCGCAGGAGATGCCTTCAGCCTGAAGTCGCTCCGCAGCTTCGAGCGCCTTCCCAACCATTGCTGCGATTGCCACAACTGTGACATCGCTGCCTGAACGTTTGATGTCGGCCGTGCCAAGCGGGATTGGCATGCTTTCAATAGGCACCTGACCGCTGCTTCCATAGAGCAGCTTGTGCTCGAAAAAGACGACAAGGTCGTCATCTCGAATGGCGGAGATCAAAAGACCTTTGGCATCAGCAGGTGTAGACGGTATGACGCACTTCAAACCAGGCATATGGGTGAACACTGAATAATGACAACCGGAATGTTGCCCAGCTTCATTGAAGCCCGCACCGATCATGGTTCGGATGACGAGCGGCACCGTGACCTGCCCACCAAGCATGTAACGGAGTTTTGCGCCTTGATTGAAGATCTGATCCCAACATATGCCGTGAAAGTCAACAAACATGAGCTCGACGACAGGCCGCAGACCCGTTGCAGCCGCCCCTACCGCTGCGCCAACAAACCCCATCTCCGAGATCGGAGTGTCGCGGACACGGTCCCGGCCAAACTCACTCACGAGCCCGCGCGTCACTCCCATAACACCGCCCCACGCGTCGGTCGACTCCAGATGAGCACGCGCGGCCCCGCCCACGACGTCTTCTCCCAGTAGCAGCACACGCTCGTCGCGTCGCATCTCCTCAGCGAGCGCCTCGTTGATCGCCTCGAGAAAGCTGAGCTCTCGAATTGGGGCTTCTAACGAAGCGGTCACGAGGCGCCTCCGTACGAAACATAGACGTCCTCAAGCGCCTCATCGGGTGTAGGGAAGTCGGACGCTTCGGCGTATTCCCACGCCTCGTCGAGCATCACTCGAATTCGCCTTTCGCTCGCATCGATCAACGAATTGGCGTCTTCAGACAAGGCTTCGAGCTTGAGACGAAGACGAACGAGTGGGTCCTGCGTGAGCAATTCCTCGCGCTCGCCTGGCTCGCGGTAGGTCTGAGTGTCGCCTTCGTAGTGGCCGGCAAGTCTTGTTGCGCGCGCCTCCAAAAGTGTTGGACCCTCTCCACTGCGTGCGCGTTCGACAGCCTTGCCGGCCGCCTCGTAGACTGCCTCGACGTCCGTGCCATCGACCGTGTAACCAGGCATTGCGTACGCGCTGGCGCGATCCGCGACATTCGGTACTGCGCAGTGATAGGCGAAGGGCGTTGCCTCGGCATAGCCGTTGTTCTCGGCGACAAACACGACTGGGAGCCTCCAGATGGCCGCAAGGTTCAGCGCTTCGTTGAATGAACCGATGTTGGCGGCGCCGTCACCGAAAAACGCCACGGCAACGCCGTCTGTGTTTCGATACTGGGCCGCGAGGCCCGCGCCACAGGCAAGCGGAAGCCCCGCTCCGACGATTCCGTTCGCCCCTAGCACGCCCCTAGCCACGTCGGCGATGTGCATCGAGCCGCCCTTGCCTTTGCAAATCCCCGTTGCGCGCCCTGCAAGCTCAGCCGTCATCGATCGAACCGGCACACCCTTGGCAAGACAGTGTCCGTGACCTCGGTGGGTGCTAGTAACCACGTCCGACTCGTGGAGGTGAGCGCAGACTCCCACGGGAATCGCTTCCTGGCCGGCACAAAGGTGCACCACTCCGGGGATCTTCCCAGCTCTGAATTTCTCCCCTGCACGCTCCTCGAACAGTCTGATTCGAGCCATCTCTTCGTAGAGTCGGATGAGCAGGTCGAACCCGAGATCAGACTTGGGCTGGCGGAATTGAGGGCGTTCAGGGTGCAAGAGAGCGTATTCGGCACTAGCCGGTCGTCGGGACCAGGTCAGTTCGTGAAAACGATTGGTCGAGCCACTAGGTGGCACAATCCTAAGGCAGCTTCATTGGTTAGTCAACAGCTCTCATTTGAGCTCAAGTTCGCCCCGTTTGAGCGTTCGTGGCGCCAAAACTGCACTGGTCGATGATCTGGCGCGCCTCACTTGCGATCGTAGCCGCGCTCGGGAGTAGTGCCTCTTGCAGCACCGGCGCTGCCGGGATTCTCGTATCGGGGACACCCAATCGTTTCGGCGGGGCATCGAGTTCGTCGAAGCAGTGCTCGCATGCCCAGGCCACTAACTCTGCCCCGAAACCTCCTGTGATGTTGGCCTCGTGCACTACCAGCAGGCGCCCGGTCGCCGCGACAGCCTCTCTGATAGCGGTGTGATCAATTGGCGAAAGCCAGCGCCTGCGCTGCACACTCACGCCGATCTGAGCTGGCGCGCAATCGAGGCAGTAAGGCCCACTGTCACGGAGTTTCCTAGTGTCCTCGGGATATGACGACTAGCCCTGCGTGCGGCAAATCTCCGCGCATCGTGAGCCCCTTTTGAAACCATTGCCAAGTCTGGACGTCACTCACTCCATGCAGCCAAAACATCCGAGGCGACGAGCGTGCCGCGCGTGTGATTGGCAACACTCTTGATCAACCGCGCTTTTCATCTAACTGCCCCGCCCCCAATCTAATGGGGGCGCGATCGCGGTGTGAATACCACCGGTATACGTCTGAAAGCTCTGTCGGCAGGCGTGTAGACGCGCGTTGGCGTCCCCGAGACCTCGTATTCGGGCAAATGAGCCAGCACTTCCTCAAGCGCTACCCGTGCTTCGAGGCGAGCAAGTGGCGCGCCAAGACAATGATGGATGCCGTCGCCGAACGCGAGATGCCGATGTAAGTCTCGCCGCACATCTAGCACATCTGGGTTCTCCCAGCGGCGACCGTCACGGTTAGCGGCTCCCCAAATTAGAAGGACACGCCCTCCTCGCGGCACCACCTGACCGTGGAGCTTCACATCACGCGTAGTCGACCGAGCGAGGAACTGAACCGGTGCATCAAAGCGCAAGAACTCTTCGATTGCGTTCGGAATCAACTCAGGTCGCGCAGTTAGCTCGGTTCGCTGATCTCGATGTTGGTCAAGTGCGATCAGAGCTGTCGAGATTAAACTCCAAGTTGTTTGGATCCCCGCAAAAAGAAGCAATATCGGGATATTGACGGCCTCCTCGTGCGACAACATTCCCACACGTTCGGCTCCAATGATGGTCGTCAGAAGGTCATCTTGCGGCGAATCCGCCCGAAGACGAAGCGCCTCACCAATGTAATCACCTGCGGCTACCCGCGCTTCCCACGCTCGCGCCGGCAACTCGGCGGTGCCGAGCTCTCTCTCAGCCATGTTGATGAACCAGCTCCAAAGCTGTTCATGATCTGCTTCTGGAAACCCCAACAGGTCGCAAACTAGGTGCGTCGGTAGAAGACGTGCAAAATCCTGAACGAGATCCGCCTGACCGTTCTCAATGAACGTGCCGATCAGCGATCGGACCCGTTGACGGACGGCTGGTTCGAGCGCAACAATTGTCTTGGGATCGAATCGCTCCCGCACTGCCTCTCGAAGCCGATCATGTTCGGGGGGATCGGAGTCTACAAAGTTGCCCGGTTGAAAGAGTCGACCAGTCTCATCGAGGTCAACAGCAGGCCTTTGTGAGAAGGTCTGCCAGTCGCGTGACGCCTGCTGGACATCGTTAAATCTAGTCAAGGCCCAAAAACCACGGGTTTCGTTTCGGTAAAGCGGAGATGAATCGCGAAGTGTCTTGTAAATCGGGTACGGGTCGTCGTTGACAATAAGGGGGTCGTAATCGACTCCAGAGCACACCGTTCCTGACGAGGTGGTCATCTGCCCATCAGATTGAGACCGCGAAACGTCAACCGAGTAATGAGGGACGACGGCGAACCCGACCCGATGTCGGCTCGTCCCCGTGACTAGTCGAGCCTACCGGATCCAGGGCAAGTGGTCCTACCATCCGTCCACCCAGCTACCGTATCATTCAGGGCGTTCTTGTCAATCACGGCGTGTCAGGAGGTTGAGATGACGCGGGTCGCGTTCCTAGGTACCGGAGCCATGGGCGCCCCGATGGTTCGGAATCTTGTCGCGGCTGGTCACGAGGTTCGGGTCTGGAACCGATCGCGAGAGCATGCGGAGGGCCTCGGCGCCCTGGTATCCGCAACCCCAGTTGAGGCTGCCGAGGGAGCGGAGACGCTTGTCACAATGCTCTCCGACGGCCCCGTCACCGTCGAGGCGATCGACCGCGTCCTGCGTCCAGGGCTTATCTGGGCCCAAATGGGAACGGTCGGGATCGCCTGGACGGATCGCCTCGCCGACCTGGCCGCTGCGGCAGGTGCCGACTTTCTTGATGCTCCGGTCATAGGCTCGATACCGGCGGCCGATGCCGGCGAGTTGATCATCTTCGCTTCGGGGATGGATGAAACAATCGATCGCGCCGAGCCTGTCTTCTCGGTTGTCGCTAAGGAGACGCTTCGGGTGGGCAAGGTAGGGACAGCCACACGCCTCAAGCTCGTGTTCAACTACTGGGTGCTCGGCATAAACGCACTCATCGGCGAAGTTCTCGCGTTGGCCGAGTCGCTCGAAGTCGGCGGCGAGCGCTTCCTACAGCTCATCCGGGGAGGCTTTGCCGACTCCGTGTACGCACAAATGAAGGGTACGAAGATGCTCACTCATGACTTGGCGCCGCTCTTCAAGCTGGTGCTTGGTCGCAAGGACTTGGCGCTTGTTGTCGAGGCTGCTGGAAGTGCCGGTCTCGACCTCACCGTTGCATCGGCGACGCTCGAGGAGATGGATCGGGCGATCGATCTCGGCTACGGCGAGGCAGACATAGCCGCAGTGATTGAAGCGACGAGAGCTAGCACCGCCTAGTCAGAGAGCTTCACAGCTCGCCTTCACATTCGCTGATCGACCAAGGCAAAGGTCTGGCTAACACGTTCTGACGCGTGGTCTGGCGTTACGGTAAACCCCGGTCTTGGACTTCTAATCTGGACTGTCTCGGAGTTCTCCCGACAACCGGGGGACTGCTAGAGCTTTGATCGTACTGCGCCCGGCCGCGGCCGGGCGCTGTACGACTTGCGGCCCAGTCTCGCTCCTTCACCCCCAAGTGAAAGGAGTTGAGTCGCGTGTCGCATGATGACGTCCTCTTCGGCTACCGGTTGCAGCTGTTCGATCTGGCAGGCCGTACCTCGGTCAGCCACGCCTGTCGCACCTTCGGCGTCCACCGCTCCACCTACTACCGCTGGAAGGCACACGTCGACCGCCACGGTCCCTCGAGGTGCTGCGCCCGCGGGAGCGACGCCGGCCAAAGATGCCCAATCAGCTGCCGGCGATGGTCGAGGAGCGGGTGCTCTCCTTCGCGATCGCCCATCCCGGGCTCGGGCCGAAGCGGGTCGCATCCGAGCTTGGCCGGGAGAAGTGGGGAGGGATCGTGGTCTCCCCGAACGGTGTTTGGCGCTGCCTGCGTCGGCACGGGCTCTCGACACGAGCCAAGCGGCTCTCCCTTGTCGCTGGCTACCGCGCCCCCTACGAGCCGCCGCAGGAGCCGCCACCCGAGCCGCACATCGATGTCTCCCGACCCGGCCAGCTCGTGGGCATGGACTGCTTCTACGTCGGGCGCCTGCGCGGCACCGAGGGCGCGGTCTGGCAGCTGAGCGCGATCGACATCTGGTCCTCCTATGCCTGGGCAGAGCTCGTCGTCTGCCGCGAGGGCAACCCGAGCGCGAAGCAGACCTCGAAGCTCGCTCGCCGAGTCGCGCACGAGTTGAAGGCGGGCGGCTGGCGGCTCGAGCGCGTCCTCTGCGATAACGGCAACGAGTTCAGAGGGCCTCTCTTCCACGCCACGGTCGAGCGTCTTGGTGCCCGCTTCACCCACATCCACGCCGGCCGACCGCAGACCAACGGTCACATCGACTTTGTTCGCTGGTTCCTCGGCTGGCACGACGAGCCGCAGCGCTTGTCGATCGCTCGACCGTGATCTCGCGCTGGCCGAGGAATCACTCGCTGGGGGGCAGGCTCCGCGCATCGACCTGCCGACGACTCAACCGATGGAATCCGCGGCCGACTCCACGGTGGTGGCTGCGCCCGTCTATCACTGTCGTTTCTGCGACCAGCCGATCGGGGGCGGGACGGGCGTGCTGGCGGCGCCGCGGCTCTCCCCGCACGAGCGGCCTTCTGAGCCTCCACTGCGGCTGTTCGGGACGCCCGAACCTTTCCACGCCTTGTGCGTGCCGGCCAGCTACCGGCTCGACGAGCGCTTCTAGCCTCGGGCTAGGCGGCCGGCGCAAGCCGGATCGTCGACGTCGGCCACGTGCGCTGCAGCCGACGGGAATCGCTCAGCCGCAGCTCGAGCACGTTGCCAAGCTCAGGATCGTTGAGGTGACGAACGACGATCGCCGCCTGGTAGACACCATCCTCGCCGGCGCCATCGCGAAGCACCTGCACATGGGTGCCGATCGGCGGCATCGATGCATCGTGCCAGGTCACACACTTCACTCTCGACGCTTGTCGCCTTCCGGCGTCCCCCAGGCGGGGCAATGTGAAGTTTGGCTGGGCACGGTATCGCCACAGCGTGCGCAGCCTCGCCGACTTCCTCCGCCGGCTCCTCGGCCGCCGCAAAGTCACGGCGGCAGTGACGGTCCGGCGCTCGCCCCGTCACTACTGACTCGTTCTCCCAACGGCGGAGCTCCTTTGAGGGACTTGGCGATATCAGCACCTCCGGAGGCGTCAGGCGCTGGTCGGTTCGCGGAGCTCGGCTCCCGGGTAGGTGTCTTTGAACCAGCGCACGATCGCCCCTGGAACCTTCACGCCCGAAGCCAGAGACGACGAAGCACTCGTCACCATCCTGTTCGGCGCAGCCTCCGACTCCGGCCTCGCCCCCGGGGGGACCGATAGCCGGCGGCCTGCGCCCTCGCCTTGCCGGGCAGGTTCGTCCGGACGTCTTGATCGGGAGCGGGTTCATGATGGGGCCTTCGGCAAGAGCTGCAGCGCGCAGCGGCAGTCGCGCCGAGGGGTTGATCCGCCCAGCGGAACGTCGTGAAGTGCGTCCCGTTCGGCGCCCCGAGGGCGACCATCGCCACCGAACCGCGGGGGACGGTGCCGCCGTTCGTCGAGTTGGACCGCCGAATGCAAGTCAGGAACCGCTCGACGCACCCACTGCCGCGGTGATCTTGTCGATCGCCTGAGACTCGACCCGGTCTCCGCCACCAGCAGCCGCCGCCACCGAGGTCGCGATGTCCAGCACAAGCGAGCGGTAGGCCTCGAGCTCATCCGGCGCCTTCGCCGCCAGGGTCGCCGCCGACGACTCCAGTACTGCCAACGTCTTGGCCTCCACCTCCTCGGGTTTGGCGGTCAGCCCGAAGCCGGTTCCGTGTGTTCGCGCGATCTCGCGAATGAGCTCACTCGACGACGTGCGGCTCGCCTCGGCGAGATGCTTCGCCAGTGTTCCCGCCTCCTTGAAGGAGTCGAAGAAGCCCGCGTCGCTGACCGCGACCAGCATTCCTGCTCCGGTCAAGCCCAGATGGAGGCTTTCCCACTCCGCGTCCGAGAAATCAGCCTTACCCGCCATCATCATCTCCTCCGCTAGACATCTCCATCCGGCCTACCACCGTTATAGCCTGCCGAACGAATCAGCTTCAGGAGACTCGACTGGCGCAGCGACCACTTCGACCAGAAGCCCATCAGAGCCCCTGCGTGCGCCCAATCGCATCCGATCACGGTTCGGCGCGAAAGCGTGATCACATCGCACCGACCTGCCCCGTCCGTGTAGAAGCGTGACTGGATTCAAGGGGAGGCGAGTTCGCTATGAAAGTATTGTTGGGTGCACGCGCCGGTTCGGCTCGATCACTGCGTGGTCGCTGTCTCGGATTGGCAGCGGTCGAATCGCTTCTACGCTGATGTGCTGGGCGCGGAGCTCGTCGAGCTCGCCTACGGGCGGTTCGCGTACCGCTTTGGCGAGCAGCAACTGAACATCCATGGCCCCGGATCGACGCCCCAGCCGCGCGCCGCCGATCCTGTACGACCCGGGAACTCCGATCTGTGCTTCGTCTGGTCCGGCTCGATCGAAGACGCGACACGCCACCTTCATGAGCACGGAGTTCGCATCGAGCAAGGTCCCGTCGAGCGCCAAGGCGCAGGTGGGCTAGGACAGAGCGTCTATTTCCGGGACCCAGACGGAAGCCTGCTCGAGCTCATTTCCTACGAGTACTAGTAGGGCGCTTGTATCCGAGGCGCATCCGGCACCAGCGTGGCGACCATCACCCAGTGATCAAGAGCCTCCGGACGCAACGGTGGACGATCGACCTCCGCCCCAGTCCAGCTTTGGGCGTTCTCCGCTCCTCCGTCAGGTTCCATTGAGCCAACGAGTCGAAAGTCCCAGCTAAGGTCCCCGATTCGACGATTCTCTATCGCGGAAACCAACGCTAACTGACGCAAGATCACGAAAACAAGGCTCTTGTTGCCTCGTATGGCGATTTTGCAAGCCGAAGGTCACTCAGCATCCCCGCCCGTTCCCCTGAGTGCGCCTAGCGACCGGTACGCCGCGGTTCTCAAGTTTCCATCTATCTATCCGGGCGAGCCGCGAGGGCTACCAGCGAGACGGCCTCGTCGGGCGACAACCGGTCGGTGTTCACGACAATGTCGTACTGGGTCGGCAGCTCGCTCTTGGCGCCGTAGAACCGTTTCAGGTAATCAGCTCGCGCCGCGTCAGACCGATCGACCGCTCGGGCGGCGTCCTTCTCGTCCAGATCACGCTCCGACGCGACACGCGCACGGCGGATCGATGAGGAGGCCGTGACCAGCACGCGAAGCACATCCGGCCGCGATGCGAGCGCATGCGAGGCCGCATGCGACACGATCACCGCTCTGCCACGCTCGGCCGTCTCCTCGATCGCCGACCGGATCAGATCGCGCAACTCGTCGCTGACAGCCGTCTCCGGCACGACGAAGCCGCCAACGCTGGAGATGTCAGTCGACCCGAGCGCGTCG